>Ga0209415_10003406_pt1 | contig 29580 bp, 22 predicted proteins | sample PeaSoiSIISIP2007_FD_187696 | JGI IMG/M metagenome (GOLD analysis project Ga0209415, IMG submission 187696) | Peat soil microbial communities from Weissenstadt, Germany - SII-SIP-2007 (SPAdes) (version 2) | ecosystem: Environmental > Terrestrial > Soil > Wetlands > Peat | place: Germany...
GGTTGTCGACCCGCCTCATCAACGAGGTGCGGGGCGTCAATCGAGTCGTGTACGATATCTCATCGAAGCCACCGGCGACGATCGAGTGGGAATGATGGGAGACAACAGACAACAGACGGCAGACAACAGACCAAAAACAGCGGAGGTAGGCTGCGTGCTGCTCGAACTGCATTCAGTCGTCTGTCGTCTGTAGTCTGTTGTCCGTCTTGGGTTGGGAGGAGTTGGGAAGATGTCCTTCGTCCACTTACACGTCCACACGAAGTACTCGCTGTTGGATGGCGCCAATAAGTCTGATGCGTTGATCGACAAGGTCAAGGCCGCCGGGATGCCGGCCGTCGCGATCACCGATCACGGCAACATGTTCGGCGCCGTCGAATTCTACCAGAAGGCCGTCGCCGCCGGCGTCAAGCCGATCCTCGGCTGCGAGGTGTACGTCGCGCCGAAGAGCCGCAAGGACAAAGGCGTCAGCCGTACCGACGACTTCGAGGCCGGCGGCAATCATCATCTGATACTGTTGGTGATGAACCAGGAGGGCTATCGCAACCTGTGCCGCTTGGTCACGCTGAGTTACACCGAAGGCTTTTACTACAAGCCGCGCATCGACAAGGAGCTGCTGCGCGAATTGAACGGCGGCTTGATCGCGCTGTCCGGCTGTCTCGCCAGCGAAGTAAACCAAGCGCTCGCAAGCGGCAGCATCGACCGCGCCCGCGACGTGATGCAGGAGTACCGCGCCATGTTCGACGGACGTTACTACGTCGAGGTGCAAGACAATCACTTGCCGCAGCAGGAACGCGCCAACGTCGAGCTGATGCGCCTCGCCCGTGAGCTGAGCCTGCCGATCGTGGCGACCAACGACTGTCACTACCTGGAGCCCGACGACGCCAAGGCGCACGAGGTGCTGCTGTGCATTCAAACCGGCAAGACCTTCAGTGACGAGAAGCGCTGGCGCTTCGGCACCGACCAGCTTTACGTCAAAGACCCGGCACAGATGAGCGCGGCGTTCACCGAATGCCCCGAAGCGGTGAGCAACACGCTCGAAGTCGCGGAACGCTGCAACCTCGAGCTCACCTTCGGCAAGTACCAGTTCCCGGTGTTCGCCACGCCGAACGACGAGAGCCTCGAGGATCATCTCGACCGCGTCGCCCGCGAAGGCCTCGAGCGGCGGCTGGCCGTGCTGCGCACGCAGGAGGGCTGGACAGCGGAGCGCGAGGCCGCCTATCACCAACGCGTCGATAGCGAGCTAAAGGTCGTTAAGGAGATGGGCTTCGCCGGCTACTTCCTGATCGTCGCCGACTTTACCAACTACGCCAAGCGGCAGGGCATCCCGGTCGGACCCGGCCGCGGCTCGGCCGCCGGCAGCCTCGTGGCGTATGCCCTCGGCATCACCGACCTCGATCCGCTGCCGTACAACTTGCTTTTCGAGCGGTTCCTGAATCCGGAGCGCAAGTCGATGCCCGATATCGACATGGACTTCTGCTTCGAGCGCCGCGACGAGGTGATCCGTTACGTGCGCGAGAAGTACGGCGAAGACCGTGTCGCGCAGATCATAACCTTCGGCACCTTGAAGGGGAAGCAAGTGATCAAGGACGTCGGGCGCGTGCTCGACTTTTCGTTCGCCGATACCGATCGACTGGCGAAACTCTATCCGGCGCCGAAGCAAGGCAAGGACTTCCCGCTGACCGAAGCCCTCAAGATGGAGCCGCGCCTGCAAGCGGTGCGCGAGCGCGGCGAGCGCGAGGGGCAGCTCTTCGACTACGCGCTGCGCCTCGAGGGCCTGTTGCGGCACGCGTCGAAGCACGCCGCCGGCATCGTCATCGCCGAACGCCCGTTGATCGAGAGCCTGCCGCTGTTCGTCGACAAGGACGGCGCGGTGATGACGCAGTACACGTACAGCGACGTCGATGCGATCGGCCTGATCAAGTTCGATTTTCTCGGTCTCAAGACGCTGACGATGGTGCACAACGTGGTGCGGCGCATCCGCGAGGGCCGCGGCATCGAGGTCGACCTCGCGACCCTGCCGTTCAACGATCGCGCCACGTACAAGCACATGGCCAAGGGCGACACCGTCGGCATTTTCCAGATGGAAAGCGGCGGCATGCGCAAGGTGCTGACACAGCTGCGGCCGTCCACCTTTGAAGACGTGATCGCCGTACTGGCCCTGTTCCGGCCAGGTCCGTTGGACAGCGGTATGGTCGACCAGTTCATCAAGCGCAAGCACGGCAAGGAGCCCATCAAGTACCTGCATCCGGCGCTGGAGCCCATCCTGCGCGAGACCTACGGCGTCATCGTCTATCAGGAGCAGGTGATGCAGATCGCCCAAGCGCTCGCCGGCTACAGCCTGGGCGACGCCGACAGCCTGCGGCGCGCCATGGGCAAGAAGAAGAAGGCGGAGATGGAGCGCGAGCGTGAACGCTTCATCACCGGCGCCGTGGAACGCAAGGTCTCCGAGAAGCTCGCCGGCGAGATCTTCGATCAGATGGAGACATTCGCCGCTTACGGCTTCAACAAGTCGCACTCCGCGGCCTACGCGTTGATCTCGTACCAGACTGCCTATCTCAAGGCGCACTTCCCGGAGGAGTTCATGGCCGGGCTCATGACGCTGGAGATGAGCGACACCGATAAGACGTACAAGAACATCGCCGAGTGCCGCGAGCACGGTATCACGATCCTGCCGCCCGACGTGAACGAGAGTCGCGAAGACTTCACCGTCGGGCATCAACGGCAGGACGGGCAGCGGCCAATCCGTTTCGGGCTTGGCGCAGTCCGCGGCGTCGGCTCGAAGGCGATCGAAGCGATCATTGCGGCGCGCGACAGCGGCGCGTTCACCTCGCTCCCTGACTTTTGCAAGCGCGTGCAGAGTCAACAGGTGAACAAGCGGGTGATCGAGAGTTTGATCAAGTGCGGCGCCTTCGACTTCACCGCTGAGCCGCGTCGCCGGCTATTGGAAGGGTTGGACCGCATCAGCCAATGGGCAGGGCAGGGGAGCCGCCTCGAAGACCTCAACCAGATGGGCCTGTTCGCACCCGGCAGCCTCGCTGTGACGCCGAGCCAACCGCCGGCGCTACCGGAGGTGCCGGAATGGGACGTGAAGGAGCTGCTGCGCTTCGAGCGCGAGGCTATCGGCTTTTTCATCACCGGGCATCCGCTCGACAAATACGAGCACGACCTCAAGCGTTTCGCCGATGCCACCACCAACGATCTGCGCAACCGTAACCAGCAGGAGAAGGTGAAGCTCGGCGGCGTCGTCCTCACGCTCAAGCTCAAGAACAGCAAGAAGGGCGATCGTTACGCGACCTTCAACCTCGAAGACCGGTGGGGCGCCGTCGAGGTCATCGCCTGGCCGGAGACCTACCGGCGGTGCGAGACCGCGATCCACTCGGACGAGCCGGTGTTCGTGACCGGCACGCTGGAGATCGGCGAAGAGCGCTGCCAAATCATTGCCGACGAAGTGAGCGCGCTGCTGGAGGCGCGCGAGAAGTCGGTCAAGCAAGTGCATTTCGCCTTACGAGCGGAACGCGTCAACACCGACCACCTGCGCACCTTGCGCGAGACGCTGAGTCAGCATCGTGGCCCGTGCAACGCCTTCCTGCATCTATTGCTCGACAACCGCACCGAGACGGTCATCGCGTTGCCCTCGGACCTGAAGGTGGCACCGACGGAGCGCATGGTCGAGGATGTGGAGCGCGTGTTCGGAAACGGAGTGACGTCGTTTCAGTAGCAATGGAGTGACCGAGCGGGTCGCGGGTTCGACGACACGGTGTCAGGCACAGAATTGAAGCTGGGGCGGCTTTGGGTTACAACGCCAGTCAGTGAAATCCAGACAACGCGATGCGCGCCGCGGCGAGCGGGGCGACGGACAGGAGCAACGCGTGCGCGACGGGCGTGAGCGCGCCGTTCTGGTCGGCACGGTGCGCAGCGACAACGGCGACCTGAGCGGCGAAGACTCCTTGGCGGAGCTCGGGCGCCTCGCCGACACCGCCGGCGTCGAAGTAGCCGCGACGGCGCTGCAAGCGCTGCGCCGCATTCACCCTGCAACCTTCATCGGATCGGGAAAGGTCAACGAGGTGCGTGCGCTCGTCCAAGAGCGTGCCGCCAACGTCGCCATCTTCGACGACAGCCTGTCGCCGGCGCAGCAGCGCAACCTCGAAGGTGCGCTGAAGGTGAAGGTCGTCGACCGCAGCCAGCTCATCCTCGACATCTTCGCGCAACGCGCGCACAGCCTGGCGGGCAAGCTGCAAGTGGAGCTGGCGCAGTTGCAGTACCTGCTGCCGCGGTTGACCAAGCAGTGGCAGCATCTGTCGCGTCTCGGTGGCGGCGTCGGTACCCGCGGACCCGGTGAGACGCAGTTGGAGGTCGACCGCCGGCGCGTCCGCGAGCGTATCGCCGGCCTGCGCCGCCGGTTGGAACAAGTGTCGCGCACCCGCGGCCTGCATCGCCACAGCCGTGCCGACGTGCCCTACGCCACGGTGGCACTCGTCGGCTACACCAACTCGGGCAAGTCGACGCTGATGAACCGGCTCACGGCGGCGGGCGTGCTGGTTGAAGATAAGCTGTTCGCAACGCTCGATCCAACCGTGCGGCGGCTGAACCTCCCGGCTGGCGGTGCGGTGTTGCTCATCGACACGGTCGGCTTCATCAACAAGCTGCCGCACGGCTTCGTCGACGCCTTCAAGAGCACGCTCGAAGAAGTGCGCACCGCCGATCTGCTCCTGCACGTCGTCGACGCCAGCAACCCACACGCCGCGGAGCAGAGCGCGGTGGTGGCACGCGTGCTCAGCGAGCTCGATGCCGGCAACACGCCCCGCATCACCGTCCTCAACAAGGCGGATTTGCTGCAGCCCGGCCAACGCGCGCTCTCGGCGGACGAGCCGCGCTGCGTCATCTCGGCACGCACCGGCACGGGCATCGCGGCGCTGCTGGCGGAAATCGAGCGTCTGCTGGAGTCGGGGCGGCAGCGCCTGCACATCCGTCTGCCCGCCGCACGCGGCGACCTGGTGGCGCGCCTGCATCGCGCGGGTACCGTGCTGAGCGAGTCCTACGAGGACGGGACGGTCGAGATCGTCGCCCTGGTACCGGCCAAGGTGGCGGGGCAGATGCGCAAGGAACTGCGCGCCCAGCCGCCCGCGTTGTCGGCACGGGGCGAGGTCTGATAGTCGTCCGCACCGTCGACGATGCTGACCATTCCGAACTTCCTGACGCTGCTGCGGATTATCGCCATCCCGGTGTTCCTCATCCTGGTGAGCGGGCACCGCTTCGCCGCGGCGCTGGTGCTCTTCTTGGCCGCCGCCATCACCGATACCGTCGACGGCGTGATCGCGCGCTTGACGGACTCGAGGAGCGACCTCGGCGCAACCATGGATCCGCTGGCGGACAAGCTGCTGTTGGTCAGCTCGTTCCTCATCTTGACGTGGCTTGGCGTCCTCCCGACGTGGCTGCTCATCCTGGTGCTGACCCGCGACGTGGTGATCCTCTCTGGCTACACGGTGATCTACTTCGTCAGCACGCCGATGGAGATCGATCCGACGTTTGCCGGGAAGCTGAACACGTTCTTCGAAATGGCGACGATCGGGTTCGCACTACTCACCATGGCTCGTCCCGGAATTCCCATGGCCAACGTCAACCTGGGGACCTGGTACTTGACAGGACTCACCATTACCATCTCCGGTGTGCACTATGTGTACAGCGGCCTGTTGTGGTACCAACGCCAAGGCAGTCAGGGCGCGACGGGGACCACTCAATGACCCCGCTGGAGGGACGGATACAGTGCACGGTCATCGCTACAATCGCCATACTCGCAGCGGCGGCAGCCCCTGCCGGCGCGACCGGCGCGCGCGAATTGCTCGACCAGACGCGGCAGCTCGCGCAGACGGCGCGCAAGTGGACCGACCGCGTGCAGCGGCTGAAGTTGCGCATCGTCGATCGTCGCGGCGGCGAACGCGATCGTGAGCTGGTGATCGATTTCAAGAAATATCCTGAGGACCGCAACCGCAGCATCGTGTTCTTCGAGTCGCCGCCGGAGGTCAAGGGCGTCGGCTTCCTACAGTGGGCCGACCCGCACGCCAAGGACGCGCAGTGGCTCTACCTGCCGGAGCTGAAGCGGGTACGGCAGATCAGCGCCGGCGCCAAACACGAGAGCTTCGTCGGTACCGATTTCAGCTATGACGACTTGGCGATCATCGGCGAGATCACCGATTGGACCGATGCCGACGCCCACACCAACCTGGTGCGCGACGAGACGCTCGATGGGCGTGTATGCCATGTCATCGAGTTCACGCCGACCGGCAAAGATCTGACCTACGGCAAGGTGATCGCGTGGTTGACGGCGGACGACCTCGTGATCGTGAAGTTCGAGATGGACGACAAGTCAGGACGCCTGGAGAAGGTGCTCACGCTCAGTGACATCCGCACTCTCGGTGTTATCCCCACCGCGTTCCACATGGAGATGAAGAACGAGCAGAGCGGCAGCCACACCATCGTCGATTTCAGCGAAGTCAAGTACGACACCGGCCTCGCCGACGAGATGTTCACCGAGCGCGCCCTCGAGCACGGGCTGTGAGCATGGTGGTTGGAACCAAGTCCGACGGATTGACTTCGGCGACGCGTATCGGTAAAGACTCCTGAGCGGCGAAACGAACCTTTAAGCTGGTCCCGCGAGGCCAGGAAGGGTGAACATGAAGTTCTCGAACTCAATACGGAGTTACTAAGGCCTCCTCGGTCACGAGGGGGTCTTTTTTTATGTCTACGACGACCAACGAACGCGTGGTCATGGATGCGCAGGCGATCGAGCGGGCCTTGACCCGCGTCGCCCACGAGCTGCTCGAGCGCAACAAGGGCACCGAGGGACTGGCGCTGATCGGCATCCGCTCGCGCGGCGTGCACATCGCCGAACGCCTGCGCGCCAAGATCCACGCGATCGAAAACGTCGACCTGCCGAGCGGCATCATCGACATCACGCTGTACCGCGACGATCTCAGCCGCAGCGCCCAGCAGCCGGAGGTCAAAGGCACACAGATTCCGTTTGCGGTGGAGACCAAGCGGGTGATTCTCGTGGATGATGTGTTGTACACCGGACGGACGGTGCGCGCCGCGTTGGATGCGTTGATCGACTTCGGCCGGCCGCGCAGCGTCCAGCTCGTCGTCCTCGTCGACCGCGGCCACCGCGAGCTGCCGATTCGGCCGGACTATGTCGGCAAGAACCTTCCCACTGCCGTGAACGAGTCGGTGCACGTCCGACTCCAGGAATGCGATGGGTGCGATGAGGTGGTCATCGCCCCCGCCGAGGAGCGCTAATATGCCCTTTGCACATCGGCATCTGCTCGGTCTCGAAGGTGTCAGCCGCGACGAACTGACCTTCCTGCTCGACACGGCGGCGTCGTTCAAGGAAATCTCGGAGCGCGAGATCAAAAAGGTGCCGACGCTGCGCGGCAAGACCGTCGTGAGCCTGTTCTACGAGGCCAGCACACGCACGCGGGCGTCATTCGAGATCGCCGCGAAACGCATGAGCGCCGACTTCATCAGTCTGTCGGCGGCAACTAGCAGCGCCGCCAAAGGCGAAAGCCTGCTCGATACGGCGCGCAATCTGGCCGCCATGCGTCCCGACGCCATCATCTTGCGGCATCCATCCGCCGGCGCGCCGCACTTCTTGGCGGCACGGGTCGAGTGCCCGATCATCAATGCCGGCGACGGCGCCCACGAGCATCCCACCCAGGCGCTGCTCGATGCGTTGACCATCCGCGAGCGCAAGGGACGCATCGAGGGACTCACCGTCGCGATCGTCGGCGACATCTTGCACAGCCGTGTGGCAAGGTCCAACGTCTTTGCCTTGAAGACGCTGGGCGCAGCCCTGCGGCTGGTCGGTCCGCCGACGTTGCTGCCGCCCGAGCTGCACGCCTGGGGCGACACCACCAGCGACTTGCACGAAGGCGTCCGCGGCGCCGACGTCGTGGTGATGTTGCGCATCCAGCTGGAGCGCCAAGGCAAGAACTTCTTTCCGACGGTCGACGAGTACTCGCGCTACTTCTGCCTCACCGAACGCGCGCTCGCCGGCGCCAAGTCGGACGTGATCATCCTGCATCCCGGACCGATGAACCGCGGCGTCGAGATCGCCAGCGACGTGGCCGACGGGCCGTACTCGGTGATCATGGATCAGGTCACCAACGGCATCGCGGTCCGCATGGCGGTGCTGTATCTGCTCGCCAATCGCGCCAAGGCGGAAGACGACGTCGAAAGCCAGCCGGAGGCCGCGGCGGTGCCGCAGCTCCGTCGGAGGGTTGGGTGAGCGGCGCAATTCTCATCCGCGGCGGGACGGTCGTGGACCCGGCAAACGGCGTTCACGGCCCGCGTGACGTGCTCGTCAAGGGCGGAAAGGTCGCGGCCGTCGTCGAGCCCAATGGCGACAGCGAGGCCGGTGCCGAGGTCGTCGACGTCACGGGATGCCTTGTGCTGCCCGGTCTGATCGACATGCACGCGCACCTGCGCGAGCCCGGCTACGAATACAAGGAGACCATTGCAAGCGGAGCGCGCGCCGCCGTGGCCGGCGGCTTCAGCGCCGTGGCCTGCATGGCCAATACCAATCCGGTGAACGACAGCGCCGCAGTGACCGAGTTCATCCGCGAGCGCGCGATGGAGGTCGATCTGGCGCGCGTCTATCCGATCGGCGCTGTCTCGAAAGGATTGCAGGGCGAGGAACTGGCGGAGATCGGCGAGATGCATCGCGCCGGCATCGTCGCCGTGTCCGACGACGGCATGCCGATCATGAACGGTGGCCTCATGCGCCGCGCGCTCGAGTACGCCGCCATGTTCCGCCTGCCGGTGATCGTGCACGAAGAAGAACGCTCGATCGCCGCCGACGGTGTGATGAACGAAGGGACGGTGTCGTTGCGCCTCGGTTTGAAAGGTATCCCGGCGGCTGCGGAAGAGGCAATGATCGCTCGCGACATCGCACTGCTCGAGCGTACCGGCGGACGGTTGCATATCGCGCACCTCAGCACCGCCGGCGCCGTCGAGCTGGTGCGCCACGCCAAACGGCGCGGCGTACCCGTGACTGCCGAGGCAACGCCGCATCATTTCACGCTCACCGAGGAGGCGGTGGACGGCTACAACACGAACGCCAAGATGAATCCACCGTTGCGCACGCGGCGTGACGTCGACGCCGTGCGCCAGGGTCTCGCGGATGGCACCATCGACGTAATCGCCACCGATCACGCACCGCACCATCGCGACGAAAAGGAATGCGAGTTCGATCTGGCGTTGAACGGCATCATCGGATTGGAGACGGCTGTGCCGCTGGCGCTGCGCATGGCGGAGGAATCGAACATTTCATTGGATACACTGGTCACCGCGATGAGCGTCAATCCGGCCCGCATCCTCGGCGTGCCTGGAGGCAGCCTCGCCGTCGGCAGCGTCGCCGATGTGACCGTCGTGGATCCGCAGCGTCGCTGGAAGGTCGAGGCAGCGCAGCTGCAATCGAAGTCACGCAACACGCCGTTCGAGGGCGTGGAGATGCACGGGCAGGCGATCGTGACGATGGTCGGCGGACGTATCGTGTGGCGTGCCGATGCCGCGGCAAAGAAGATGGTGGCGACCGTATGAAGGCGCTGCTGGCATTGGCGGACGGCACGGTCTTCGAAGGCCTCAGCTTCGGCGCCGCGGCAGAAGCCGGCGGCGAGGTGGTGTTCAACACGTCGATGACCGGCTATCAGGAGATCCTCACCGACCCGTCCTATTGCGGCCAGCTGGTGGCCATGACCTATCCGGAGATCGGCAACGTCGGCATCAACGCCGAGGACGTCGAGTCGTCGCGGCCGTTCGTCGAAGGCTTCATCGTCAAGGAGTACTGGGAACGCCCGAGCAACTGGCGCGCGCAGCACACGCTCGGCGAGTTTCTGAAGGAGCACGGCATCCCCGGCATCCAAGGCATCGACACCCGCGCGCTGGTGCGCTACATCCGCACGCACGGCGCGCAGTCGGCCGTGATCTCCGCGATTGACCTCGATCCCGCAAGCGTCGTCCAGAAGGCGCAGGCGTGGCCCAGCCTGATCGGGCGCGATCTGGTTCAACAAGTGACGTGCAAATCGGCGTACGATTGGCAAGAAGGCACGTGGTCACTTAGCGCCGGCTACTCCAAACCGGAGACCGGAGACCGGAAACCATACTCGGTCGTCGCCTACGACTTCGGCATCAAACGCAACATCCTGCGCAACCTGGTGCGCAGCGGGTGCCGCGTGCGCATCGTTACCGCAGCAACGCCGGCGGCGAACGTGCTGGCGATGAATCCCGACGGCATCTTCCTGTCCAACGGTCCGGGCGATCCCGACGTTGGCGTGTATGCCGACATCGTGCGCGATTTGATCGGCAAGAAGCCGATCTTCGGCATCTGTCTCGGGCATCAGATCCTCGGTCTCGCGCTCGGCGGACGCACGTACAAGCTCAAGTTCGGCCACCACGGCGGCAACCAGCCGGTGATGGATCTGACGACGCGCAAGGTCGAGATCACCGCTCAGAACCACGGCTTCGCTGTCGACGTCGCATCGCTCGAGGGGATCGCGAACCTGACACACGTCAACTTGAACGATCAAACCGTCGAAGGCCTCGCGCATGCCCACCTGCCGCTGTTCTCGGTGCAATACCACCCCGAGTCATCGCCCGGCCCGCACGATGCGAATTATCTGTTCGAGCGCTTCACCAAGCTGATGGAGGTGGCGGGATGAAGGGAGACGAATTTCTTCCCCCTCGCCCTTTGGGAAAGGGCAGGGGTGAGGACTCTTCGCGCATGCACGCAACCCTCACCCTGACCTTCTCCCGGGGGGAGAGGGGACCCAAGCAGAACTGAGATGCCTAAACGCACCGACATCAAGAGTATCCTGCTCATCGGCTCCGGGCCGATCGTCATCGGGCAGGCGTGTGAGTTCGATTACTCGGGCACGCAGGCCTGCAAGGCGCTCAAGGAGGAGGGCTTCCGCGTCATCCTCATCAACTCGAACCCGGCGACCATCATGACCGACCCGGGCTTCGCGGACCGCACCTACGTCGAGCCGATCACCGCCGACATGCTGGAGCGTATCATCGATGCCGAGCGGCCGGATGCCTTGCTGCCGACGATCGGCGGACAGACCGGACTCAACACGGCCATCGAGCTGGCGGAGCGCGGTATCCTCGAGCGCTATGGCGTCGAGCTCATCGGTGCGAAGCTGCCGGCCATCAAGAAGGCCGAGGATCGCGATCTCTTCAAGGCTGCGATGGAACGCATCGGCCTCGATCTGCCGCGCAGCGGCTATGCGCGCAGCATGGACGAGGCCGCAACCGTCCGCGCGCAACTCGGTCTGCCGTTGATCATCCGACCGTCGCGCACGCTCGGCGGCACCGGCGGCGGCATCGTCGGCACTGACGAGGAACTCCTCGACGTCGTTCGTCGCGGCCTGGATGCGTCGCCGACGCACGAAGTGCTCATCGAGGAATCGATCGCCGGCTGGAAGGAGTTCGAGCTGGAGGTGATGCGCGACGCCAAGGACAACGTCGTGATCGTCTGCTCGATCGAGAACTTCGATCCGATGGGCGTGCACACGGGCGACAGCATCACCGTCGCGCCGGCGCAAACGCTCACCGACAAGGAATATCAAATCATGCGCGACGCCGCCGTCGCCATCATCCGCGAGATCGGCGTCGACACGGGAGGATCGAACATCCAGTTCGCCGTGCACCCGGACAACGGCCGGCTCGTGGTCATCGAGATGAACCCGCGCGTGTCGCGCAGCTCGGCGCTGGCGAGCAAAGCCACCGGCTTCCCGATCGCCAAGATCGCCGCCAAGCTCGCGGTCGGCTACACGCTCGACGAGATCCGCAACGACATCACGCGTGAGACGCCGGCCTGCTTCGAGCCGACGATCGACTACGTGGTGACCAAGATTCCGCGCTTCACGTTCGAGAAGTTCCCGCAGGCCACCGATGTGCTCGGCCCGCAGATGAAATCGGTCGGCGAGGTGATGGCCATCGGCCGCACCTTCAAGGAATCGCTGCAGAAGGCCATCCGTTCGCTGGAGATCGACTCGTACGGCTTTGACGACAAGGGCCGCGGGCCCGCGGCCGGCGATCGCGACGCGCTCGAAACGAAGCTGCGCGTCCCGAATGCCCGGCGATTGTGGTATGTCGCCGACGCCTACCGCCAGGGCTTCAGCACCGACGAGCTCTATGCGCTCACCAAGATCGATCCGTGGTTCCTCGACAACATCAAGCAGATCCTCGAGCTCGAGCACATGGTGCGCGGCATGGCCGGCCAGCAGGGCGTGGCGCTGCCGCACGAGATGCTGCGCGCCGCTAAACGTCGCGGCTTCTCCGACGTCCGCTTGGCGCAGCTTATCGGTTGCAGCGAAGCACACATTCGTCAGGCGCGTGCTGCCGCCGGCATCAAGGCCGTCTACAAGATGGTCGACACGTGCGGCGCGGAGTTCCCGGCCTTCACGCCCTACCTGTATTCGACCTACGAGGACGAGGACGAGGCCGGCGTCACCGGGCGCAAGAAGGTCATGATCCTCGGCGGCGGGCCGAACCGCATCGGGCAGGGCATCGAGTTCGACTACTGCTGCGTGCACGCCGCGTTCGCGCTGAAGGAAGACGGCTTCGAGACGATCATGGTCAATTGCAACCCGGAAACCGTCAGCACCGACTACGACACCTCCGACAAGCTCTACTTCGAGCCGCTGACGCTGGAAGACGTGCTGAGCATCGTCGAGCACGAGCGGCCGCACGGCGTGATCGTGCAGTTCGGCGGGCAAACGCCGTTGAAGCTGGCCGTGCCGCTGGAGAAGGCGGGCGTGCCCATCCTCGGCACGTCACCCGACTCGATCGACCGCGCCGAAGACCGTGAGCGCTTCGCGCAGTTGCTGTCGAAGCTCGACCTCACGCAGCCGCCCAACGGCATCGCGCTGAGCGTCGACGAAGCGGTGCGCATCGCCACCGGGCTCACCTACCCGGTGCTGGTGCGGCCGTCGTACGTCCTCGGCGGGCGCGCCATGGAGATCGTCTACGACAAAGCCAGCCTGCGCAACTACATGCAGCGCGCGCTCGACGCCGCGCCCGACCGCACCATTCTCATCGACAAGTTCATCGACGACGCCATCGAGCTCGACGTCGACGCGATCTGCGACGGCACGCGCGTGGTGATCGGCGGCATCATGGAACACATCGAGCGCGCCGGCGTGCACTCGGGCGACAGCGCCTGCGCGCTGCCGACGAAGTCGATTCCGGCGCCCGTGCTCGACGAGATCCATCGGCAAGTGACGGCGCTGGCTTTGGAGCTGCGGGTCATCGGCCTGATGAACGTACAGTTTGCGGTGAAGGGCAGCGACGTCTACATCCTCGAAGTGAACCCGCGGGCCTCGCGGACGGTGCCGTTCGTCAGCAAAGCCATCGGCGTTCCGTTGGCGAAGCTGGCGGCGCGCGTCATGGTCGGCTGCTCACTGGAGGAGCTGGGCTTTACCGAAGAGATCGTGCCGCGACATATCTCGGTGAAGGAGGCGGTGTTCCCGTTCGCCAAGTTCCCGGGCGTCGACACGTTGCTCGGTCCGGAGATGAAGTCCACCGGCGAAGTGATGGGGATCGGGGCATCGTTTGGGGCCGCATTCGCCAAGGCGCAGATCGCTGCGGGTACGATCCTGCCGGTGAAAGGCGCGGTGTTCATCAGCGTGCGGGACGAAGACAAGGCGCCCGTGCTGCCCACGGCGCAGCGCTTGGCGCGTGCCGGCTTCACCGTGATCGCTACGTCCGGCACGGCGGCGTATCTGCGCCAGCACGGCTTGCGCGTCGAGGCGGTCAACAAGGTGGCTGAGGGCAGCCCGCACATCGTCGACGCGATTCTGCAGGGCGCCATCGCCATGGTGATCAATACGCCGCAGGGTTTCGGGCCGCAGCTAGATTCGTTCTCCATCCGGCGTAGCGCGCTCGAGTGTCGCGTGCCGTACTTCACGACGGTCGCCGGCGCCGAGGCGGCCGCCGAGGGAGTCGAGCTGCTGCAGCGCGAAGCGCTGACCGTATGCCCGCTGCAGGATCATCATAGCCGCGGCGGAACGGGGACGTCGCGGGGCAACCGCGCTGCTTCGGCGCAGTGAGGTAAGCGCGCGACGCGCCCGGCTCTCTTTTCCATGGGAGAGGAAAGTCAGGGACGCCGGGGCCCATGAACACGATAGACGAATTCCTCTCGGCGGTCTCGTCGCCGCTGAACTTTCTCGCGACGGCTTCGGCGGATGCGGCGGCGCGCACACGCCTCCCGAGCCGGGCGCTCGCTGCGCGCGGTGAGGCGCTGCTGCGTGACGTGCGCGACACACGCGTGCGCGCGGATCTTCAGGCATTGTGCCAGGAGCTCTTGGCCTTCGAGGCGGCCGCGCCGGAGCAGCGGCGGGCGCATGTCGAGCGTTGCCGCGCGCTGGTCGAGCGCCTCCGCCACGGCTCGACGGAGGAGGCGCCGGTGTATCGGCGCACGACCGCCGACCCTGCCGATCATCTGAAAGCGCTGTCGCAGTCGGCGCAGTTCGTCCACGGGGTCGGCCCGCGACGCGCCGAGCAGCTCAAGAAGCTGGGCATCGGCTCGGTCGAGGACCTGCTGTATCACCTGCCGTTTCGCTACGAAGACCGCCGCGCGTTGACGACGATCCGCGCGCTGCGCGTCGGCGACGTCGCCAGCATCGTGGGTGAGATTACCCATCTCGCGGAACGTTACGTCGGGCGCAACCAGCGGCGCATTCTCGAAGGCGTGCTGCGCGACGACACGGGTCTGTTGGCTCTGACCTGGTACCACCAGGTGGCCTACTTCCGCAGCCGCTACCAGGTCGGGCAACGCTGCTTGGTGCACGGCAAGGTCGAGGGCGGCCTCGCCGGGCAGAAGCGCATGGTGCATCCGGAGATCGACCTGAGCGCCGATCTGGAAGGGCAGGGGATTCTGCCCGTGTACAACAAGCCGACGACGATGACCGTCGGCGTGATCCGCAAGATCGTCCAGGACGCGGCGGCCGAGTGGGCCGAGCGCCTGCCGAGCGTGCTGCCGGAGCGCGTCGTCGCGGCGGCGCGCATCAGCGATTTGCGCCAGGCAATGCAGCTGCTGCATACACCGGCGCGCGACGCCGACGTGGAGGCGCTCAACGCGGCGCGCTCGCTCGGGCACCGCTCGCTGGTGTTCGACGAGCTGTTTTTCCTGCAGCTCGGCATGTCGCTGCGGCGCCGCTCGGTGGAGATCGAATCAGGTCTGGCACTGCCGGAGCGCGACACACTGACGCGCCGCCTCTACGAGCTCTTACCGTTCCAGCTCACCGGCGCGCAGCAGCACGTGCTGCGGGAGATTCTGGCCGACATGGCCAAGCCGCATCCGCTGCATCGTCTCGTGCAAGGCGACGTCGGCAGCGGCAAGACGATCGTTGCGTTGTTCGCCGCGTTGGTGGCGATCGAGAACGAGCGGCAGGCGGCCTTCATGGCGCCGACCGAGCTGTTGGCTGAGCAGCACTTCAGCACCATCCGTGGATTCACCGAGCAGCTCGGCGTCCGCACCGCCTTGCTGACCAGCGAGCTGACCAAGGCACAGCGGCGGGTGATCTATGGGCACATCAAAGCCGGCGAGGTGCAATTGGTCGTCGGCACGCACGCGATCATCCAAGAAGGCATCGCCTTCAAGGCCCTCGGCCTCGGGGTGATCGACGAGCAGCATCGCTTCGGCGTCTTGCAGCGCGCCGCGCTGCGGCGTCTCGGCGGCACCGAGGGCATCACGCCGGACATCCTGCTGATGACCGCGACGCCGATCCCGCGCACGTTGGCGATGGCGGTATACGGCGATCTCGACATCTCGGTGCTCGACGAATTGCCGCCCGGACGCCAGCCCGTGCGTACCTTGCTGCGCCACGAAGGCGAGCGCGCCAAGGTCTACGATCTGGTGAAGCACGAGCTGGATGGCGGCCGGCAGGGCTACGTCGTCTATCCGCTGGTCGAAAGCTCCGACGTGAGCGAGCTGCGCGACGCGACGACGATGGCGCGCGAGCTGGCGCGCACCGTCTTCCACGGCTACCGCGTCGGTCTGGTGCACGGCAAGATGAAGAGCGCCGAGAAAGACGCGGTGATGCGGCGCTTCAAGGCGGGCGACGTGCAGTTACTGGTCAGCACCACGGTGATCGAGGTGGGCATCGATGTGTCCAACGCGACGGTGATGGTCGTCGAGCACGCCGAGCGTTTTGGATTGGCACAGTTGCATCAATTGCGCGGCCGCGTCGGCCGCGGCGGCGACGCCTCCACGTGCATCCTGATCACCCCGTTTCACCGCGGTGAGGACACGCACCGGCGCCTGGAGGCCATGGCGGCAACCAACGACGGCTTCAAGATCGCGGAGGTCGATCTCGAGCTGCGCGGCCCCGGCGAGCTGCTGGGGACACGGCAGTCCGGCCTCCCCGACTTCCGCGTCGCCAACCTGATCCGCGATCGCGGCATCCTCGAAGAGGCGCGTCACGCCGCCGACGCATGGCTGCGGCAAGATCCAAAGCTCCAGCGTCCCGAATCGCAGCCGCTGCGCACGGTCCTCGCACACCGCTGGGCCGGGCGTCTGGAGCTGGCTGAGATCGGCTGAGCCCACTGTGGAGACTACTCTCTAGCCCCGCGGTATGATGAGACACACATGCACGAGGTCTGCCCATGAGTGATATCGCCGTCGCCATCGCACCGAGGAAACGCATCGCGCTGGTCGCGCACGACAACAAGAAGCGCGACCTGCTCGAATGGGCGCTGTTCAACCGTGACCTCCTGGCGCAGCATGAGCTCTTCGCCACCGGCACCACCGGGACGCTGATCGAGGAGGCTTTGCACACGCCGATCGTCAAGCTTCAGAGCGGCCCGCTCGGAGGCGATCAGCAGATCGGCGCGAAGATTGCCGAAGGCACCATCGACTTCGTCATCTTTTTCTGGGATCCGCTCGAGCCGCAGCCGCACGATCCCGATGTCAAGGCGCTGCTCAGGATCGCGGTCGTCTGGAACATTCCGGTCGCCTGCAACCGTGCCTCCGCCGATTTCATGATCTCGTCGGCGCTGATGTCGTCGGCGTACGAGCGTCGGCTGCCGGACTACGAGAGCTATCGCGACCGGCTGCAGAGACATTCGGGCGCCTGACGCTTGAATGACGAGGGATCTTTCGGGTCAGCACTTTTGGGGGATCGGCTCTGAGTGGTTCTGGGCTTGTTTGCAATTCTTGGCGGTCGCTCTTACTCTTGCGATGATCTATGTGCAGGTTCGAGTGCAGACGGCATCTCATGTCGCCCAGTCGCTTTCGACAATCGACTCTTGAGGGAATTCGGAAACAATGAACTGCCCCCGTTGTCATCAGCCGCTGATTCGGAGCTATGAGCCGCCATATCTGCTTTGGGGATGTGGTTCGATGTTGGCGAGCTCGATGCCATTCCGAAGCGCGCTGCCAATGAGATTGTCGTGGAAAAATGGAAGGAGGAACTTCGCCACATGCAGCGCCGCCGTGAGAACGGCGACTTCTACGCCCGCATGATATTGCGCCGTTCATTCTCCCCTTTTGAAGTGTGCAGCAGCACCAACCAGGCGTTAAGACCCTACCTGCTTGAGCGGCAGTGCTCGTTGCGCGATATTCTACGGGCGGCTCATCGCCACGCTGGTTAGCCGGCCGCGTGGTGTGAAACGGTTTGCCTCTGAGCAGTGAACACAATGATGGCAGGGACCAGCGACATCGTTCCGTGGACATGTCATGTCTGTGGGAGCGATTTCAGCAAGCGCCACGGTGGCATCTGCGCCCTCTGCCAGAAACCAACCTGCCTCCGATGTTTTCAATGGCGGTCCGCGCCCTCGGCTTCGACGCCTGCACGCATCTGCCGAGCATGTCGCGAACGGGACGGGCGGCCGGGAGGAGCTTGAGTGTTCGCCAAGGCGTGAGATCGGCTCATAAGGGCGAGATGGCACATTCGCTAGCTGAGATAGAGGACGATGCTCTCCGGTTACCACCCGAGGACCGTGCACGGCTCGCCGCGGATCTGCTGGCAAGCCTTGAGGAGAGCGTAGAGTCGCCGGAGCAGATCGAGAAACTCTGGCTTGCCGGGGCGGAGCGACGCTTTCACGAGCTCCGGGACGGGATCGTTCAGGGGATACCGGCTCGAGAGGTTTTCGCTCAACTGCGCGCAAAGCTGCGGTCGTGAAGGAGGCAGGATTTCACCCGGAGGCCCGGGCGGAAGTTGCGCAATCAGTGGAGTTCTATGAGACGCGCCTCGGTGGACTCGGCCTCCGCCTTCTTGCCGCAGTTGCTCGAACGCGCGGTCCGGGTTCGCCAGCGCATCCGGTACGGAACGATGCGCATATCGATCGTGCAGACGGAATTCGATCCGGTCTCCGGGCTGATGGCTGGACATAGCGCTCGCCTGCAAGAATAATCGCGCCGAACGGGAGGAATCGCATGTCGGACAAGTACGTGAGCTTGACGCCCGAGGTCTATGGCTATCTCGTGGCGCATCGCACCGAGCGTGATCCCGTGCTGGCGGAGCTGGCGCGGGAGACCGAGGAGAAGCTCGGGCCGATCAGCCTCATGCAGATCGCACCCGAACAAGGCGCCTTCATGACGCTGCTGGCACGGGCGATCGGCGCCCGCTCCGTGGTCGAGGTCGGCACGTTTACCGGCTACAGCGCGCTGTGCCTCGCACGCGGCCTGCCCGAGGATGGCCGCTTACTGTGCTGTGACGTCAATGAGGAATGGACGGCGATCGGCCGGCGCTATTGGCAGAAGGCCGGCGTGGCGCACAAGATCGATCTGCGCCTCGCACCGGCACTCGATACGCTGCGCGCGCTGCCGGCCGGCACGCAATTCGACCTCGGCTTCGTCGATGCCGACAAGCCGAACTACCAGCACTATTACGAGGAGATCCTGAAACGGCTGCGGCCGAACGGGCTCATCCTTTTCGACAACGTGCTGTGGGGCGGACAAGTGGTCGACGCCGCCACGACCGACGAGAGCACGCAGGCCATCCGCGCGCTGAATGATCACGTGCCCAAGGATGCGCGCGTCGAGACGGTGATGCTGTCGATCTCCGACGGGCTGACGATCGTACGCAAGCGGGCGGCGGGGGAGTCGGCGTGACAGGGTGAGAGCGTGGGAGCGTGACAGCGGGGAGTGTGGGAGCGTGAGGGTCGAGTTCCGCTGCGCCGATCTGCAGCTCGAAGGCGACCTGCTGATTCCACCGGAGTGTCGCCGCGGCGCCGTCATCTGCCATCCGCACCCGCAGTACGGCGGCGACATGGACAACGCGGTCGTGTGTGCGGTCACCACGGCGTTGCACCACAGCGGCTTGGCGACCCTGCGCTTCAACTTCCGCGGCGCTGGCGCCAGTCAAGGCGCCTATGCCAATGGGATCGGCGAGGTCGAAGACGTCCGCGCCGCCGTACGGTTCCTGGTCGAGCGCAGCGCCGTGCGCAGCCTCACGCTGGCCGGGTACTCGTTTGGTGCCATGGTGGTGCTGCGCGCCTGGCAAGACGTCGCGGCAGTCGATCGGCTGATCGCCGTGGCGCCGCCGTTGGCGTTCTTCGACCTCACGAATCTCGCCAGTTGCTCGGCGCAGAAACTGTTCATTCTTGGTGATCACGATCAGTACTGCAGCGTCGCACAACTTACCGAGCAGCTGCGCCACGTTGCTGATCCGAAGGCGCACCGGATCGTCGGGGGCGCCGACCACTTTTTCGCCGGTGCCGAAGAACCCCTGGCCGAAGCGGTCCGCGCATTCGCCTCTTGAGGGCGGCAACGCTCGTGGAGATGATGCCGCTCCCGTTTGCTTCGTTTCTGCGGTATGAGCGGGACGATGGCTGAGATCGCTGATTCGGTCTGTCCGCTTGATTGTCCCGATACGTGCAGCCTGACGGTCACCGTCGACGGCGGACGGATCAAGCGCGTCGACGGGTCGCAGCGCAACCCCGTCACCGCCGGTTACATCTGCGCCAAGGTGCGCCGCTATCCGGAACGCATCTACTCGCCGCTGCGCTTGCTGTATCCGCAGCGCCGTGTCGGAGCGAAAGGCGAGGGACGCTTCGAGCGCATCACTTGGGATGAGGCGATCGACGTGATCGCGCAACGCTTCAAGCAGATCATCCACGAAGATGGTGCCGAAGCGATCGTGCCATACCACTACGGCGGCTCGAGCGGTCTGTTCGGCGAAGGCGCGGCGGACGCACGTTTCTTCAATCGGCTCGGAGCTTCCGAGCTGTTGAGGACTCTCTGCGCGGCGCCGACGGGAACGGCGTATCGCGCCATGTTCGGCACGATGGGTGGCGTGCCGCTGGAGGATTACCGGCTGGCACGGGCGATCATCTTGTGGGGCGTGAACCCATCGGCAACCAACATTCATTTGGTGCCGCACATTCAGGCGGCACAGCGTGCCGGCGCCTTTCTTGCCGTCATCGATCCGCGGTGCACGATGCTGGCGCGCAGCGCGGACCTGCACCTTCAACCACTGCCCGGCACGGATGTGGTTCTCGCGCTGGCGATGATCAACGAGTTGGTGCGTACCGGCCGTGTCGATGAGCAGTTCGTTGCCGCCCACACGAGCGGTTTCGATGAGTTGGTGCGGGCTGCGGCAGCATATCCCCTGGGGCGGGCGGCTGCGCTGTGCGGCGTGCCGGAACGTGACATCGTCACATTGGTTGACGCCTACGCCGGTGCCTCACCGGCGCTGATTCGTTGCGGCTGGGGCGTCGAACGCAATCGCAACGGCGGCAATGCCGTGCGGGTGATTTTTTCGCTGCCGGCGGTGGCGGGAAAGTTCGGCGTGCGTGGCGGCGGCCTGACCATGAGCCTGAGCCGCGCCTTCCCGGTCAACGGCGTCGCGCTCGGTCGACCGGATCTACGCCGCGGCAACGTGCGCCAGATCAACATGACGCAGCTCGGCCGCGTGCTCACGGAAGCGCAGACGCCGCCGGTGCGGGCGCTGTTCATCTACAACGCCAATCCTGTCGCCATGACGCCGCAGCAAAACCTGATCCTGCGCGGCCTGGCGCGCGACGACCTGTTTACCGTGGTGCACGAGCAGGTGCTCACCGACACGGCCCGCTACGCCGATATCCTGTTGCCTGCGACGACCGTGTTTGAGCAGGCGGAGCTGCACAAGTCCTACGGGCACTACTTCCTGCAGTACTCCGATGCCGTCATTCCACCGGTCGGCGAATCGCTGAGCAATCCTGAGCTGTTCGCCCGGCTCGGGCGCGCCCTGGGCTTCGATGAGCCGGAGCTCGACGCCGGCACCGACGGCTTGTTGCTTGCCGCGATGGAATGCGACCGTTCGCGCTTCGGCGGCGTCAGTATCGAGCAGCTGCAGCGCGACAAGATCGCCCGGCTGCGCTTCAACGGGCAGACCGAGTTGATTCAGTTCGTCACCGACTTTCCCACGACGCGCAGCGGCAAAATCGAACTGTGCCCAGCAGGGCTGAGCGCGCCGACGTACACGCCGCTGCCGGCGTCGTCGTACCCGCTGGCCCTGCTCAGCCCCGCGTCCAACAAAACGATCAACTCGATCTTCGGTGAGTTCAACTTGCCACAGGCCAGGCTGCAGATGCATACCGCCGACGCGGCGGTGCGCGGCATTCGCGACGGCGATGTAGTGCGGGTCTTCAACGATCTCGGCGAAGTCCACGTGCCGGTGCGTATGGACGACGATCTGCGCCCCGGCGTGGCGACACTGCCCAAGGGTCTGTGGCGATCGAGCACCCTGAACGGCGCCACCGCGACCGCGCTCGCGCCGGATCATCTCAGCGACATCGGCGAGGGCGCGTGCTTCAACGACACGCGGGTCGAGGTTGAGAAGCTGCACGCATAGTGCGATCATAGCTGCTTGCGCGTCACCAGACGGCTGCCGTGTTAGGATAGCCCGGCGGGTCCCCGCTGTCTTTTCGGGTGCGCCGTTGCGGTTGGACTCTTGCCTGCCGCTCTGTAAACTGGCGACCTTCGACCAACGACCGTTCCGAAGGAGGCTGACGTGAAACTCGATACGGGAATGTTGACGGCGTCGCTGCGTGACGTCGCCGGTGCCGCCAAGGCGGCGGAGGAGATGGGCTTCGATGCGTTGTGGACGGCGGAGACCAGCCACGATCCGTTCTTTCCCCTGGTGCTGGCTGCCGAGCACACCAAGCGCATCAAGCTCGGTACCTCGATAGCGGTCGCCTTTCCGCGCAGCCCCATGGTGCTGGCGCAGATCGCTTGGGACCTGCAGGAGCACTCGGGCGGGCGTTTCATCCTCGGACTCGGCACGCAAGTGAAGGGGCATAACGAGCGGCGCTTCGGGGTGAAGTGGGAACATCCCGGCCCCAAGCTGCGCGAGATGATCCAGATGATCCATGCGATCTGGGATTGTTGGCAGAACGGCACGCGGCCGAGCTTCCAGGGCACGTTCTACAACTTCACGCTGATGACGCCGTTCTTCAACCCCGGCCCGATCGCCTACCCGCGGCCGCCGATCTACATCGCCGGGGTCAACGAGTACATGTGCCGTCTCGCCGGCGAGCTGTGCGACGGCTTTCACGTGCATCCGTTCCACTCGCTCAAGTATCTCGACGAGGTGACGTTGCCCAACATCAAACGCGGCCTGCAGAAGAGCGGGCGCAAGCCCGGCGATTGCCAGCTGTCGAGCACCGCCTTCGTCCTCACCGGCAAGGACGCGCAGGAGATCGAAGCGGCGAAGGCGCCGGTCCGGCAGCAGATCGCCTTCTACGCGTCGACGCGTACCTACATCGGCGTGCTGGAGGCGCACGGTTGGGGTGACACGTGCTATCGTCTCAGCGAGAAGGCCGCCAAGGGTGACTGGTCCGGCATGGCGAACGAGATCACCGACGAGATGCTCGAGGTCTACACGGTGACCGGCACGTACGACGAGATCGCCGACAAAGTGATGAAGAAGTACACCGGCTACCTCGATCGCGTCGCCTTCTACTTCCCGTTCAGCAGCGGCGATCCCGCCCGCTGGCGTAAGATCATCGCGGCGTTCAACGGCTGACGTGCCGGCACGATGAAGGGTGGATTTCTCTCAGGACTCAGTACCCAGGACTCAGGACTGATTCCCGACTGGTGTGAGTCGGGCAGGGGAGCAGGCCCGATCCTTCTCATCGCGCCGCACGGCGGCCGCCGGCCGCCCGTCGACGCCGCCGCACTGCCGCCGCGCCTGCGCGTCAACGATCTCTACACTCCTGAAGTCACACGCACGCTCGCGGCGCGGTTGGACGCCGGTTTCATCATCAATCGTGCGCTGGACCGGAACGTCCTCGACCTGAATCGGCTCTCGCAAGTGCGCCGGCACGCGTCGTGGTTTCTCGACCTGCTCGTGCGCCGGATCGACGGAATCCTGGCGCGGCATGCCTGCGCCGAGCTGATCTTCGTCCACGGCTGGAACACTGGCCAGGCGAAGTGCGATATCGGCATTGGGGCGACCGAAACGGAAGCCGGTCTCCACCTTGCCGACGGTGCGCAACTCACGGTAAGTGAGGGCTACCTGCGTACGCGCATCGCGGCGCTGCGTGCGGCATGCGCGCATGCGGGGATCCAAGCGCCGATCGGCGAGCGCTATCCAGCGAGTCATCCGAACAATCTGCTGCAGCTGTTTGCCGCCCGCGAACCCGGCGACGAGCCCGTAGTGCGTCGGATCGCTGAATGGGTTACGCAGAAGCGCGTGGAAGCGCTCCAGTTGGAGCTAGGAGTCCCGCTGCGCTGGCCGGGCAGCTGGCGCGAGCGCTTCGTTGCGGCTGCCGTCGAAGCGCTGGGGCCATCTCGAACGTTCAACGTCCAAGCGTCGCCGCGACCAGCGCCATCACGAGACTCAGCACTCAGCACTCAGGACTCAGCACTCAGTGCTCAGCACTCCCTGCAGTTCTACGATCCGGTCGCCGGCATCGGCCTCTCCGCCGGCGTCGGGCGTATCGGTCCACAGGTTACGGGCGGGCGCTTACTGTTGTTTCTTGGCGGACAGCGCGTGGCGTTGTTCACCGGCGAAGAAGCGCATGCGCAGGGTTCGTCGGTCGCACCGTTGGACCTCACCGGTGGCGTGCGCTTCGCCGGCGCGATGTTGTTGCTCGATGACGGAGCCACGTATCTCGACCTTGAGGCGGCGTTCTCCGCTTCACGCTTGGTCGACGCGGAAGTCGCTGTGCGTTTCGAGCCCCTTGGTGCTCCTTCACTGGACGAGGACCAAGACAGTGACGTCACGATGCCGTCATTTGGAAGGATGCACGGGCGTGTGCGCGTCGATCGGCGCGAGCTACGTGTTGATGCGACCGGCTTCGCGAATGCCGGCGGCTTTCGAGCAGGATCACACGGGCAGACGATGATCGCGGCGACGTTCGGAGCGGAGCACGCGGTCCTGTCGCGTGCGGCTGATGGAGCTCCCAACGCGGTGACCTTGCACTTTACGGCGGCGGCGCGGCGCACGCTGGACACGGCATGCCTTGCTATCTCGACCGACGGTGACGCGTATACGCCGGCGTCGATCGAGCTGACCTGTGATGGACAGCTGCCGCTGGTTGCCACGCCGCTGACACGCATGGCGATTCTGCGGCCGGCGGGCCGCGGCCGTTATCTGCGCGTCACCTTTGGCGTCGCCGCCTGCCGTTGGGGTGAGCGTGCAGGATACGGGCTCTACGAGCACGCGCGGCCGGTGCCTAGCCGCGCGCCGGCAGCTCGGCCTTGAAGCTGCCCTGAATGGCGGCCTCGCCTTTCTGGTTCATGGCGACGACGTCACCCTCGATGAAGCGCTTGCCCGCCTCTTCGTACTTCTTGGTCACCTTGCCTTTGCACGTGATGGTGTCGCCCGGCCAGACGCGGGTGGCGAAGCGCACTTTGAACTTGCGCAGGTTCTCGCGCCCGACATAGTCCGTGACGCACTTGCTGACGAAGCCGGCGTTGAGCATGCCGTGCGAGAACACCGTCGGGTTCCCGGCCTTCTCCGCAAACGTCTGATCGTGGTGCATCGGGTTGAAGTCGCCGGAAGCGCCGGCGTACTTCACCAGATCCGTGCGCGTCAGGTTCTCCACGACGAACGGCGGCACCTCATCACCTTCCTTCACGTCGTCGAAGTACAGCTTCTTCCTGTCGGCCATTGTCGTCTCTCCTTGCCGCGGCTCAGGCGCTCGCGGCGGCACCTTCGGGTTGATCGAGCACCAGCTGCGCAACCAACTCGCGGTTCCAGGTGGCGTCGCCGAAGGTCACTTCGGAGCCCTTGGCGCGCTTGAAATAGATGTGCATGTCGTGCTCCCAGGTGAAACCGATGCCGCCGTGGATCTGGATGCCTTCGGCGCTGACGAAGCGGTACGCATCCGAGCAGTAGGCCTTCGCCATGCAGGCGGCCAGATGCGCTTCCGGCACGTTGTTGGCCACCGCCCACGCGGCGTAGTAGGTCGCCGACTTGGCGCTCTCGGTTTGCACCATCATGTTGGCGCACTTGTGCTGGATCGCCTGGAAGCTGCCGATGGGCTTGCCGAACTGCTCGCGGACCTTGGCGTAGTCGACGCTCATCTCCAGCACTTTCTGGGCGCCGCCGCACATCTCGCCGCACATCGCCACTTTGGCGCGATCGACCAGCCGATCGAGCAGCGCCCAGCCGGCATCCACCGCGCCGAGGACCGCATCGGCCGCGACCTTGACGTTGCTGAAATTGACCTCGCACAACTTGCGGGTTTGATCCATCGTCTTGAGCAGCGTCGTCTTGACGCCTTGCTGCTTGGCATCGACGAGAAAGAGGGTGATGCCCTTGCCGCCGGTGCGGGCCGGCACGATCAACAGATCGGCGTTGTGCGCATCATGGACGAAAAGCTTGGTGCCCGAGAGAACGTAACCGGCGCCGTCCTTCTTCGCGGCAAGCTGAATGCCCTCAGCATCCCAACGGCCGCTCTCTTCGACCTGGGCGAGCGTCGCCTTGAGCTTTCCGGAAGCGATGTCCGGCAGGTACTTCTTCTTCTGCGCCGCCGAGGCGCCGAGATCGATGGCGAGGCCGCCGAGGATCACGGTCGCGAAGAACGGGCCCGGCATGACGGCGCGCCCCATCTCTTCGAGCACGACGATCAGGTCCACCATGTTGAGTCCGGAGCCGCCATGTTCCTCGGGGAGGATGAGCCCCTGCCAGCCGAGGGCGGCCATCTTTTTCCATTGCTCTTCGGAGTAGCCGGTGTCCTCGTCCATCATCTTGCGGACGTAAGTCATGGCGCACTCACTCTCGAGGAACTGGCGCGCGCTCTGGCGCAGCATCTCTTGCTCTTCGCTGAATCCGAAATCCATTCGTCCTCCTGCTGAGGCGGTTCTCTCCCCGCACTCCGAACCCGAGACTCTTACGAATTTCGCGCCGATTAATCAACACGCCAAGGCCCGCACCGGCCTCAGACGACGCCGCTCGATCGCAGCCCTTGGATCGCCGGCGCCGCGTAGCCGAGCCGTTGCAGCACCTCATCGGTGTGCTGCCCGAACTCTGCCGGCAGCGTCGGATCGACGGTGGGCGTGTCGGAGAGCTTCAGCGGCGAGGCGATCAGCTTGCGGCCGTTGACTTCGCGGATCATTCCTCGTGCGTGCACTTGCGGATCGGCCAACGCTTCGGCGACGGAGTTCACCGGGCCGAAGCAGATGTCGATCGGGCCGAGCTGCGCCAGCCATTCGGCCTGCGTCTTCTCCTTGAACTTCGCGCGGACGACGCGAAACATCTCCTCGCGCCGCTCGCCTTCAGCAAACTGGTCCGGGATGAATTCCTCAACGCTCAGTTGTTGGCACAGGTTGCGCCAGAAGTGCGCTTCCAGGGCGCCGACGCTGACGTACTTTCCGTCTTTGGTTTCGTACACCGAGTAACACGGATACCAACCGGTGAGCTGCGTGTGACCGCGCCGCGGCTCCTGCCCCAAGGCCAGATACAGCACGGTGTGGAAGACGTTCCAGGCGACGCTGCCGTCCATCATCGAGATGTCGACGAACTGCCCGCGGCCGGTGTGTTCACGCGCCATCAGCGCGGCCAGGATGCCGACCGTCGCCGTGAGCGCGCCGCCGCCGATGTCGGCGACCTGCACCGGCAGGATCATCGGCGGACCGTCGGCGGCGCCGGAGACGCCGAGCACGCCCGCGTAGCCGAGGTAGTTGATGTCGTGTCCGACCTTGTCGCGGTATGGGCCGTCTTGGCCATAGCCGGAGATCGAGCAGTAGACGATGCGCGGATTAAGCTTGGCCATGGTGGCGTAGTCGATGCCGAGCCGTTCGGTCACGCCGGGACGAAAACCTTCAAGGATGATGTCGGCGTCCTGCGCCAACCGGTCGAAGATCTGCTTGCCTTCCGGCTTCTTGAGATTCAACGTCATGCTGCGCTTGTTGCGCTGGATGAGCGGAATGCCGACGCCCATCACGTCGGACGGCGAGGCCACCACCAGCACGTCGACGCCGAGGTCCGCCAGCATCATCGAGCAGAACGGGCCGGGCAGTTGCCGGGACAGGTCGAGCATCTTCACATTGCGCAGCGGTGGTGCCATGGTGCCTCCGTCGGGTTGGGATTCTCCGCCGCGGAAACTAATCGAGCGTCGTGTGGATCGCAAGCCAGCGTGGGATACGGAACCGGAGCTGTGAATCAGGTCAAGGAACGCATCCGCGCCGCCGCGCGGCACATCGGCTTTTCGCTGTGCAGCTTCGCGCCGGTGCAGCCGCCGCCGCATGGCGCATTTGTCGAGCGCTGGTTGGCAGGCGGCAACGCGGCCGGCATGGCGTACATCGAGCGCGGCCTGGCAAAGCGTCTCGATCCGCGCCGCATCATGTCCGCGATGCGTAGTGTGATCACCGTCGGGTATCGCTATCTGCCGCCGCCGCTGCCGCCGATCGATTGGCAGCGGCAACTGCGCGGGCGCATCGCGGCGTATGCGTTGGGAACCGACTACCATCAGACCGTCGAGGCCAAGCTGCGCGAGCTGGGAGCTTACGTGGAACGCGAGTGCGGCGGCGCCGTGACGCGTGCCTACGTCGACACGGGGCCGATCTTGGAACGCGAATGGGCGGCGGCCGGCGGTCTCGGTTGGTTCGGCAAGAACACCAACATCTTGCACACGGAGGAAGGCTCGTACTTCTTCCTGGGCGAGCTGCTGACCAATCTGGAGCTCGATCCGGATGCGGCGGTCGCCGACCACTGCGGCACCTGCACGCGCTGCTTGGATCTGTGTCCAACCGAAGCGCTGAAGCCTGGCTACACGCTCGACGCGCGGCTGTGCATCTCGTATTTGACCATCGAGCATCGTGGACCGATTCCCGTCGACTTGCGCGCCAAGCTGGGCAATTGGATCTTCGGCTGTGACATTTGCCAGGAGGTGTGTCCGTGGAACGAAAAGCTCGCGCGCCGCGACGGCGTGCCGGATACGGCGGCGCTGCTGCCGTACCTGCCGGACCTGCTGCGGCTCGACGCCGACGGATTTCACAGGCGCTTCCGCGACAGTGCGCTGCAGCGCGCGAAGCGTGACGGCTTCGTGCGCAACGTGGCCGTTGCGCTCGGCAACACGCATAACCCCGCCGCTGTCGCGCCGCTCACCGACGCGCTGCGGCACGATGCCTCGGCGTTGGTGCGCGGGCACGCGGCCTGGGCCTTGGGCGCAATCGGGGGCCGGCGTACGCGACAGGCATTGGAGGCGGCGCGGCGGACCGAAGCGGACACGATGGTGCGCGCCGAGATCGACTCAGCCCTCGAACAGAAAACAGATAGTGACTTGCAAAGCGCGTGCACTCGACGTAATGCGGAGCGCAAATGGGGGAGCGTGGGCACATGAGCGCAGCCCGAGAGCGCTTCGCCGCTCTGGCGGCGGCTCCGGATGAGCGCATCAACGTTGCCGAGGCCGCACTGTTGATCGCCCAGGAAGAGTACCCGCGCCTGGATGTCGGAGCCTACCTCGCACGCTTCGAGGAACTGGCCGCCGCCGCAAGCTCGGACGTGCACAGCGGCATGCCTCCCGCCGAACAGGTGGCGCGGCTCAATCACTTTCTTTTCGTCGTGCAGCGCTTCACTGGAAACAATGACGACTACTACGATCCACGCAACAGCTTTCTCAATGAGGTGCTGGACCGGCACACGGGAATTCCGATCACGCTGAGCGTCGTTTACAGCGAGGTGGCGCAACGCCTCGGTTTGCCGGTCTGTGGCGTCAGCTTTCCCGGTCACTTTCTCGCCAAGTACACCGGCACGCCGGAGATCCTCATCGACCCGTTCTTCGGTCGGGTCATCACTGCGGCGGAGTGCGAGGAACGCTTGCGCAGCATCTATGGAAAAGACGCGCAGCTGGATCGACGCCTGCTGCGTTCGGCATCGCCGCGCGAGATCCTGGTGCGCATGCTCAGCAATCTGAAGCAGGTGTACATCGAACACGCCGACCACGTTCGGGCGCTCAGTTGCATCGATCGCATCCTGTTGCTGGTGCCCGATCTGCCGCGCGAGCTGCGCGACCGCGGCATCCTGTATCAGCGTCTCGAATGCTTCGCCGCGGCGCTGCGTGACCTCGAGCGGTACTTGCAGCTCGCGCCGAACGACGAGTCCGCGCCGTTGATTCGCGAAACGCTGCCCGAGCTGCAGCGGCAGGGGGCCC
>Ga0209415_10003408_pt1 | contig 29563 bp, 30 predicted proteins | sample PeaSoiSIISIP2007_FD_187696 | JGI IMG/M metagenome (GOLD analysis project Ga0209415, IMG submission 187696) | Peat soil microbial communities from Weissenstadt, Germany - SII-SIP-2007 (SPAdes) (version 2) | ecosystem: Environmental > Terrestrial > Soil > Wetlands > Peat | place: Germany...
TCGGGGCGAGAGGATTCGAACCTCCGGCATCCAGCTCCCAAAGCTGGCGCTCTACCAGGCTGAGCTACGCCCCGGAAAGCCCCTGCCTTCTACCGGCGGCGGCGGCAAAGCGCAAGGCGCCGCGGGCGAACCCCGACTCTTCCCGTCGCCGCCATCGCGCGGCATGATGCGGCGAAAGGCTGAGGATTTCCTCGATGGCCGCCCGCTCCCTGAACCTCACGCAAGCGCTCGCCGAATACATCGAAGCGGTGTCGCTGCGCGAGAGCGAGGCCTTGCGGCGCCTGCGCGAGGAGACCAGCCGCCAGCCCTTCGGGATGATGCAGATCGGTCCCGAGCAGGGGCAGTTCATGGCGCTCTTGGCGCGGCTCGTCGGCGCGCGGCGCTGTCTCGAGATCGGCACCTTCACCGGCTACAGCGCGCTGTGGATAGCGCTGGCGCTGCCGGAGGACGGTCACATTATCGCCTGCGACATCAATGCGACCACGACGGCGATCGCCGAGCGCCACTGGCAGGAAGCGGGCGTCGCGGACAAGATCCAGCTCCGCCTCGGCCCGGCGCTGGCGACGCTCGACGCGCTGCTTCGGGAGGGCGGCGAGCGCAGCTTCGATTTCGCCTTCATCGACGCCGACAAGGAGAATTACGGCTATTATTACGAGCGCGTGCTGCGGCTGTTGCGGCCGGGCGGCGTGGTCGTCATCGACAACGTGCTGTGGGGCGGCTCGGTCGCCGAGCCCAGCGCGCGCGATCCGGCGACCGTGGCGTTGCGCACCCTCAACCGCAAGCTCCACACCGACGAGCGGATCGATCTGAGCCTGTTGCCGATCGGCGACGGCGTGACCGTCGCGCGCAAGCGCTAGACGAAACTCCTCGGGAGCGTACTCGCAAACCGAGATCGGCGACAGCGGCTTGACCGATGTCCGCTTTGCCGCACGTTACGGACTCAAGTCGGACGTCACGCAATGCCCGATAAGTGCCGAAGGCAGATCTCAAACGTCATGAAATGAGGGTTGCACCACACCGCAGCGTGATAACAGCAGAGCGAGGCGCTCATGGCGGACCCAAGGCGACCAAGTGCGCCGCCGACCGGCTCTACCTTGCTGCATAGGCCGAACAGGCGCATTCTGACGCGGCAAGACCGGTCATCGGGGGAATGTCGGCTGAGTTGTATGTACCGAAAACCTAAATACGGACGTGATGGTGATGAAATCCGCAGTGGTGCGGCTGGACGGCAGCGCCGAACGGCAACGACAAGACCTTCGGGGGAGACGTCAGGATGACCGCGACGACGAACCAGCAGCTCTTTGACCGACGCATGCAGCGGCTCATGGATAACGTGGCGCTGAAGGAGACCGACCGCGTTCCCTACATCTGCGTCTCCAGCTTCTTCGCCCGCAAGCTGAGCGGCATCACTTGCAAGGACATGATGTATGACATCGACAAGTCGATCGCTGCAACCCGCCGCCTGGTGGACCTGCTGGAACCCGACGCCGTATCGTCGTTCTTCTACACCATGGGTCAGGCGATGCAGGACATGGACTACCGGCAGATGAAATGGCCGGGCGGCGGCGAAGTCAATGAGGACGCCATGTTCCAGTACCTGGACCGAGAGTACATGGCGGCCTCCGAGTACGACGAATATCTGTTCGATCCCACTGGCTTCACCATCCGCAAATATCTGCCGCGCATCGCCGGGGTGTTCGAGGGGCTGGCCGGACTGCCCGAATTCGCCTCGCTGATCGAGTTCATGAACATCGTCGGAATGGTGCGCTTCGCCGATCCAAAGCTGCAGGAGAGCCTGCAGACTTTGGCCAAGGTGGGTGCCGATCTGGCGGCTATACGCGGCAAGGTCCGTGGCTTCGTCGGCGAGCTTGGCGGTAGCGGCTATCCTTTCATTGGCGGCGGCTTCACCAAAAATCCGTTCGACCACATCGTCGACTGCATGCGCGGCTCCAAGGGCGGCATGCTCGACATGTTCCGCCACAAGGACAAGATGATGGCGGCGGTGGACAAGGCCGGTGTCCTGATCCTGCGCGGCGTCGAGGAAAGCTGCAAATCGAACCATTCGCCGTTCGTCTTCCTGCCCATGCACTGGGGGCTGGACGGCTTCATGTCGCCGCAGCAGTTCAAGACTTTCTACTGGCCGCCCCTGCGCAAGAACTTGCTGTGGTTGATCGAGCGCAACCTCATCCCGATTGTGCTGTGGGAGGGCCGGTGCGACAGCCGCCTGGAAACCATCGCCGACATCCCGCGCGGCAAGGCCGTCTACTGGTTCGAGCAGACCGATATGTTCCGCGCCAAAGAGGTGCTCCGCGACATCGTCTGTCTGCGCGGCAACGTGCCGGCCTCCATGCTCGTCACCGGGACCCCCGACGACGTGGACGCATACTGCAAGAGGCTGATCACCGAGGTCGGCAAGGGCGGCGGCTTCGTGCTCGACGGCGCGGCGGGGATTCCCGACGACGCCAAGCTCGAGAACGCCGTCGCGATGGCGAATTCGGTCAAGAAGTATACGCGATAAGTCTAGCGTCGTGCCGCCACAGGAGCCACGGCGCCGCGAACAACGGAACGAGGGAGAAGAGGCCGAAGACCGGCCCGGCGATCGCCACGAAATAGGTCTCGCCATGCGACCGGAACGGCTGCTTGGCGACGGCCACCGCGCCGAGGAAGGGCAGGAACCAGATGCCGGAAGTCTTGAGCCCGCGGCGCTTCATGGCGAGAAGGTGCCCGGTCTCGTGGACGAAGATCGCATAGATCAGAGCGGCGGCGAAGGGCAGTGGCCGGACCAGGGCGATCGACCACAAGGTCGCGCCGAAGAGGAGGAATTTCGCGGCCTTCGCGCCCTTGAGCAGCTTGAGCGCGACGATTCCGGCCGCGGCGATGACGCCGACGAGCGCGCTGCGAGCCCGCGCCGGGCCGGCGGCTCCGACGACGGACGGGACCGACGGCGGACGCTCTGTCCGCGGGGCGGGCGGGTCGAGCCGTGCCGGTGCCGCGGAGCCTCTCCCCAGGGTGAGGACCTTCTCCCACGTCATGGGTTCGCGCGGCGCGTCGTCGGGGTCGAGGAGCGGCGAGGTCATGCGGCGGGGCCTTATCTTGCGGCGGATCGGCGCGGAGATCAGGTGTGGAGCCGCCGGGGTCGCCGCTCCAGGATGGCAAGGTGCCGTTGACGAAGCCTTTAGGCCGTTGCAGCGCTTGCGGCAGTCGCGACCGCCTGTCCGATGTGCTCTATTCCGCGCGCACCGACGCCTTCGCGCGGTCGCAATTGGGATGGAGGTCAAGCATGGGCAAGGCGCGGCTCGAAGCCTTCACCGATGGCGTCCTCGCCATCATCATCACCATCATGGTGCTGGAGATGAAAGTGCCAGAGGGCGCCGACTTCGCCGCGCTGATGGCGGCCGTGCCGGTCTTCCTGGTCTATGGGCTGAGCTATGCCAATGTCGGCATATTCTGGAACAACCACCACCACATGCTGCACGCGACGCAGCGCATCGACGGCACGGTGCTGTGGGCCAACCTTTTTCTGCTGTTCTGGATTTCGCTGGTGCCGTTCGCCATCCGCTGGATGGACGAGACCCATTTCCGCGCCCTGCCGACCGCGGCTTACGGCGCCGTGCTGTCGATGGCGGCAATCGGCTACACCCTGTTGAAGCGGCGAATCATCGCCGCCAACGGGCCGAGCTCGATGCTCGCCACGGCGATCGGCCAGGATCGTAAGGGCAAAATCTCCATCGCGCTCTACCTCGCGTCAATTCCAGTGGCCTTCCTCAGCCCGTGGCTCGCGATCCTGCTCTATATCGCGGTCGCCTTGATGTGGTTCGTCCCCGACCGCCGCATCGAATCCGTCGCATAGTTACAGCACGCATAGCTTCACCCGATCTCCGCGAGGCGCTTGGCCAGCAGCCGGCGCTAACGGTGTATTTCAGCGCAGACCTGGAATCCCGGATCGCCCCCTCTGCGGTCGCCTCTATATGTGAGAATGTCCGATCTCTTATATAAATCGGGCTCGATGCTCGTACGACTCGCTCTATCGTCGAGATCACGGAGCTGGCGGGCCAAGCTTCTTGTCTTCGACTTTCGTAACAGTAAGCGCGATCTCATTGCGCGCGCCGCAACCGCGGCAAAGCCAGTGTATCCCCGGCCTGATCTCATGGGGCCACAGGGCCATCTTTTCGGGGCAATCTGGCGTCGAGCAAGGAGCATCCATCATCTTCGGTGTCCAACGGACGCGACCATCCGATTCCGACGTGATCGTGTATTCAGCTTTGCACTCAAAACACTGCACCTCAACCGTGCGCTTGCCGAAGGGCATCCGTTTTCTAATGGGCCTCTTACAGTCCTTGGTCATGCAATGGTCGAGCGCCGCGATGATCCCGAGCGTAATGTTCCAAACGGGGGAGCTTAGGACATTTTCAATTAGACCGACGACGGTTTCGCAGCGCTCCCGGAGCTTCGCCGAATCCGGCATCTTCCCAGATTGAACCTGCTCAAGAGAAGGCATGTGCAAATACGACCCAATGGCGTCGTAGTGGGCCTTGAGGTCTGCAAGTGTGAAGACAACGTCGGTGCCAAATGGCGTCATGTTTTCCCGTGGCGCGGGCTTGCCATATTCCTCCTCGCGTCGCAAGGCGATGGTCGATGTCATGCCGATAGAGGGATCGATATCGAGGAGCGCAGCCATTAGCTTGCGGGGCTGCCAAGTCTTGTATTCGTTGGGTGGAATATCATCCTTGAAAGCCAGCGCGCGGTCGTACGTCAAAGCTTCCATAGCGTTGCGTAGTTCGAGCGCAGCATAACGGAGCCGAGGGGAATCGTTCGCTTTGAGTTCAGTCTTTGCCCGCGTCAAAGATTCACGCGCAGAAAGTCGGAAGTCTGGAGCATTAACCGTCATTAATCCCTCGTAAATCGGCTCCGCTCGATGTCCTGCGTGGCCCGAATCTCGCGTAGCCTTCGTCCCTCTCGCCGTTCCTGCTGTCAGCCTCGAAATCGTGCTGTGGCTGACGTTGTAGGTGCGGGCGATCTCCCGGACGGGCTCGCCCTTCTCGCGTCGCCGGATCGCTTCGCGCCGTTGGTGCTGTGTCAGTTTCGGCTCGCGTCTCATCTTCACGCCCCGCGCCACGCTTCACCCGATCTCCGCGAGGCGCTTGGCCAGCAGCCGGCGCTCGGGTTCGAGCTTGGCGAGAGCGAGCGCCGTACGGTAGGCCGCGCGCGCTTCCTCGCGCCGTCCCAAGCGCCGCAGCAGATCGGCGCGCACCGCCGGCAGCAGGTGATAATCCTCGAGCCCGCCGCGCGCGGCGAGCGCGTCGATGAGGGCGAGCGCCCGCGCCGGGCCATCGACCATCGACACCGCGGCGGCGTGGTTGAGCTCGACGACCGGCGAGGGGTAAAGCCGCAGCAGCACTTCGTAGAGCCCGACGATCTGCGGCCAGTCGGTCGCGTCGTGCTGCCGGGCGCGGGCGTGGAGCGCGGCGATCGCGGCCTGCACGGCGTAAGCGCTGGGCCGGTCCGGCGCGCGCAAGGCGCGGTCCACGAGCGCCAAGCCTTCGGCGATTTCGCTCGCATCCCAGAGGCCGCGGTCCTGGTCCTCGAGCAGAACGATGTCGCCTGCTCGCGTGACCCGCGCCGCGCGCCGCGCATGATGCAGCAGCATGAGTGCGAGCAGGCCCATGACATCGGGCCGGCCGGGGATCAGCGCGTCGATCAAGCGGCCGAGCCGGATCGCCTCGGCGGCGACGTCCTCGCGCATGAGCGTGTCGCCCGAGGTTGCGGCATAGCCTTCGGTGAAGATGAGATAGACCACCGCGAGCACGCCTTCGACGCGCGCATCCAGCATAACGAGTGCCGGCGTCTCATAGGGGATCTTGGCGTCGCGGATCTTGCGCTTGGCGCGCACCAGCCGCTGCGCCATGGTCTCCTCGTTGACGAGAAAGCCGCGCGCGACGGCTTCCGTCGTCAGGCCGCAGACCGCGCGCAGAGTAAGCGCCACCCGCGCCTCCGCGCTCAGCGCGGGATGGCAGCAGGTGAAGATGAGGCGCAGCATGTCGTCGCCGAACGCATGCTCGTCCTCTTCCGGCGGCGCGGTCTGGTTGGCGAGCGCGGCCTCGGCCTCGAGATAGCGGCGCTTGTCGCGAAACAGAATCTGCCGGCGTAGATAATCAATCGCCTTGTTGCGCCCGACATTGACGAGCCAGGCGCGCGGATTGGCCGGTATCCCGCCCGACTTCCATTGCGCCACAGCCGCGGCGAAGGCCTCTTGCAGCGCCTCTTCGGCGAGCTCGAAATCGCCGACGAGGCGGATCAGCGTCGCGAGCACGCGACCCGCCTCGTGCCGGAATACGCTCTCGATGTCCACGGCGCTCATGCTCGCATCATTCGGCGCCGTGCGGTCGGTGCGTCAATCGTACTTCATCACCGGCCGCACCTCGATCGAGCCGAATTTCGCCGAAGGCACGCGCGCCGCGACCGCGATGGCCTCGTCGAGATTCTTGGCCTCGATGAGATAATAGCCGCCGAGCTGCTCGCGCGTTTCGGCGAAGGGTCCGTCGGTGGTCAAGGTCTTGCCGCCGCGCAGCCTGACCGTCGTTGCCGCGGAGGTCTGCTGCAACGCGTCGCCGGCCTTGAAATTGCCGCTCTTGATGATCGACTGGGTGAAGGCGCCGTACTCCGTCATCATCGCGGCCATGTCGGCCTGGCTCTTGCCCGCCGCCTCGGCTTCGTTAGCGTAGATCAGCAAAAGGTATTGCATCGTCCTCTCCTGTGCCTGATTGGCGTCATCCGCCGTCATCAAGTCGAACGGGGTGGGGCCGGATCGACATCGACGACTCCGGCCGAGCGAAGATAATTTCGAGGATAGCAGAACCGGCCCCGTCATCGCACTGACACGGAACCGGAACGGAACTGTCACTTTCGCATGCTACCCCTAGGGCTAGGAGGAAAGAGGGGTCACGCATGCAGCCGCTTGTGTTTCAGCGCCGGATTCGCTCTGCCGTCGCGTCGGGCTGGACGAATTTCCGGAGTGCGCCCGTGCCCGCGGTCGATCCGGTGGCGCTCACTATGCTCGCGGTCAATCGCCTGGCGCCGGCGACCTTGCGCACCTCGACCAACGGACGGGCGCTCAAGATCGTGGTGCCCGATGCCGGTGTCGCCGCGATCTTCCGCGCCGCGCTCATGGAGATGCAGAAGGCGCGCGGCACCGACCGGCTGGTCGAGATCGTGGTGGCGCAGGAGAGCGACGCGGCGTGAGCGACGGCGGCGCCATGATGCGCGATGGCCGCCCCCATCATTATCGCACCATCTGGATTTCCGACATCCATCTCGGCACGCGCGGCTGCAAGGCCGAATTCCTCCTCGATTTCCTGCGCCACAACGAATCGGACACGCTCTATCTCGTCGGCGACATCGTCGATGGCTGGCGCTTAAGCAAATCCTGGTACTGGGCGCAGAGCCACAACGACGTCATCCAGAAGATCCTGCGCAAGGCGAGGAAGGGCACCGAGGTCTTCTACATCCCCGGCAATCATGACGAGTGGCTCAGGGACTATGTCGAGCTGCAATTGGGCGGCGTGCTGCTGATCGCCGAGGCGATCCACCACACTGCCGACGGGCGCCGCCTCTTGGTCGTCCACGGCGATGCCTATGACGGCGTCGTGCGCTACGCCCGCTGGCTCGCGCTCATGGGCGATCGGGCCTATGACGGTGCGCTGCGGCTCAATCACGTCTTCAACCTGCTGCGCCGCCGCTTCGGCTATCCCTATTGGTCGCTCTCGGCCTATCTCAAGGCCAAGGTCAAGAACGCCGTCCAGTTCGCCAGCGATTACGCCAACGCGATCGCCGCTGAGGCGCGCGTGCGCCAGTGCGACGGCGTCGTCTGCGGCCATATCCATCAGGCGGGCATCCGCGATCTCGGCGGCGTGCTCTATTGCAACGACGGCGATTGGGTCGAGAGCTGCACCGCGCTGGTCGAGCATTTCGACGGCAGGCTCGAGATCGTCCATTGGATCGAGCTGCGCGCCCTCGATCCGCTGGTCCCGCCGCCGGCCGAGCCCGAATTGGTGGAAGCGGCGGAAGCGCCGTGAACATCCTGCTCGCGACCGACGCGTGGCCGCCGCAGGTGAACGGCGTCGTCCGCACGCTCATGGCGCTCAAGCGCGAACTTGCGGCGCTCGGGCATGGCGTGAGCGTGATCGGGCCCGATCGCTTCCGCTCCATCCGCTGTCCCGGCTATACCGAGATCCGCCTGGCGATCGATGCCGGGCCGCGCATCGGCCACATGATCGAGGCCGCTGCGCCCGACGCCATCCACGTCGTCACCGAAGGGCCGGTCGGTCTCGCCGCGCGGCGCTGGTGCCTGAAGCGCGGCCTCGCCTTCACCACGGCATTCCATACGCGCTTTCCCGAATACCTGGCCGAGCGCCGCATCGCGCCCAAGGCGCTGACCTATACCTTCCTGCGGCGTTTCCATGCGCCCTCGCAGGGCGTGATGGTCGCGACGGAATCGGTGCGCCGCGAGCTTGCGGCGCGCGGCTTCGGCAATCTCAAGCCGTGGGGGAGGGGCGTCGACACCGCGCTCTTCGATCCGGCGCGGCGCGACGGCGCCATCGACCTGCCGCGGCCGATCTTTCTTTCGGTCGGCCGCATCGCGCGCGAGAAGAACCTGGCGGCCTTCCTCGCGCTCGATCTGCCGGGATCGAAGGTAGTGGTGGGCGAGGGGCCGCAACTCCTGGAGCTGCGCCGCCGCTTTCCTGGCGCGCATTTCCTCGGGCGCCGCGACAATGGCGTGCTCGCGGGAATCTATGCCGCCGCCGATGTCTTCGTCTTCCCGAGCCGGACCGACACCTTCGGTCTCGTCATGCTCGAAGCGCTCGCCTCGGGCGTGCCGGTCGCGGCCTTTCCGGTGCCGGGACCGCTCGATGTCATCGGCGACAGCGGCGCCGGCGCGCTCGACGAGGATCTGCGTGCGGCGGCGCTGGCGGCGCTGCACATCCCGCGCGAACGCTGCCGCGAGCACGCTTTGTCCTTCACTTGGACCGCCTGCGCCGCGATGTTCGTCGATCAGCTCTGCCCGCTGCGGCGCTAGTGACGGAATTCGGAGAACGGGTATTCGAGGCTGCCCGATTTGAATTGCGGCGGGTCGAGGATGACCTGAATCCCCGGCCGGGTGAATTGCTGGAGGTCGTGGCCGTGGATGCCGCGGTACTGGATGGTCAGAATGCGCGCCGTCGCCCATTCGCCTTCCGGGCCGAACTTCACATCGCCGACGATGGTGTGGAACGTCGCCTGGTGGATCTGTTGCGCGATCTTGTCCTGGTCGAGCGAGCCCACCGCCTGCACCGCCTGCGCCAGGATTTCGGCGGCGGCGTAAGTGAAGGGCGGGATGTAATAGCCGAGCGGATCGACCGCGGCCGCAACGGCGCGCGCCTGATATGTCGCGAGAAAGGCGTCGATGCCGGGGAAGCTCATGGTCGGCTCGTGCACGAACAGCTCGTAGCCGACGATGCCGTTGAGCTGCTCGCCGAACCGCTCCTTGATTTCGCCGGCCTGTAGCCCGACCATGCCGCCGCCGAACATCCTGGGGACGAGGCCGACCTCGTCCAGCGCGCGCAGAACGCCCGCGGTATCGGCGGGGTATGAGCCGACATAGACGATGTCGGGCGCCGCCGCCTTGATGGCGCGGATGATCGGCGTGTAGTCGATCGTCGCCGGCGGATATGTCCGGTCATAGACGAGTTTGAGCCCGACCCGCTGCGCATTGGCCCGCGCGCCTTCCAGCACCGCCCGCGAGAACTCGGCATCGGCGCCGACGAGCGCCACGCTCGCGGGCTTCGGCTGCATCGTCATCGCCGCATCGAAGAAGCCGTGCGAGATCGAATCCTTGCCGTTCGGCCCGTAAGGCATGATCTGGAAGAAGCGGGGATAATGGAAGCGCTCGTTGACCGCGATGGCGAAGCTGTCCATCAGGACCATGTTGTGCTCGATGACGGAGGGCATCGCGGGCGTGCTGATATTGGTGCCCTGGGCGAAGAGCAGATCGACATGGTCGATGTCCAGGAGCTTCGCGTAGATGCCGGGCACCAGAGCCGGATTGCTCTGATCGTCGAAATAGCGCAGCTGCACCTGGCGTCCGAGCAGCCCGCCCTTGGCGTTGATGTCTTGCTGCCAGATCTGGAGCGCGACCAGCTCCTGTTTGCCGTTGAGCGCGAGCTCGCCGGTAAGCTCGGCGGAAAAGCCGAGCTTGATCGGCTCGGCGCTCCAGGACGGCGCTGCCAACGCGGTGCAGGCGAGCGCCATGGCGGCGATGACGCGATGATGCAGCATGACACTCCTCCCCCGCCGGCGTCTTTGCGCGCCGGCGGGGGCGAGTTTAAGCGAGTAGCGCCGCTTCGGCCAGCAGCGTGAGCGCGCGCTCGACCGCGGCGCGGCGCACCGCGGCGCGGTCGCCGGCGAAGACGTGGCGCTCGGTCCGCGCTGCCGCGCCGCGCTGGGCGAGGCCGAGATAAACCAGCCCGACGGGCTTGCCCGGCGTCGCGCCGCCCGGCCCGGCAATGCCAGTGACGGAGACCGCGAGATCGACGGGGGCGTGAGCGAGCGCGCCCGCCGCCATCGCCGCCGCCACTTCGGCGCTGACCGCGCCATGGGCGGCGATGAGCGCAGGGGGCACGCCCAAAAGATCGGTCTTGGCCGCGTTCGAATAAGTGACGAAGCCGCGCTCCACGACATCCGACGAGCCGGCGATGTCGGTGAGCGCCGCGGCGATCATCCCGGCGGTGCAGGACTCCGCGGTGGCCAGCATGAGCCCGCGCGCGCGGCAGCGCGCGAGCACGGTCTCCGCCAAGCTCTGCAAAGCCGCGTCATCGACCAAGGATCGCCCTCCCGACCAGCAGCACCACCGCGGCCATGAGGCCCGCCAAGGCATCGTCGAGCATGATGCCAAGCCCGCCGCCAATCTCGCGGTCGGCCCAGCGCACCGGCCACGGCTTCACCACGTCGCAGAAGCGGAAGAGCAGGAAGCCCAGGGCATAGGCGATGGGATCGAGCGGCGCCGCGGCGAGAGTGAGCCATTGGCCCACCACCTCATCGACGACGATGCAGGCGGGATCCTTGGCGGATAGGGAATTCGCCATCACCGAGGCCGCCCACCAGCCGAGCAGGAACAATGCCGCCGCAGCCGCGAGCAGCCCGAGCGCGCCGCCGGCCCAAGCGATGAGCCAGGCGAAGGGCAGCGCCGCGAGCGAGCCCCAACTCCCGGGCGCCCAGGGCAGAAAGCCGCAGCCGAACCAGGTCGCAATCAGCGCCGCCGGATGCCATGGCGGCAGCGGCGCGGCGCGCAGCTTCACCGCCGCTGCCATCACAGCGGCAGGCGCAAGGTCGCCACCGCCTGCGCTGCGATCCCCTCGCCGCGGCCGGTGAAGCCGAGTTTTTCCGTCGTGGTCGCCTTGACGCTGACGCGGCGCGGATCGAGCGCCAGGATTTCCGCAATGCGCCCTCGCATGGCCTCGCGCTGCGGCCCGATGCGCGGCCGCTCGCAGATCACGGTGACATCGACATGGGCGATGCTGCCGCCGGAAGCGGCAACGAGATCGGCGGCATGGCGCAGGAAGCGGTCGGAGGAGGCGCCGCGCCAGCGCGGATCGCTCGGCGGAAAGTGCATGCCGATGTCGCCGGCGCCGAGCGCGCCGAGGATCGCATCGGTCAGCGCATGCAGCCCGACATCGGCGTCGGAATGGCCGACCAGGCCCTGGTCAAACGGCACGCGCACGCCGCACAGCCAGAGATGGTCGCCCGCGCCGAAGGCATGGACGTCGAAGCCCTGGCCGGTGCGGATGTCGCCCTGCCGCGCCGCGATGATCTGCTCGGCGCGCCGCAGATCGGCGTGCGTCGTCACCTTGAAATTCCGCTCGTCGCCCTCGACGAGCTGCACCGCGAGCCCGGCCTTCTCCGCCACCGCCGCATCGTCGGGCAGGCTCATGCCGATTGCGGCGCGGTGGGCGGCCAGGATCTGGTCGTAGCGAAAGCCTTGCGGCGTCTGCGCCCGCCACAGCGCCGTGCGGTCGAGCGTCTCGGCGACGCAGCCGGATTGCGCGCGCTTCACCGTGTCCGGAATGGGGAGGGCCGGGATCGCCGCCACCCCCGTCTCAAGCGCCGCCAAGACGCGGCCGATGATCGCGGCATCGACCAGGGGGCGCGCGGCATCGTGAATGAGCACGCGACCGGGCGCGAGATCGCTCAGGCTCTCGAGTCCGAGCCGCACCGAATCCTGGCGCTCGGCCCCGCCCGCGACCGGCGGCAGAAGATCGAGCCCGGCCATCGCCGCGGCATAGAGCGGCTGATCGTCGGGATGATAGACGATGCGCACGCCGCTCACGCCGGGATGGGCGATGAACGCCTCGACCGCATGACGCAGCAGCGGCCGGCCGGCCAAGGGCAGGTATTGCTTGGGTTGCGCGCCCGCCAAGCGCGTGCCGCGCCCGGCGGCAACCACCAGCGCGATGCAGGAAGTCATCGCCGCGCAAGCTAGACCATCGCGGTGCCGCTTGCCAAGGCGAGCGGGCAGAGGCTATGCCCGGAGGCGGAGAAGCGGATGAATACCGGCCTCGCGCTCAATCTCGCGGCGCTCGCGACCTTGCTGCCGGCGGCTCTGGTCGGGTGGCGGTCGAGCGGGCGCGGCCGCAACGCGCTGCTTTACGCCGTGCTGGCGATCGCGGTCGTAGGCCCGAGCTGGTGGGTCGTCGCGCGGCTCGGCGGGGAGTGGCGCACCGGATTCGCCGATGCGCTCTGGGTCTCGGTGGCCGCGACCATGGCGTTGTTCCTCGTGCTCGTCGTGGTGACCGAGAATGCGTGGCGGCTGACGCCGCTGCTGATGCCGCTCCTCTTGGTTTTCGGTTTGCTCGGCACCTTCTGGCACGATTTGCCGGAGCGGCCGGTGGCGGGCGCGGTGCCGCCGGGCTGGCTCGACGCCCATATCCTCTTCGCTGTCACGACTTATGGGCTCATCACCATCGCGGCGGTTGCAAGTCTTGCCGTATTCCTGCAGGAGCGGGCGTTCAAGGCGAAGCAGCCGACGCGGCTCACCCGGCTGTTGCCGGCCATGGCCGAGAGCGAAAGGCTCGAGTTGGGCCTCCTGACCGCCGCCGAGGCGGTGCTCGCCTTGGGCCTCGCCAGCGGCATGGCGGCGCAATACTTTCTCGGGCGCGCCTTGTTGCCGTTCGACCACAAGACGCTGTTCTCGGTCGCGGCCTTCATCGTCATCGGCGGCCTGCTGATCGCGCGGCGCTCGATCGGCATCCGCGGCAAGCGGGTGGCCCGGCTCGGCATTCTCGCTTTCGTCTTGCTGACGCTTGCCTATCCCGGCGTGAAGTTCGTCACGGATGTGATTCTGACGTGAAACTATTTACTTTATATCATAGGCTTATGATATTTATATGATCTGGTATATCAGGATAAAAGAGGCGATGCCTCGCGTCGTCGTCCTGCTTCGCATCTGCAAAGAAATCGTTGCATCCGGAATTGGCGGCGGTATTATTTGCCTAATTCATAGGCATGGACGGCTCGTGCATAAATAATGAGCATTGCTATTGGCCCAATCGTTTTGGATGACTCCGTCATCCTTGCACCGATGTCGGGCGTCTCGGACCTGCCGTTTCGCCGCCTGGTGAAGCGCGAAGGCGCGGCGCTGGTGGTCTCCGAGATGATCGCCAGCCAAGCCATGATCCGGCAGACCAGGCAATCCCTGGCGATGGCAGCGACCGTGGCTGAGGAGCAGCCGATGGCGGTGCAGCTTGCGGGCTGCGAGCCTGCGGTGCTGGCCGAGGCGGCGCGGCTCAATGCCGATCGTGGCGCCCAAATCATCGACATCAATTTCGGCTGTCCCGTGAAGAAGGTCGTGAACGGCCAGGCGGGCTCGGCGCTGATGCGCGACGAGGTGCGGGCGGGGCAGCTGCTGGCGGCGACCGTGCGCGCGGTCGATCTCCCGGTGACGCTGAAGATGCGCACGGGCTGGGACGAGGGCAACCGCAACGCGCCGCAGCTTGCGCGCATCGCCGAGGATAGCGGCATCCGCATGATTACCGTGCACGGCCGCACGCGCTGTCAGTTCTACGACGGCCATGCCGACTGGGCCTTCATCCGCCGCATCAAGGAGGCGGTCGGCATCCCCGTGATCGCCAACGGCGACATCGTCACGCTCGAGGATGCCGCCGAGGCGCTCGCCCGCTCGGGCGCCGACGGCATCATGGTCGGCCGCGGCACCTATGGGCGTCCCTGGTTCATCAAACAGGTGATCCATTTTCTGCGCACCGGCGAGCGCCTGCCCGATCCGCCGCTCACCCGCCAGCTCGCCATCCTGCTCGAGCATTACGAGGACATGCTGGCGCATTACGGCAGCGCCATCGGCAGCCGCGTCGCGCGCAAGCATATCGGCTGGTACTCGAAGGGAATGACCGGCTCGGCCGAGTTCCGCGCCGCGATCAACCGCACCGACGAGCCCAAGCAAGTGAAGGCGATGATCCGCTCGTTCTACGAGCCGATCATGGCCAAGGCGGCTTGAGATCGTGCGGCGCGCACTCCCCAACCGCATCGCGCCCGACGCGCCCATCGAGGCGACCGCGGTGCTCGCGGCCTTGCCCGATCCGGTGATCGTGATCGACGGCGCGAACCGCCTGCGCTATGCCAACGCCGCCGCCGAGCATTTCTTCGAGACCAGCGTTGCCAGCCTGATCGGCACGCCGCTCTCCGACCTGTTGCCGGCGGACAGCCCGCTCTTCGCCCTTGTCCAATCCGTCCGCCAATCCGGCCACAGCGTCTCGGAATACGCCGTCACCCTGGAGACGCCGCGCCTCGGCTCGCGCATCGCCAATATTCAGGCCGCACCGCTCGGCGAAGAGCGCGACCGCGTCGTCCTTATGCTGCAGGAGCGCTCGATCGCCGACAAGATCGACCGTCAGCTCACCCACCGCAACGCCGCGCGCTCGGTGACGGCAATGGCGGCCATGCTGGCGCATGAGGTGAAGAATCCGCTCTCCGGCATTCGCGGCGCGGCGCAGCTCATCGAAGAGAATGCGGGGACGGCCGACCGCGAGTTGACCCGCCTCATTTGCGACGAGGCCGACCGCATCTGCGCGCTCGTTGACCGCATGGACGTGTTCTCCGACCGAAGGCCGATCGAGCGCACGCCCGTCAACATCCACGAGGTGCTGGAGCGCGTGCGCAAGGCGGCGCATTCGGGCTTCGCGCGGCATGTCCGCTTCGTCGAGGAGTACGACCCCTCGCTTCCTCCCGTTCACGGCAACCGCGACCTGCTGATCCAAGTGTTCCTCAATCTGCTCAAGAACGCCGCCGAGGCGGTGCCCAAGCAGGGCGGCGAGATCCAGCTTTCGACCTCCTACCAGCACGGCGTGCGGCTCGCCGTCGCCGGCAGCGACAGCCGCCTGCACCTGCCGCTGGTGGTTTCGGTTACCGACAACGGCGAGGGCATTCCCGAGGAACTGCGCCCGCATCTCTTCGATCCCTTCGTCTCGACCAAGCACAACGGCAGCGGTCTCGGCCTCGCCCTCGTCGCCAAGGTGATCGGCGATCACGGCGGCATCATCGAGTTCGACAGCCAGCCGCGCCGCACCGTGTTCCGCGTCTATCTCCCGACGGCGCCGCGCGGAGGGGAGGCATGAGCGCGACCTCGACCATCCTGGTGGCGGACGACGACCGCGCCATCCGCACGGTCCTGAGCCAGGCGCTCGGCCGCTTGGGTCACGAGGTCAGGTCCACCGGCAATGCGGCGACCTTGTGGCGCTGGGTATCGGAGGGGGAGGGCGACCTCGTCATCACCGATGTCGTGATGCCCGACGAGAACGGCCTCGATCTGGTGCCGCGCATCAAGAAGCTGCGGCCGGAGCTGCGCATCATCGTGATGAGCGCGCAGAACACGCTGTTGACCGCGGTCAAGGCGGCCGAGCGCGGCGCCTTCGAATATCTGCCGAAGCCCTTCGATTTGCGCGAACTCGTCACCGTCGTGCAGCGCGCCTTGACCTCGCCGCATTCCGGCGCGGCCGCCGCGGCCGCAGGCGAGGAGAGCGAGGAGCAACTGCCGCTCATCGGCCGCTCGCCGGCGATGCAGGAGATCTACCGCGTGCTGGCCCGGCTCATGGGCACCGATCTGACGGTGATGATCACCGGCGAGAGCGGCACCGGCAAGGAGCTGGTGGCGCGCGCCCTGCACGATTACGGCAAGCGGCGCAACGGCTCGTTCGTCGCCGTCAACATGGCGGCGATCCCGCGCGAGCTCATCGAGAGCGAGCTCTTCGGCCACGAGAAGGGCTCGTTCACCGGCGCCATGGCGCGCGGCGTCGGCCGCTTCGAGCAGGCGCAGGGAGGCACGCTCTTTCTCGACGAGATCGGCGACATGCCGCTCGATGCGCAGACGCGGCTTCTCCGCGTGCTGCAGCAGGGCGAATACACCACCGTCGGCGGCCGCATCCCGATCCGCGCCGATGTGCGGATCATCGCCGCGACGCACCGCGATCTGCGCCATCACATCCGGCAGGGGCTGTTCCGCGAGGATCTGTTCTACCGCCTGAACGTCGTGCCGATTCGCCTGCCGCCGCTTCGGGAGCGAACCGAGGACATTCCGGCCCTGGTCCGGCATTTCTTCACCGTCGCCAACAGCGAGGGCTTGCCGATCAAATCGCTCGATCCGGCGGCGATGGAGCGGCTCAAGAGCTATCGCTGGCCCGGCAATGTGCGCGAGCTGGAAAATCTGGTGCGGCGCCTCGCCGCCCTTTATGCGCAGGAGACCATCGGCGTCGAGCAGATCGAGGCCGAGCTCGCCGAGGCGATGGCGCCGCAATCCGCGGCGGAGAGCCAGGCGAATGAAGGGCTGGGCGTCGCCGCGGAGCGGCACCTGCGCGACTATTTCTCCGCGCACAAGGGCGGGCTGCCGCCGGCCGGGCTCTATGACCGGGTGCTGCGCGAGATCGAGCGGCCGCTCATTCGCTTGACCCTGGGCATGACCCGCGGCAATCAGCTCAAGGCGGCGCAGCTCTTGGGCCTCAATCGAAACACGCTGCGCAAGAAGATCCGCGAATTGGACATCGAGGTTGGCCGCGGCATAAAATGACCGGCGGTCGGGCGGTCCACGGGCGGACAGGGATGAGCGTGTCGCGGGGGTTCGTGCGCTGGGCGGGGCAGGTTCGGCTCGGGCGCAAGCTTGCCGTCGCGCTTGCCGGCGCCGCCATCATCTCGGCGATTGCGACATATGCGGCGCTGCGCGGCATCGCGCCGCTCGACACGCCGCCGCATCTCGACGAGCTGCTGCTCCTCCTCAACCTCGTGCTGGTGCTGCCGCTCTTCGCCGTAGTGGCGTGGCGCCTGGTGCAGGTCTGGGCCGAGCGGCGGCGCGGGCTCGCCGGCTCGCGGCTCCATGTCCGGATGGTGCTGCTGTTCAGCCTGGTGGCGGTGATCCCGACCATCATCGTCGCCATCTTCTCCTATCTGCTCTTCAGCTTCGGCGTGCAGGCGTGGTTCAGCGAGCGGGTGCGCACCGCGCTCTCGGAATCGCAAGCCGTTGCCGAGGCCTATCTGCACGAGCATCAGCAGACGATCCGGGCGGATGTCATCAGCATGGCGAGCGACCTCAATCGCGAGGCCGCCTTTCTGACGATCGCGCCCGACCGGCTCAATCAGATCGTCAACGCGCAGGCGGCGCTGCGCTCGCTGAGCGAGGCGATGGTGTTCGACGGCGACGGGCATGTGCTGGCGCGCACCGGGCTGAGCTTCGCGCTCCAGCTCGAGCCGCTGCCGGATTGGGCCTGGCAGCAGGCGCGCGCCGGCGACGTGGCGATCCTCACCAGCGACAACGACGACCGGGTGCGCGCGCTGGTGCGGCTGTCGCGCTTCGGCGACGTCTATCTCTATGTCGGCCGCTTCGTCGATCCGGTGGTGCTCAACCACATGGCGCAGACGCAGCGCGCCGTGGCGCAGTACGAGCAACTCGAGGGCGAGCGCTCGGAATACCAGATCGCCTTCTCCATGATGTTCTTCGCGGTCGGCGTGTTGCTGCTCACCGGCGCGGTCTGGGTCGGCCTGAGCTTCGCCTCGCGCATGGCGCGGCCGATAAGCTCGCTCATCGCCGCGGCCGAGCAGGTCCGCGGCGGCGATCTCGCGGCGCGCGTTCCGGAAGGCGACAGCGACGAGGAGTTCGGCTCGCTGTCGCGCGCCTTCAACCGCATGACCCATCAGCTCCAAACCCAGCGCGGCGAGTTGATCGAGGCGAACCGCCAGCTCGATCTGCGTCGGCGCTTCACCGAGACGGTGCTGGAGGGCGTCTCGGCCGGGGTCGTCGGCCTCGACCAGGAGGGCCGCATCAATCTGCCGAACCGCTCGGCCTCGGTGCTGCTCGAGACCGATCTCGATCAGCATATCGGCCAGGAACTCGCCGAAGTCGTGCCGGAGATGGCGCCGCTCATCGAGGAGGCGGGACGCCGCCCGGACCGGCTGGCGCAGTCGCAGCTCAGCGTCATGCGCAATCACCGCAGCTCGACGCTCCTGGTGCGCATCGCCCCCGAGCGCCTCGAGGGCGAGCTCAAGGGCTATGTCGTCACCTTCGACGACGTGACCGAGCTGCTTTCGGCGCAGCGCAAGGCGGCCTGGGCCGATGTCGCGCGCCGCATCGCCCATGAGATCAAGAACCCGCTGACCCCGATCCAGCTCTCGGCCGAGCGCTTGAAGCGCAAATACCTCAAGGAGATCAGGAACGATCCCGAGACCTTCGCCACCTGCACCGACACGATCATCCGCCATGTCGGCGACATCGGGCGCATGGTCGACGAGTTCTCCTCCTTCGCGCGCATGCCGGCGCCGATCATGGGCGAGGAAAATCTGGCGGAGATCGTCCGCCAAACCGCCTTCGTCCAGCGCACCGTGACGCCGGAGATCCAAATCGAGGTCGACTTGCCGGCGTCGCCTCTGCGCATCTACTGCGACTCGAGGCAGCTCAGCCAGGCGCTCGCCAACCTGCTCAAGAACGCCGCCGAATCGATTCAGGCGCGGCCAAGCCCGGCCCCGGCGGGGCGGATCACCATTCGGGCGCGGGCAGGCGAGGGCGAGACGGTGCTGACCGTCGACGACAATGGCCGCGGCCTGCCGCAGGAGGGGCGCGAGCGCTTGACCGAGCCTTACGTTACGACCCGCGCCAAGGGGACCGGGCTCGGTCTCGCCATCGTCAAGAAGATCATGGAAGATCATCACGGCGCGCTGGTTCTCGAGGACCGGGAGGGCGGCGGCGCCCGCGTCAAGCTCGTCTTCAAGGAGCGGGAGATCGAGTCGAAGCCGGCGTCCCCGGTGGCGGCCCCGGCAGCGGTCGAGGCGGATTAGCCAATGGCGCATGACATTCTCGTCGTCGACGACGAAGCCGACATCCGCATGCTGATGTGCGGCATCCTCAAGGACGAAGGCTACGACACGCGCGAGGCGGGCAGCAGCGCCGAGGCCCTGGCCGCCATCCGCTCGCGTCAGCCCACCCTCGTCGTCCTCGACATCTGGCTGCAGGGCAGCGAGCTCGACGGGCTCGAGATCCTCAAGATCACCCGGCGCGAGCTGCCGACCTTGCCGGTGGTCATGATCAGCGGCCACGGCAACATCGAAACCGCCGTCGCCGCCATCAAGATCGGCGCTTACGATTTCATCGAGAAGCCGTTCAAGGCCGACCGGCTGCTGCTCGTCGTCGAACGCGCCATCGAGGCGACGCGCCTGAAGCGCGAAAACGAGGCGTTGCGGCAGCGCGCCGGCGACGAGAGCGAACTCATCGGCGCCTCGCATACGATGGGCCAGTTGCGCCACCAGATCGAGCGGGTCGCACCCACGGGCAGCCGCGTCCTCGTCACGGGCGCGCCGGGCGTCGGCAAGGAACTGGTCGCGCGCCTCCTGCACGAGCATTCGCGCCGCGCCATGGGGCCCTTCATCGTGCTGAGCTGCGCGACGATGCGGCCGGAGCGGCTCGAGACCGAGCTCTTCGGGGCCGAGGGAGCGGCCGCGGGTCCGGACAGTCCGCGCAAGGTCGGCACCTTCGAGCAGGCGCATGGCGGCACGCTCGTGCTCGACGAGGTCGCGGACATGCCGCTGGAAACCCAAGGCAAGATCGTGCGCGCGCTGCAGGAGCAAGTGTTCGAGCGCGTCGGCGGCGGCCGGGTCAAGGTCGATGTGCGCGTGGTCGCGTGCACGCAGCGCAATCTCGCCTTGGAGATCGAGGCCGGCCGCTTCCGCGAGGATCTCTATTACCGGCTCGCCGTGGTGCCGCTCCATGTCCCGCCGCTCAAGGAGCACATCGAGGACGTGCCGCTGCTGGCGCGGCATTTCATGACCCGTGCCGCCGACGCCGCGCGTCTTCCGCCGCGCGAGTTTCGCGAGGATGCGTTGGCGGCAATGCAGGCCTATGATTGGCCGGGCAACGTGCGCCAGCTCCGCAACATCGTCGATTGGACGCTGATCATGGCGCCCGGCGACGCGCGCGAGCCGATCCGGGCGGAGATGCTGCCGGCGGAGATCGGGTCGATCGCGCCGGCGGTGGTGAAGTGGGAGCGGGGCGGGGAGCTTATGGCGCTCCCCTTGCGCGACGCGCGCGAAATGTTCGAGCGCGAATACCTGCTGGCGCAGATCACGCGCTTCGGCGGCAACATCTCGCGCACCGCGGCCTTCGTCGGCATGGAGCGCTCGGCGCTGCACCGCAAGCTCAAATCGCTCGGCGTCTTCAACGGCGGCGAGCGCCCGGCCAAGCTCGACGCGTGATGCCGAACTGCCGCCGCTGATGTCGCGCATCGCCTATGTCAATGGCCGCTACCTGCCGCATCGCAGCGCCGCCGTACATGTCGAGGATCGCGGCTTCCAATTCGCCGACGGCGTCTATGAGGTGATCGCGATCGCCAATGGGCGCTTCATCGACGAGGAGCTGCATCTGCGGCGGCTGCACCGCTCGCTCGCGGCGCTGCGCATGGCGCCGCCGATGGGCGATCGGGCGCTGTGCGCCATCCTGCGCGAGGTCGTGCGCTTGAACGGCGTCGCCGAGGGCATCGTCTATCTCCAGGTGACGCGGGGCTCGGCGCCGCGCGAATTTGCCTTTCCCACGCGGGCGCGGCCGAGCCTCGTCGTCACCGCGCGCAGCAAGACGCTGCACGATCCGCGGCTTTTGGCCCAGGGAGTCCGGGTCATCACCATCCCCGACATCCGCTGGGCCAGGCCCGACATCAAATCGGTGGCGCTGCTGCCGAATGCGCTGGGCAAGCAGCAGGCAAAGGAGGCCGGCGCCTTCGAGGCCTGGCAGGTCGGCCGCGACGGCAACATCACCGAGGGCACCTCGAGCAATGCCTGGATCGTCACCGCGGCCGGCGAGGCGGTGACGCGCCAGGCCGACACGGCGATCCTCAACGGCGTCACGCGGCAGGGGCTCTTGCATGTCCTCGCCGCTGCCGGGCTGCGCTTCCTCGAGCGTCCCTTCGCCGTCGCCGAGGCGAAAGCGGCGCGCGAGGCGTTCCTGACCAGCGCCAGCAATTTCCTCATCCCGGTCGTGCGCATCGACGAGGCGGTGATCGGCGACGGCAAGCCGGGACCGGTGACCGAGCGTTTGTCCGATGCCTACATATCCTATGCTGCCGGCGGAGGCGCGGACCGATGAGAGCGGCGCCGCGCGCCTTGGTCTTCGATTGGGACAACACGCTCGTCGACAGCTGGGAGACGATCCACCACGCTCTCGTCGTGACGATGGCGGCGATGGGACATGAGCCCTGGTCGCTCGACGAGACCAAGTCGCGCGTGCGGCACAGCCTGCGCGACGCGTTCCCGCAACTTTTCGGCGAGCGCTGGGCCGAGGCGCGCAAGCTCTATATCGACACCTTCACCGCCGTCCATCTCGAGCGGCTGAAGCCCTTCGCCGGCGCGGATGAATTGCTGCGCACGCTGGCCGAGCGCGGCTTTTACCTCGCCGTGGTCAGCAACAAGACCGGCCCGGTGCTGCGCCGCGAGGCCGCGCATTTCGGCTGGACGCGCTATTTCGGCCGGCTGGTCGGGTCGGGCGATGCCGCGACGGACAAGCCCTCGGCGGCACCCGTCGAACTCGCGCTCGCCGGCAGCGGCATCGTTTGCGGCGAGGCCGTGTGGTATGTCGGCGACACCGCCATCGACATGGAATGCGCTGCCAATGCCGGCTGCGTCGGCGTGCTGCTGGGCGCGCTCGATCAGGAGGATGCGGGCTTCGCCCGCTTTCCGCCGGCGCTGCAGTTTCCCGCCTGCGAAGCGCTCGCCCGCCACCTCGGCGGCTTGTGATTTCCCTTCGCCGCCCAATTTTGCTATGACTGTCTGAGCGCGCGACGGTGTCGCCCCTTGTTGTCCTCGCGCCGACCGGCGCCGCATGTTTGCCGATTGTCCGGCGAATTCAGGGGCATAGGAGGGCAGGGCTCAACCGTCGCAGGGGCTACGAGCGAGCGTAAGAACCGCCATAAGGGGCAACCCCATGACGTCGGAAAAATCGCAAAACGTGCAGGACGTGTTCTTGAACAACGTCCGCAAGAACAAGACCCCGGTCACTGTCTTTCTCGTCAATGGCGTCAAGCTGCAGGGGATCATCACCTGGTTCGATAATTTTTGCGTGCTGCTGCGGCGCGACGCGCATTCGCAGCTCGTCTACAAGCACGCGATCTCGACGGTGATGCCGGCGCAGCCGATCCAGCTCTTCGAGGGCAAGGAAACCGAAGAAGCCTGATCGGATGGTGGAAACCCGTCGCGCGATCACCGGCTCGGTCGGGCGTTGCCTGGTTGTCCATCCCGTATTGCGCAGCGCGCCCGGCGCGCGCGGCGACGGGGCGCGCTCGCCCGAGGGGCGGCTTGCCGAGGCGGTCGGCCTGGCGCGGGCGATCAATCTCACGGTGATCGATGCGCAAATCGTCCGCGCCGCGCGCTGGCGTCCCGCGACATTGCTCGGCAGCGGCGCCGTCGAAAGCCTGGGCCTGACGATCGCGGCGCAGGAGATCGCCGTCGCCGTCATCGACGCGACGGTCTCGCCGGTGCAGCAGCGCAATCTCGAGCGCGCCTGGAAATGCAAGGTCATCGACCGCACCGGCCTCATCCTGGAGATCTTCGGCGCCCGCGCGCATACGCATGAGGGCCGGCTGCAGGTCGAGCTGGCGGCGCTGAGCTATCAGCGCTCGCGCCTGGTGCGGTCGTGGACGCATCTCGAGCGGCAGCGCGGCGGCTTCGGCTTCCTCGGCGGCCCGGGCGAAAGCCAGCTCGAGATGGATCGCCGCCTCATCACCGACCGTATTGCCCTGTTGAAGCGCGACCTCGAAACCGTGCGGCGCACGCGCCAGCTGCATCGCGGCGCGCGAAGGCGCGTGCCCTATCCGGTGGTGGCGCTGGTCGGCTACACCAATGCCGGCAAATCGACCCTGTTCAACCGCCTGACGCATGCCGAGGTCACCGCGGTGGATGCGCTCTTCGCGACGCTCGATCCGACCATGCGGCGGCTGCCGCTGCCCTCGGGCCGACAGGCGATCCTGTCGGACACGGTAGGCTTCATCTCGGACTTGCCGACGCATTTGGTCGCCGCCTTCCGCGCCACGCTCGAGGAGGTATCAGAGGCGGATCTCATCGTTCACGTCCGCGACATCCATCATCCCGAGACCGAGGCGCAGCGCGAGGATGTCCATGTCGTGCTCGACGAACTCGGGCTCGCCGACGCGGTCGAGCACGGGCTCATCGAGGCGCTCAACAAGATCGACCTGCTGACGGAAGAGCAGCGCCGCGTGCTCGCTAATCAGGCGCAACGCAATCGCGACGTCATGCCGATCTCGGCGGCGACGGGGGAGGGGTGCGAGGCGCTCGTGGCGCTGCTCGACCGGCGGCTCGACGGCGACCGGAATCTCGTGCGGCTCGACGTTCCCCTGAGCGACGGCGCGGCGCTGTCATGGCTTTATGCCCATGGCGAGGTGCTGCGCCGGGCCGATGACGAGCAGGACGCCCATGTCGAAGTGCGCCTGAGCGATGCCGATCTCGGCCGTTTCCGCGGCCGGCGCATCACGCAGTGAGAGGGAGGGTGGCATGAAGCTGGCATTTCTAGGGCTGGGCGTGATGGGCTATCCGATGGCGGGGCATCTCGCCAAAGCCGGGCATCAGGTCACGGTCTATAACCGGACCGCCGCCAAATCCGCCGCTTGGGTCAAGGACCATGGCGGCGCCAGCCGGCCGAGCCCCGCCGCGGCGGCCGAGGGCGCCGACATCGTCTTCATGTGCGTCGGCAACGACGCCGATGTGCGCGCGGTCGCGGCCGGCGCCGAAGGCGCGTTTTCGGGCATGAAGCCGGGCGCGATCCTGGTCGATCACACCACCGCCTCGGCCGAAGTGGCGCGCGAGCTCGAAGGCATCGCCAAAGGTAAGCGTTTCGGCTTCCTCGATGCGCCGGTCTCGGGCGGGCAGGCGGGTGCGGTCAACGGCAAGCTCACCATCATGGTCGGCGGCGAGGCGGCGGCTTTCGCGACGGCCGAACCGATGATGCGTCATTACGGCCAGGCCGTGACCCTGATGGGCGCGGCGGGCAGCGGCCAACTCACCAAGATGGTCAATCAGATCTGCATCGCCGGCCTGGTGCAGGCGCTGTCGGAAGGATTGAATTTCGCCCAGCGCGTCGGGCTCGATGCGAAGAAGGCGGTCGAGGTGATCTCGAAGGGCGCGGCGCAATCCTGGCAGATGGAGAACCGCGCCTCGACCATGCTCGACGGCAAATTCGAGTTCGGCTTCGCCGTCGATTGGATGCGCAAGGATCTCGCGATCTGCCTCGCCGAGGCGCGGCGCGCCAAGGCGCCGCTGCCGGTGACGGCGCTGGTCGATCAGTTCTACCAGCGCATCCAGGAGCGCGGCGGCAGCCGCTGGGACACTTCGAGCCTCATCCATCTGCTGGCGAAGGCGTAGGGGCGAGCTGAGAGCTACTCTTCCGCCTTCGCCGCCTGCCATTCCGCCTCCATCGCGTCGAGCCCGGCGGCGTCGGGGGTGAGGCCGCGCGCGGCGAGGCGTTCTTCGATGCGGCGGAAGCGGCGCTCGAATTTGCGGCAGGCGCCGCGCAAGGCTTGCTCCGGATCGGCATCGAGCCGGCGCGCCAGATTGACCACGGCGAAGAGCAGATCGCCGACCTCGTCCTCGATCCGCGCGGGCGCGGCGCCCGCTGCCAGCTCCGCCTGCAACTCGCCGATCTCCTCGGCGATCTTGTCGAAGACCGGCGCCACATCGGGCCAGTCGAAGCCAACGCGGGCCGCGCGGCGCTGCAGCTTCGCGGCGCGGGTTAGCGCCGGGAGCGCCGCGCCCACGCCGTCGAGCGCGCTCGCCCGGGCACCGGAAGCGGCCGCCTTGGCCTGGCGCTCGGCGGCCTTGGTCTCTTCCCAAGCCACGGTCTGCGCCGCCGCCGAGGCGACGGTGGCGTCGGCGAAGACATGCGGGTGGCGCCGCACCATCTTGTCGGCGATGATTTTGGCCACGTCGTTGAAGGCGAAGCGGCCTTCCTCCTCGGCCATGCGGGCGTGAAAGACCACTTGGAGCAGGAGGTCGCCAACCTCCTCCTTGAGCGCGTCGCCGGCGCCGCTCTCGGCGGCCTCGGCGACTTCATAGGCTTCCTCGATGGTATAGGGCGCGATGGTGGCGAAGGTCTGCGCGACATCCCAAGGGCAGCCGGTTTTGGGGTCGCGGAGCCGCGCCATGATGTCAAGCAGGCGTCGCAGATCGGGCGCGTCGGTCATCTCGGCTCCGGGGTCAAATATCGCATAATGTATATTATGAGAAATTCAAACTGGTTTCGTAGGGTTTCGGCGCAGGCATCTGAAAAAATGGAAGTTTATTTATCACAGATCGATCACCAACCCGTCATATCCCGGCTCGGTCCCCGGCGGCAATTCGCGAGACAGCGTGGCGTAATCGAGGCTTTCGTCCATATGCGTGAGGATGGCGCGCCGCGGCTTGAGCCGCGCGATCCAGCCCAGCGTCTTGGCGAGATGGCTGTGCGTCACATGCGGCTCCCGGCGGACGCAATCGACGATCCAGACCTCGACCCCCGCCAGCGCGGCAAAGGCGTCGTCGCTGAGCTCGATCACGTCGGTCGAATAGGCGAATTGGCCGAAGCGGAAGCCCAAGGTCGTGGAGAACCCATGGTCCTGCGCGAACGGCGTCACCGGGATGCAGGCGACGGTGAACGGCCCCTCGATCACCACGGGCTCGAGCACGGGCTTGTAGAAGCCGGGACCGGCAGGGCCCGGGCTTGGCGTCAGGACATAGCCGAACCGCTGGCGGATCGCGGTCAGGGTCTCGGCATCGGCATAGATCGGGAGTGCCTTCTTCATCAGGCGATTGACCGACCGAAGGTCATCTATTCCATGAAGATGGTCGGCATGCGCGTGGGTGAACAGCACGGCGTCGATACGGCGGACACCGGCATCGAGGAGCTGCGCGCGCAAATCCGGCGAGGTGTCGATCAAGAGCGTGGCGCCGCCCTCCTCGACCATGACAGAGACCCGTCGGCGCCGGTTCTTGGGGTTGGTCGGATCGCAGGCGCCCCAGATCCCGCCGATCCGCGGCACTCCCCAGGACGGGCCGCAGCCCAGCATGGTCACGCGCATCAGCGCCTGCCGGGCGGGGTCGCCTTGGCGAACAGGCGGAAGAAATTTGCCGTAGTCCGCTCGGCCAGCTCCGCAACGCCGATCCCCTTCAGCCCGGCGACGAAGGCGGCGGTATGAGCCAGGAAAGCCGGCTCGTTCCGCTTGCCGCGCATCGGCACCGGCGCCAGATAAGGCGCGTCGGTCTCGATCAGCAGCCGATCGAGCGGCAGCTCGCGCGCAATCGCACGCAGGCTCTCCGCGTTCTTGAAGGTAACGATTCCAGAGAGCGAGATATAGAACCCTAGACCGAGCGCTTTTTCAGAGAGTTCCCGCCCTGTACTGAAGCAATGGATGACTCCGCTTAGGGGGCGTTCTTCGTCTAGAATATCAGCCGTCTCGGCATCGGCGCCGCGGCTGTGGACGATGAGCGGCAGGCCGGCCGCGCGCGCCGCCGCGGCATGCGTCCGGAACGACTGGGCCTGGCGCTCGCGCGGGCTGTGCTCGTAGTAGAAGTCGAGCCCGGTCTCGCCGATGCCGACGACTTTCGGGTGCTGCGCCAGTTCGGCAAGACGCAGGGGCGTGACGTCGGGCTCGGCGGCGGCCTCGTGCGGGTGGATTCCGACCGAGCACCAGATGTCAGGCTCGGCCTCGGCGATGGCGCGCACCGTCGCGAATTCGCCAAGCTTGGTGCCGATGGTCAGCATCGTCGCCACCCCTGCCCGCCGCGCCCGCGCGATGATCGCGGCGCGCTCCTCGGCCGGGGCGAAATCGAGGTGGCAATGGCTGTCGACCAGGAAGGGCGTGTCCGTCGGCGGGGTCATGCGTGGGCATGGCCGAAGAATTGGAGAATTCTTTGCCGCATGACGGCGGCGAAGCCCATCTTCTGCAACTCCTCCCGCTCGTCCGGCGACAGGTTCTCGGTGTCCATGTTCGCGGTCATGCGCGCCGCTTGGATCTCGCTGAGCCGCAGGATGAGCGCGGGGTAAGCGTTGAGGATCGGCTCGAGGGTTTCCTTGGTAATCTCGGCCAGCGTCACCGGCGTCACCGCGGTGATCGTGGCGCTGCGCGGCGCGCCCGTGAGCAGAGACATTTCGCCGAACGCATCGCCCGCGACCAACCGGCCGATCGAGCGTGGCCGGGTCGCGAGGCCGCGCCGCGACACGTCGAGCAGGCCGGAAATGACCACGAACAGCGAATTCCCCGGTTCGCCTTCGCCGACGATCACGGCCGCAGCCGGATAATTCTGCGGCCGGGCCTTGCGCCCGAGTTCGGCAAGCGAGCCCTCGTCGAGCACCTTCAGGAGCGGCACCCGGCCGAGCAGCGCCGGCAGGTCCATCCCGTATTCGATCTGGCGCTGCGGCGCTTCCAGCAGCGCGACGTCGCGCTTGGGATAGGCCGGCGCGAACCCCGCCTGATCCAGAAGCCGGAGCGTGTTGACCATGAGCTGCCGGCTGACGACGAAGGATTCGGGATAATCGGCAACCCAGTAATTGAGGCTGTAGACGACGCCGCTCTCGCCGCAGCTTTCGAACTGCACGATCGGCGCGGGAGTTCTCAGGACGCCCTCGGTCATCGCCATGGCGGTCTCGAGAATGGAGACGGCGCGCTCGCCGGGAATGCTGTATTCGAGACACATCGGCTCGTGCAAGCGAAAGTGCCGCTCGGGCGCGTTCAGATTGATGATCTGGTTGCTAATCAGCATGCTGTTGGGCACCACCACCGACCGCCCGTCGATGGTCACGAGGTGGACGGCGCGCCAGGTGTGTTCGACGACCTTTCCGGTGATCCCGGTCGAGGTCACCAGCCAGTCGCCGATGGCGAAGGAATGCTCGGCGTTGAGCGCCATGCCCGAGAAGATGTCGGAGAGCGTCCGCTGCATGGCGAAGCCGATCATCGCCGCCAGCACGCCGGAGGTCGCGAGCAGCCCGCCCAGGGATTGATTGAAGACATAGGCGAGGATGCCGACGATCGCCGCGACGAAGATGACAAGGCCGCCGACATCGATCAGCAGCTTGGGCACGCCGCTGGCGAGCACCCCCGTCGTGCGGGCGCGCCGCGCGGAATAACGGAGCACGGCGAGGACGAACACATTCCTGACGAGCCAGGCCGCGCTGAGCCAGAGGGCGATTGCGGCGGCGAGACGAAGCGTGCCGCGAAACCCCGCCACTCCCTCCGGTCCCCCCGGCCCGACATCGCCAGCCAGGAACAGGTAGATGCCGCTGGTCACGAGCAGGGCGGCTAGGGGCAGAAAGAGGCGCATGGCGGCTTCGCGAGGTTGCAGGAAGGCTCGACAATAGCCGGCAATCCCGCCGGACGACAATGCGGCTGCGCGCCGCGCCGCAGCGGGAAGCTTTTGCATCCGGGCGGCGCCGCGCTATATCTTCTGGGAGTCTCACGGAGAGTTGGATGCTCAGAGAGGACGGCGGCGGCGGCGACGGTTCCGCCCGGAACGTTCTGGGCGGCCGTCTCGAGACCTGCTCGATCCGGCCGATGACCGGCTTTTTCCGCAACGGCTGCTGCGACACGTCCGCGGCGGATCTGGGCAGCCATACGGTCTGCGTCGTGATGACCGCCGAGTTTCTCGCCTTCTCCAAATCGAGCGGCAACGACCTGTCGACGCCGATGCCGGCCTTCGGCTTTGCCGGGCTCAAGCCGGGCGACCGCTGGTGCCTGTGCGCGCCGCGCTGGCAGGAGGCGCTGGAGGCCGGCCAGGCGCCCCGCATCGTGCTGCGCGCGACCCATGAGGCCGCGCTCGAATACTGCGCCCTCGCCGACCTCAAGCGCTACGCCGTCGATCTTTCCTGACCAGGTACCGGCTGCAAGACTGCGGTGCGTGCTTCGAGACGCGTTGCTTCGCAACGCTCCTCAGCATGAGGCAGACTTTTGATGGCACGAAGAAAGTTGCCTCAGCCTGAGGGGCGACCGCATGCGGTCGCCCGTAGCGGCCGTCTCGAAGGCCG
>Ga0209415_10003409_pt1 | contig 29554 bp, 25 predicted proteins | sample PeaSoiSIISIP2007_FD_187696 | JGI IMG/M metagenome (GOLD analysis project Ga0209415, IMG submission 187696) | Peat soil microbial communities from Weissenstadt, Germany - SII-SIP-2007 (SPAdes) (version 2) | ecosystem: Environmental > Terrestrial > Soil > Wetlands > Peat | place: Germany...
ATCGTGCGGCCGCTCGAATTGGGCGCGCACTTCAGCGTGCACAGCGTGACCAAGTACCTGGCCGGCCACGGCGACGTCCTGGGCGGCGTGGTGGTCACGGACCAGCAGCACTTCGACAGCCTGCGCACCCTGTCGCGCGCCATCGGTCCGGTGCTGGGCCCCTTCGAGAGCTACCTCACGATGCGCGGCATCAAGACCTTCCCGTTGCGCATGGAGCGGCAATGCGCCAACGCCTGCCGCGTGGCCTCGTGGCTGAGCACGCATCCCAGGGTGGGTCGCGTCCACTTTACGGGCGACCCGTCGCATCCCGACGCGCCCGCCATCCGCCGCCTGTTTCCGGCGAACCTGTATGGCGCGATGGTGAGCTTCGAGATTAAAGACGCGGGCCAGGCGGAGATCTTCCGTTTCATGGATGCGCTCAAGCTGGTGGTGCGCGCGACCTCGCTCGGCGACGTTCACACCATGATGCTGTATCCGGTGATGAGCTCGCACCGCGAGATCTCGCCGAAGCACCGCGAGCGCATGGGCATCAAGGAGGGTCTGGTGCGGTTGTCAGTAGGGATTGAGGCGCCGGAAGACATCATCGAAGATCTGGCGCAGGCGCTGGGGTGAGGTGGGACAGACGATCGGTTTTTGTCGTCTGTCACGCGACCACCCCCTTTGCCGCCGGCCGGCAGTCACTTGCAATTTTGCATTCGTAATGCATAATTGCAAGTAGAGGCCTCCCGTGAGCCGCCGCTACATCCCGCGTGCGTTGGAGCCGGTCCTCCGAAGGGCCGCCCGGCAGTTCCCCGCAATGGTGTTGACGGGTCCCCGCCAGGCGGGCAAGACCACTCTACTGAAGCACGTCTTTGGCAGGGATTGCGCCTACGTTTCACTGGAACCGCCCGATGTGCGCGCTTCAGCGCTCGCCGACCCTCGCGGCTTTCTGGAGATGAGCCCTCCGCCCGTCATCTTCGACGAGGTTCAATACGCACCCGACCTGCTGCCCTATATCAAGGAGCGGATCGATGAACGCCGCGACGCTCACGGTCAGTACTTTCTGACTGGTTCGCAAAACCTGCTCCTGACGGAAGGGATTACGGAATCCTTGGCAGGCCGGACCGCGATGGTGCGGCTGCTGCCGCTTTCACGGCGCGAGGAGCGCGGGAGATTGCTCGATCCGCTGCCGTGGGAGTCGCCGGCCAAGCGCGTTGGCGTCAGGGGCATCGCACGCATAGACCTTTGGAAGGGCTGGCTGCGGGGCGGATATCCCGAACTGGCCGCGGAACCGGATCGCGATATTTCGCTGTGGCATTCCAGCTACATCCAGACCTATTTGGAACGTGACGTTCGGTCGCTGCGCCAGGTGGGCGACCTGACATCGTTCCAGAGCTTCCTTCGCGCCCTGGCGTCCAGGAGCGGCCAGCTTCTGAACCTTACCGACGTGGCGCGCGACCTTGGTATCGCGGTCAACACGTGCAAAGCGTGGATGTCGGTACTCGAGGCCACCTTCCAGGTTATTGTGTTGCGGCCCTATCATGCGAACGTCGGAAACGCCTCGTCAAGACGCCGAAAGTATACTTCACTGACACCGGAACGCTGTGCCACTTGGCGGGTTTGAAGGACCCGGAGCATGCTGCGTCAGGCCCCATGGGCGGCGCGATCTTCGAGACGGCCGTTCTTCTCGAAATCGTGAAGGCATTTGTGAACCGCGGCGAAGAACCGCAGGTCTACTTCTGGCGCACTTCGGCCGGTGTGGAAGTGGACCTCATGGTCGAAACCGGCGGCAAACTGATCCCCATCGAAGTGAAACTCTCCGCGACACCGCGGCCGGCGATGGCCGATGCTATCCGAACGTTTCGTGAAGACCTCGGTGAAAAGGCCGGCCCCGGTTACGTCATTCACCCCGGCAAGGTCCGGCTGCCACTGGCGCCGAATGTGGTCGCGCTACCGTTCGGCGAGCTGTGATCACTCTCGATGCCTGACCCGCCCAGCCAGACCGTTTGTGGCATACTCGAACTGGAGACGTCATGACGTTGGACGAATTGCGATCTCGATATCGCGATCGAATCATCGGACTCGCGGAGAAGCGCGGGGCGCATAATGTTCGCGTATTCGGGTCAGTCGCTCGGGGCGATCAGCGTTCCGACTCCGACATCGACTTCCTGGTCGATTTCGAGCCAGGCCGCTCGTTACTGGATCTGACCGGCTTCTGGCTCGACCTCGAAGGGACCCTGGGTTGTAAGGTGGATGTCGTTTCCAGCCGGGGTCTGAGGCCGCGCGTCGCGCCGGAGGTAATGCGCGATGCGATCGCGCTATGATGGCGGACCGCCTCCGGTTGCTTGACGCGGCGGAGTAGTCACTCGCGGCCCGCGCCTGCGCCACCACCGATCTGACGCAACCTGAGACCTTGCACCGGATGCGGCAGCAAAGTCTCCGCTGCCGCGAGAAACCGCAAGGTGTGCGGCAAGGTCGCATGCAGCTCAAACGAAGCTTCATCCACCCACTCCGAATGGACCGCGAACACAACCGGTTCCCGCACCGACTCAAACACATCAATGCTCAAACAACCAATCTCGGCGCGGGAAGGTTCATTGACCCGAAGCAACTCATCGCGAAATGCCGATTCCTTTTCCGGCAGCGGCTCGAAGCGGAGAATAACGTGAAAAGACACGTCCTGCCCCCCTACATCACCAGCGCATTAAACAGCATCTTGAACGTCAAGTAACTCTGCGCGCGATACTGCGGCCGCATCCCGAACAGCACCACGTGCCCGCTGCCCGTGGGCGCGTCAATGAGAGCCGCCTTGCCCGCGATCACCTTCTCGCCCACCAGCCACCCCGAGGCCAGCACGCCCGAATCCGGATACCGCGCCACCACCGGCAACTGCGTCTCCCACGCCGGACTCTGCTCGCTCCAGATCGCGATCTCCGCCGGCACTCCATACGCCAGCGGGCTGCGCGTGTCGACCCTGGCATTCAGCAGCGATCCCGGCGAATAGAACTCGCTCGATCCGCTCACGCGATTCGCTTCGGGCGGCGGTTCCGTGTCCCCGCCGCGTCCGCCGCGCCCGCCCGCGGGAGTCACCAAGCGAGCCTGCACGCCCAGCCTCGTGACCGCGTACTGCGAAGCGCCATTCAGAAACACCAGCGTGCCCCCGGCATTGGCAAACTCCTTCAGCACGTCCGCGCCCTTGGTGCCGATCCCGCCCGTGTACTCCTCCGGCATGTTGCGCTGTCCGTTTTCGATACTGGCTGCAGCCTGGTCGGCAAACACGATCGCATCGAACTTCTTGCGCAAATCGCCCGCCTGAATATCCTTATTGTGTACCGTGGTGTACGCAAACCCGATCTGGTCGAACAGCCAGCGCGTCCACCCTTCGTCCATGTTGCTCCCCGTCCACGGCTGGTACAGCGCCACCCGCGGCTGCTTCAACGGGCGCCATCCGGCCTGCGCGGTCAGAGAAAAATCTCCGCTGGCCCCATCGCGCCACACCGATTTGCCGTCCTTCCACGCGCGATTCACCGCCACCCACGAATCCGTGTCCGAGGCTTTCAGCACCGGCCCCTTCGCAGCCGGAGCCGCCTGCCACTCGCCCGAAAACGTCACCGGCTGCTGCACCGTCTTCACCTCCACGCCCATCAGCATCGGCAGCGTGTTCGCCGTCACGTCGTACGGCCGCTTGGGAGGACCGCCGGGATACAGCAGGTCGTTGGGATAATGCTGCACTTCGAGCAGCGTTTTGGCCCACCCGCTGTAGGGCTGATGCATCGAGACCACCGCGCTGCCGTCCGCGCCCCGGCCCACCTCCACCTGCCCGAAACGCAGCGTCTCGATCAGCTTCCGCGTGGCCCCCGGGTCGCGCTGGTTCGACGAAATCACGAAGCCCCACGGGTCCGTCCGCGCCACCTGCCGCGCGCCTACCCGGTAGAAATTCCGCAGCAGTTCTTCACGATGCAGCGCGGCGTTGTACAGGCATGACTCAAACGCGATCATCTGGTAGTCGATGATGTCGCGCAATCGCCACGTTCCCCCCATCCACGGCTCCAGGTAGTTCCACGAGCGCTCGCGCGGATTGTATCCCAGCGCGTTTTCCGAGATCTGGTCGGCCGTCATGATCATGGGCGAAGCAATCCGCGCGCTGGCCGATTCCGTCAGCAGCCGCAGCCCGCCGTGAAATGCCATGAAGTGCCGCGAAGGCGTCCAGAAATCGTAGACCCCGTGGATGGCGACCCCAGTCTTCCCGGCCGCCGTCAGGTCCACCGCCATCGACGTTCCCATCATGTTCATCTCCTGCATCAGGATGGCGTCGATATTCGGTTCCGTGGGGTCGAGCCACGGCGGCACGAAGAGGCGCGCGCCGTTGCCGCCCATCTGGTGCACGTCGTAGGTGATCTCGGGATGCCACACGTTGTGCAGCTTCGAGACCGTCGCCCGCGTTTCCGGCTGCGAGAAGATATACCAGTCGCGATTGTTGTCGTGCCCTACGTACTTGTGGTACAGCTCCGGCGGGTTCGAGCCTTCGTACGGCGTGCCCAGCGTCTTGCGATACCACCGCGTCACGATGTCCACGCCGTCCGGATTCTGGGAGGGCACCAGCAGCAGGATCACGTCCTTGAGAATCGCGCGGTGATGCGGCGTGTCCTCGGTCAGCAGCTTGTAGGCGAACTCCACCGCGGTATGCGTCGACGCAATCTCGGTAGCGTGAATCGAGCAGGTGATCAGCACCACGGTCTTGCCCTCCGGCAGCAGCTTTTCCATCTCCGCCGCTGACGTCTTCCGCGGGTCCGCGAGCTTCTGCTGGATGCCGATATATTTGTCCAGATGCTTCAGCGTCTCGGCATCCGCGATGGTGGCCGCGATGAAGGGACGGCCTTCGGCGGTCTTGCCGATTTCCTCCACCCGGATTTTGTCGCTCGACTTGGCCAGCGCCTGGAAGTAGCCCACCACCTTGTCCCAATCCAGCACCGTCTTGTCGGCGCCGATCTCGTGGCCGAAGTAGCTCTGGGGTGTGGGAACGGCGGCGAAAACGGAACACGCCGCCACCAAAACGCACGCGATTCTCTTACGAACGGCTCTCATGGCAATACCTCCAGCATCCTGTCGATCTCCGCGGGACTAATGTAAAAGTGCGGCGAAGTCCGGACCCACCCGGCCCGCGGCGCCGCAGTGATCCCGGCGGCCCGCAGCCTCCGCACGATCTCCCTCTCGTCGAATCCCGGCTTGCGGAAGCTCACGATTCCCGCGCCCGTCTCGGGTGTCCGATTTCCCAACACTTCATAGCCTTTGGCCTGAACACCCTCCGCGATCCGATCGCCGAGATTTTGGACAACCGGGGCGATTTCTCCGACCCCGACTTCGAGTAGAAATTCAATTGAAGCCTGCAAACCAAAGCATCCAATGGTATTTAGCGTTCCGCACTCATACCGGCCTGCATCCGGGCGAAGCGCCATATCCCGCGATCCGTAGTCGTTGTACCCCGCCACGTTAGTCCAGCCGAATTCCACAGGCCTCACTTGAGCCATAAGCTCCTGATTTATGTAGAGGATACCGCACCCTTCCGGACCCAGCAGCCACTTGTGCCCATCGGACGCCAGCGCGTGGATGCCGCAGGCACGCACATCCAATGGAAATGCCCCAAGGCCCTGGATCGCATCTACCAAATAAATGCAATGATTACGTTGGCAGATTTCACCAATCGCTTGAACGGGAGCCCGGTATCCGGTCAGGAACTGTACAAAACTGATCGCCAGCAACCGTGCCCCCCGGCAGGCTTCGTCGATCCGCTCCAAGGGGTCGGTCACGGAGAGCCACGTCACCGTTACGCCCTTTTCTTCCAATAACTTCCATGGGTAGACGTTGGCCGGGAACTCCTCCTGGAACCCCACGATCCGATCGCCGGACCGCCAATCCAGCCCCATCGCCACCGTCGCAATCCCCTCTGAGGTGTTTTTCACCAACGCGATCTCGGAGCGGTCCGCCCCAATCAGCCTGGCCGCCGCTACGCGCACGCCCTCATACGCCGCCAGCCACTGGTCGTAGTGCAGGCTGCCGAAGTTGGTGCAATCGTCCGCCAGGCGCTTCATGGCGTCGGCCGCCGGTTTGCACAGGGGCGCCACGGCGGCGTGATTCAGGTAGATCAGGTGCTCCCGAACCGGGAACTGGCCGGCGTATCGTTCGCAAAGAGCCGGTTCGGCCAAAGAATTTGCATTTATATTCGAGCCCATTCCCTCTACAATACGTTATGAGGGCCAACCGATGCGATCCCGTTTCGCCATAATCCTGACCGTCGCATTCGCCGTAGCGGTAGCGCATGCCGACGACCAAAAGAATAAAAAGGACGACCCCAGCCAGATCGGCAACCGCGATGTCGGCAAGGGCATCAACTTCTACACGCTGCAACGCGAGATGGCGCTGGGCAAGCAGTTGGCGCAGGAAGTCGCGCGCGAGGCCAAGCTCAACACCGACCCCATCCTGGCCGAGTACATCAACCGCCTCGGACAGAATCTGGCCCGCAACTCCGACGCCAAGGTGCCGTTCACCTTTCAGGTGATCGAAGGCGAAGCGCCCAACGCGTTCGCCCTTCCCGGCGGCTACATCTTCGTCTATACCGGCCTGCTCGATATCGCCAGTGAAGAGGACGAGTTGGCGGGCGCCGTGGCCCATGAGATCGCGCACGTGGCCGCGCGCCACATGACCCGCCGCGCGACCAAGAGTGAGATCGCCAACATCGCCAGCATTCCGCTCAGCGTGCTCCTGGGCGGCTGGGGCGGATACGCCGCGCGCCAGGCCGCCGGCGTCGCCGTGCCCATGACTTTTCTGAAGTTCTCCCGCAGCGACGAGACGGAGGCCGACTACCTCGGCGTGCAGTACATGTATGCCGCGGGCTATGACCCCAACGGCGCCGTCAGCATCTTCGAGAAAATTCAAGCGCTGCAGCGCACTAATCCCGGACTGGCGGCCCGGCTGTTTTCCACGCACCCCATGGATGCCGACCGCATCGACCGGACGCAGAAAGAAATCCAGCGGATCCTGCCTTCCAAGCCGGAGTATGTCGTGACCACCTCCGAGTACCACGACGTGCGCGCGCGCCTGATCGCCGCCCAGAACCGCCGCAAGAGCGACGAGAATGACGGCCGTCCGCGCCTGCGTGTCGCGCCCGGTTCGGGACAACCCGGCCAGCAGGACGATAAGGACGAACGCCCCACCATCAAGCGCCGCGATCTGATGGAGTAGGGCAGAACTTGCTTGGTCAATATCGCGAATCGGGAGTGACTTACCAACTCGTCATTGATGAGGCTGCTCTTGAGTAGTTGTGTGCTCTGCCCAAAGAAATCCGCCGTAACCTTGCCACCGTCTGGAGATGCTCCAGAACTCCTTCCAAGGAGATATCAAGAAGCTGGAAGGAGACGAACGCCGCTACCGGCTTCGGGTCGGCGACCACCGGGTTCTGTTTCGATTGGACGGCAATGTGATTCACGTGTATGCTGTGAAACAGAGGAAGGAAGCCTTATGGTTAACAACGCCCTGAACGAACCCCACGAGCCGACTTTGCGCGAACTGGCTTCCGAAGTTTTGCGTCTTCGCGAGCGAGTCGAAGACCTCGAGGATCTGCGCGATCTTCTCGCCGCTGAACATGCTTCTCGAGGCCGTCCTGGTATTCCATGGGACCAGGCCAAGAGAGAACTTGATCTCGACTGATCCCGAACATGAGCTTACGAACGACGATAGCCGTCACGGTGCTCGTCGTCTCAGTGCCATTGGCGTTTAATGGCAAGAGGGTAGGTTTCCTTTCGTCGACTCCTTGGGAAGTGGCCACACTCATTTCGAGCATCTGTGCGTCGCTTCTCCTCATTCCCCTTGGGATCTGGTTCCTCTTCTCCCAGAGTCCTACCTGGTTGGCGGCTCTAATTACCATTGCGTGGACGGTAGGATTGGTTCTGGCGTCTGTCGCTATACTCCTCCTCGCGCTCTGGACCATGCGGCGCTGGAGGGCCTCACAAAACCCGAAAGGGCATGTCGTCATGAAAGACTGCCCCCGAAAGGGCTTCGGACGGATTCGGCGGCCCAGTTTGGCACATGCCCGAAATGCGGGGCAATAGTGCAGATGCGGCGCTGCCAAAATGAGCGGCGGCCAGCCCTCAGCCGCTCCGTTGCGCCGCGTTCTGTTGGAGTGGCCAGCAGTTCTTTGCCTGGGAATCGGCGATAATAGCCGAATGTCCACCGTCACCCGGCTCCTCGTCCTCACGCTGGCTTGCGCCCTTCCTCAAGCCGCCGCCGATCTCGAGTCGCGCGTCGAACACGGGTACGCCGATTCGGGCGGCGTCAAGATCCACTACGCCGCGCTGGGACGCGGCCCGCTGATCGTGATGATCCACGGGTTCCCGGATTTCTGGTACACCTGGCGCAACCAGATGGAGGAGCTTTCGAAGAATTACCGCGTCGCCGCCATGGACCTGCGCGGCTACAACCTCTCGGACAAACCACACGGCATCGAGAACTACGACATGAAACTGCTGGTGGGCGATGTGCTCGCCGTGATCCACCATCTCGGCCAGCAGAAGGCCATTGTGGTCGGCCACGATTGGGGTGGCGCCATCGCGTGGACCGTGGCCATGAATGCGCCCGATGCCGTGGAGCGCCTGGTGATCCTCAACCTGCCGCACCCGCGCGGCCTGCTGCGCGAGCTCGCCAACAATCCGCAGCAACAGCAGAACAGCCAGTACGCCCGGAATTTCCAGCAGGAAGATGCCGCGTCCAAACTCACCGCCGAGGGACTCGCTGCCTGGGTCACCGACCCGGCCGCCAAACCGAAATACATCGAGGCCTTCCGCCGTTCCGATTTCGAGGCGATGTTGAACTACTACAAGCGCAACTACCCGCGTCCGCCCTACGACGTACCCGCCGGCTGGTCCGCCAAAGTCAAATCCCCGGTGCTGATGATTCACGGACTCAACGACCAGTTCCTGCTTCCCGGCGCCCTCAACGGCACCTGGGACTGGCTGGAAAAGGATCTCACTCTGGTCACGGTTCCCGGCGCCGGCCACTTCGTTCAGCAGGACGCATCCGACTTCGTCACGCGCACGATCCGCGCGTGGCTGCAGGCGCAACAATCGCCGGCCAGGTGATATCTGGATACTCGAATGGGAGAGATCCTGAACCGTTCTCGGTCATACCGGTTCACCGTGCCAGCACTTCTTCAAGATCCTCCCGAACACCCGCAAACACGGCGGCGACATCGGTCGGGAGTCCGCACTCTTCCGCAAGGGTTTGAAACGGGATCTGCCATTCCCCCGGCGGCGGAACCAAGACCGACGGCAAATCGTGCGTTCGTCTTCTTTCAAAGGTCAGACGCAAGGCGTCCAGCATCCTCTGCCTATCCAGTCCGCCTGATGCTATGAGGAGAGCGACATCCAGGTCTTTGACTCTGCTGTTACATGTTCTGGCTGCGGCGGAAGACCTTGGTGATATTGGGGACGACTTTTTCCTCGCCGACCACCAGCGGGTTCGACTGCACTACCTTCTTCTTGACCTTCTCGGCTTCGCAGACCGCGGCCTTCAGCGGCTCGCGCTGGCTGCTCCAGACTATGGAGCTGGTCTTGAGCGTCATCGAATCCGCGGCGAGGCCGGGCATCACGAAGTGCGTGTCGAACGTGCCCATCTTGCCGGATTGCGCTTCGCGCACCAGGAACTTCATGCGGTAGCGGCCGGGGCGAGGGTGAATCCGGCGTGGTAGTGGAAGTTGCGGCGCGCGAGCTTCTCCGCTTCGGAGGCGCCGAGCTTGACCTTGATATCATCCGACACGTTGCCGACTACGGCCTTGCGCTAATGGTCGAGAGCGCGTTGCTGAAGGACGGTAGACCAGCGCCTTTTTCTCGGGAAGCGCCCGGCGGTGTTGCTTGGCAAGGACGACGGGGCCCGGGAACTAATGCAGCGCGTGGTTGGGCTCCAGCGGGAGGCAGCCGCGGTGCGCGCGGATTCCTCTCGGCGCGCGACCCTGAAGAAGCCCACTTCGCCGCCTTGTACGTCATCCTGCGGGTTCCGTCTCTGGACCCTCAACTTCCCCCACCCGTTACTCCAACACCGGATTTTGCAGCAGCGCACCACGTCGGTGGCGGATGCTGGAATCGGAATTGTTGGCTCCAGTCCGTGCCTGCGGAGCCCGCCCCGATGAAGGCAATTTCCTTACGGCGGACCAGCGCGCCGCCGGTGAAGCCGAGTGGAATCAGATCTGGACAGCCGAGCCTTGGGAAGGGACCTGCCGCGCACGCCAAACGCTCGAATGGGCGCGCAGACATCCCGACGATCCGCGTGTGCCTGAGGCGTTGCATCGGGCTGTCATGGCAACGCGTTACCGCGGCTCGGATGCCGAGGCCGGAAAATATTCGCAGCAGGCGTTCGCGTTGCTGCACCAACGGCATCCAAAATCTCCGTGGCGGATCGCACGCCGTATTGGTACAAGTAGGCTTGCCGATCTTGACGGACTGGGCCCGATACCTATATTCCCAAGCTTGGCTGTGCCATGATGGAGACAGAGCGGATCGCATGAAAGCTGTGGAGTTCAAAGGCACGGTTGCCCCGGACGGCCAAATCGCCGTTCCGCCCGAAGTTGCGCGCCATATTCCGGCCGGCGAGCAGCTCCAAATTGTCGTCTTGTGGGAGACTCCAATGGTCGACGATGCATGGAGCTCTTTGGGACGCCAACGGTTCGAAGCAGCCTATGCCCCCGAAGACTCGGTCTACGAGCAACTGATGGATGAAGCTTCAACTCGGTGAAGTCGTCCTGATTCGGATGCAGTTTCACCAAGCGGCAGGCGCCAAGGTGCGCCCCGCAGTGGTCCTCTGGATACTGGCGACGACGACTTTATCGCTGCTCCGATAACGTCGCATCCGAGAGATTCTGAATTCGATCTGGTGATCAAGGACTGGCGAGCGGCAGGGCTTAATGTGGTGTCGTCCCGCGACTTCACAAACTCACCGTGCTTCCGAAGATCGATGTCGTGCGCAGTCTCGGTGGCCTGTCGGGTCCCGATCGGGAGGCACTTGCCCAGCTTCTGTGCCGGGCCTTCTGCCCGCGATTGGCCTCAAAATAAACAGCGTTCACCGATTAGTGGCGGACCAGTGTTGGTTTGCAGAGCGGAAGAGCCCTATCGCAGCCCCGTCACCACCTGTCGCAGTCACGAACCGGCAGGACATAGATTCCTATAGATTCCTATAGACCTGAGATTCCTATACTATGGTGAGATCATGGGAGGAATGTGGCGAACTTGAATCCAGAGGTTGCCGAATTGGTTGCGGACCGCTCTCGCGCGGGCAGGCGCGCTTCCGGAACGGGTATTCCCGATCGTGTTGCCGGATGCGGACATCTACAAGGCTACCGGGCGTGTCCGATATGTGCGTCATTGGGAGGACCAAATCCAGGAGCTTGATGCTGCTTTGAAGACCGTGCGGGGCGACAGCCTGGCGAAGCTTCAGGAGGACCTAAACCTCTACGCGGAAATTCGGCGGCTGTTCGACGGGATCACAGAAACTCTGCGCGACATGAACGCGCTGAGTCCGGACCAGCACGAGGGCTCCGGGTTCGAGGGGTTAATCCGGCGGATTCGGGCCCTGGTTGGCGCCTGAGGACCGCGGAGCGGCGAAAACGCACACAGGCAGGAATGCCTGTGCCACAACAGGCAGGAATGCCTGTGCCACCTATTGCACTACCATCGCCGTCCGGGGGAAGGCGAACTTGCGGCCGACTTCGTCGACTACGTTGATCTGGCAGGTGTAGCGGCCGGGGGCGAGGTCTTTCAACGGGACCTGCAGTTGTACGGGGACGGCGTTGGGCCGGGTTGCGGCCAGCTCCGTGGCGTGCAGCGGGCCGGCCTCGAATGCCTTGGCGCCTTTCTGATTGAACAGGCTCATGCTCACCGCTACCTTGCGGGCGCGCGCGTCGGCGGGGTCGGGGGCCGCATCGTAGACGTCGAACGAGATGTACATGTTCTGGCTGCGGCGAAAGACCTTGGTAATATTGGGGACCACCTTTTCCTCGCCGACCACCAGCGGGTTCGACTGCACTACCTTCCGCTTGACCTTCTCGGCTTCGCCGACCGCGGCCTTCAGCGGCTCGCGCTGGCTGCTCCAGACTATGGAGCTGGTCTTGAGCGTCATCGAATCGGCGGCCAGGTCGGGCACCACGAAGTGCGTGTCGAACGTGCCCATCTTGCCGGATTGCGCCTCGCGCACCAGGAACTTCATGCGGTAGCGGCCGGGGGCGAGGGTGAATCCGGCGTCGTAGTGGAAGTTGCGGCGCGCGAGCTTCTCCGCTTCCGAGGCGCCGAGCTTGACCTTGATATAATCCGACACGTTGCCGACTACGGCCTTGCGCTCGTCCTGGATCTGGCCGATGAAATCGAACTCGGTTTCGCCGGCCCCGGGTTTCTTCATCGCCAACGCCAGTACGGAGCCCGGCACCCTCACCGACACGGGCACGAAATAGGCGCTCGGCGAGACGCGGAACCAGTCCACTTCGAGGGCCAGCGGAAGGTCGGTCAGGGGGTCGGCGGCCGCGAGGGCTTCCTTCAGCTGCTGCTCCTTTTCGGCTCCGTTGAATTTGCCCCAGACCTTCTGCGCGTAGTATCCGTCGCGGAAATCCAGCTTCGCGGAAAGATTCTCTTTCAGCTTCACCGAGAGCTTGCGGTACTTGCCGTCTTCCTTGGTGTTGGTGGTGTAGTAGCCCAGAATGTAGTAGCTGCGAAACTCCTGCTGCACCTGCTGGAGGCCCAGCGTAAGATCGTTGCTATCGAGGAAGACTTTCCCGCCGGTATCGGCCGCCAGGGTGGCGAGGGTCTCCTGCGAATCGTTGATCGCGGCGCGCTGGGCATTTAAGAGGCTGCCGTTGAAAATGCCGGCTCCGCGGGAAGCGCCCTTGCTGGCGCCGCCTCCGGGAGGGTCGCCCATCAGGCCGCGGGCATCGATCGGGTAGATGGCGACGTTGGCCTTGACGGCGGCGTTGATGGAGGCTTCCAGTTGCGCCTGGTTGTCCATGCCGGTCTTGCTGATGCCGCCGGTGATGTAGACCAGCGCCTTCTTCTCGGGAAGGGCTGCGAGTTTGCGCACGGCGTCTTCGATGGCCGCCAGCTTGCGATCCGTATTGTAGATGTTGAACTCGGTTTCGTCGGCCACGAAGGCGGCGCCGGTGTCTTCTTCGTTATCGTCGCCGGTATTGGCTGCGTCCGCCATGTCGGAAGATTCGCCGATGGGCAGGCTCTGGATGATGTCGGTGAGGATGGTGCGGTCCGCGGTGAAATCGGTCTTCACCTGGATGGTGGTGGTGAAGAGCAGGATGGCGACCATGTCCGACGGCGTGATCTGGGTGTCGAGGAACTTCTGGGCGGCCTCCTGGGCGCGGAGCTGTTCGGGAATCCCCATGTTGGAGAAGTCGAAGAAGAAGACCATCAGGCGTTTGTCGTGGTACTGAATCTGGCCGGGATGTTCCGCGGTGATGACGGTCTTGGGAGCTTCGGGCAGGGCGTTGCGGTCATCCAGCGAGGGCGGCGGCTCGGGTGGCTCGGGCTCGACGCTCAGCTCCTGGTGTTCGAAGACATCGATTTTTTGGGGCTTGCCATCTTCGAGCACGACGAAGTCTTCCTTCTTGAGCCCGTTGATGGCTTTGCCGGACTTGTCCTTCACGGTGACATCCACGATCACCAGGTTGGAGTTGGAAGTGAATTTGGCGGGCTGCTGCTGCTGTCCGGCCGCGGCGAGCGCGAGAAACACGACGATCCAGGAGGTCCGCATATCAGAAATTAAACCTGAGGTTCAGTGTGACCCTTCGCGTTCCGGAAGCCCCGGTCGCGATGCCGTAAGTTGCCGAATTCACCGTGGTGCCGAAATTCGTGATCTGCACGTGGTTCAAAACGTTGGAGGCCGAGATGCGCAGTTGGAGTTGCCGCCGCGTATCGCCGAAGCGCCAGGCGCGGTTCAGGGCGCCGGAGAGAGAGATCAGCGCCGGCCCCGGGATGGTATCGCGGCCGGCGTTCCCGTACTGGCCGGCGGGCGGCGCCACGAAGGCATTCTCGTTGAAGAAGCCGGAGTCGCCGTAGATGCTTTCTCCGGTGGCCTCCGCGCGGAAATTGCCCGAGATGGCGTTGCCGCGGGTGGTGCCCGCGAGGTTTCCGGCAATGTACGCGGTGAGCGGCAAGCCGGAGTTGGCGCTGAAGTTGCCGTTCAGGGTCCAGCCGGTAAACAGGCGCGTCTTCCAGCCGCCGTTGCGCCACAGGCCGTGAATGCCCACCGGCGATGAAAGCATGTAGGTCAGGGTGAGGCGGTGGCGCTGGTCGCTAGTGGAAAGCCCGCGTTCCGCCGATAGATTCAGTGGGTTCTGTACGAGCGTGCCCCCACCGCCGCCGGTGAAACTGGAGGCGTTGTCGATGGATTTGGAGAAGGTATAGAGCGCGACGGCCGACATGCCGCGCGTGAAGCGGCGCGTGACGCGCACCTGCCCCGCATGGAAGATGGAGTTCGCGTGATCGGTTTCGTAAGTGAAGGCGTTGGCGTTGGACACCAGTTGCGTCGTAGACGCCGGTGCGCCTGGTGGAGTTTGATTGGGATTCTCTACTACATCGAGGCCGGTGCCCTTGGTGCCGACGTATTCGATCTCCGTCACCACGTTGTGCGGCAGGGTCTGCGCCATCGCAATGGTCCAGGTTTGGGCGTAGGCCAGCTTATAGTTCTTGTCGACCGCGTAGGTGTTGGTGATGGTGGAGGAAGGCTGCGCGGGGAAGCCATCCTGCAGGGTCAGGGGGTCGGACAGGGTAGTGGCGAGCGATCCGGTGCGCGCGAACGGCGGCTGCGCGGCCATGCGGGCGGCCATTTGCGGATACGACGAGCCGCTGTAGAAAATGCTGTAGCCGCCGCGAAGGGTGCGGCTATGTTTCTGCGAGGGCCGCCAGGCGAAACCGATGCGCGGCGAGAAATTGTTGGGGTCGCCATTCACCAGGCTGGCGGGGAACTGTCCGCTGTACGGCCCGGTCCTGAGGCCGGGGGTGACCACCGACACCGCCGTAAAGCCGGGGCCGAGATCGAGGTTGGCGAGGTGTCCGAACAACTCGGTGTAGGGCGCGAAATACTCGTAGCGCAATCCCAGGTTCAGGGTGAGGCCGCGGTTGACGCGGAAATCGTCCTGCACGTAGGCGCTGGTGGCCCATCCGCGGAAATAGTTATTGGAGTTGCCGATGCGCAGGGAGCTGGTTTGCGGATAGCCCAGCAGGAAATCGGCGAAATCGTACCCGGTATTGGGGAGCGCCTTGCCGGAGGCGTCGAATCCGCTGGTGAGCAACCCGCCGAAGCTGAACGAGCCGCGCGAATTGGCGTACGAGAGGGTGTTCTGCTGCATTCGGCGGTAGCCGAACCCGAAGGTGAGGTTGTGCTTGCGGCGGACGACGTAGGTGACGTTGTCGGTGAAGTTGGTGGTCTGGTTGCGATTCACCGAGGCGGAGCCGTCGCTGAGGCTCCCGAAATTGGTGAACGAGAGATTGGGCGGGCCGTAATCGATGGGGGTCTGGTCCGGGCCCAGGATGCCGAGGCTGGCGGCCACGTTGTCCTTGTACGCGAAGTAGGGAGTCGCCTGGCTGATATTGCGGCTGAAGGCCAGGCTGACGTTGTTGTTGAAGCGCGGCTTGAAACTGTGGCTCCAGGCGGCGGTGGAGCTCAGGCCGTATCCGCTGGAGGTGTCCTGAAAGCCGAAGAGCTGTTCGCTCTTGGAATCGTTGCCGCTGTATTGCTGGTTGATGCTGAGGCGGTCCTTGGTGGTGATCGCGCCGCTCAAGCGCAGGGAGATGGAGTGGCGGTCGCTGGGAGTGGACGGGTCGATGTCGTAGTTCTGGATAATCCCGCTGAAGAGCGGCTGCGGGAAGTATTGCAGCAGGGCGACGGACGCCGGATTGAAGCGGACGGCCGGGATGAGGTTGCCGGGGAACGGCGCGCTGTTCAACGGATCGTAGATGGTGACGGGCGTATTGCGCACGGTGGCGGCGGAGAAATCGCCGGCGCGCTCGGCGAGGGTCGGGACCGTACCCACCTGGCTGACTCCGTTACGGTTGTGCGACAGCGTGAAATTCAGGTAGATCTGCCACTTGTCGTTGGTGACCAGTTTGGGAATGCGGACCGGGCCGCCGATGTTGCCGGCGACGGTCTCGCTGGCGGTCGAGGGTTTGGGCTGGCTCTGGCCGTTGAGCGAAAACGGCGCGGCGTTGAGGGCCGAGTTGGTGAGGGTGACGGCGATCGACCCGGTGTAGGCGGGCTGCGTCCGCCGGCGGTTGCCGAAGGAGGCAAACTGTCCGTTGTAGGGGCCGCGGCGCTGATTGGGATTGCCACGGCCGCCTCGGCCTCCGCCACCGCCACCTCGGCCACCACCGCCTCCACCGCCGCCTCCACCGCCTCCACCGCCGGCGCCGGGTCCACCACGGCCGCCGCCGGGGCCACCGGGGCCACCGCGCCCACCAGCGGGGCCGAATCCGCCGCCGTTATCGAGGCCAAATCCGTTGTTGGCGCCCGCCGCGCCGAAGCCGTTCATGCCGAGGGGGTCGGCGCCGGGGCCGCCATTGAAGGTCAACTGGTCGGCGGCGCTCATCATGCCGGGACCGCCGCCGGGCCCACCGGGACCACGGCCGCCCATCATGCGATCGCGGCGGGCCTGCTCGTCGGTGGCTGCGGCGAGGCCTCCGCTCGTGGTGCCAGTGACCAGGAATGAGTCGTTAGAGTCGGCGCCCGCGGTCAAATCGGGTGGAGGTTCGGCAGCGGCCGATGCCAGGTCCTGTGCGCCTTCTTCGGTGGCGGTGACCGACATGTTCTGGAAGCCGGGCTGCTGTGGCGTTTGCGGGTTGCGGCCGCCGCGACCACCCTGGGCGGCGGCGCTGTTGCCGGAGTTGCCGTTGTTGCCGCCGCGGCCCTGGCCATACCGACCGCCGCCCGGGCCGCGCCGGCCGCCGTTCTGGCCGGTCTGGACCGGCTGTGGGGCCGCGGTGGGTGGGGGTTTGGCCGGCTCGGGTTTGGCGGCCGCGGGCGCCGGGGCGGGCTGGCCGAGGCGCGGCATTTCGAGCGTCCAATCGTGATTCTCGGGCAGAGCACCGACGTCGATCTGGGTGCGGAAGGGAGCGAAGCCGAACATGTCGATCTGGATTTCCCAGGCGCCGGGCAGCAGATCGAGCGAATAGTGGCCGGTCTCGTCGGTGTAGGCGACCACCTTGGCGCCGCCGTTGCGGGCGGTGACGGTGGCGCCGGGAATGAACTGGTCCGCGGCCCGTACCGAACCGCTCTGCTGGGCCGCGGTGAGGAGACCCGTACCCAGTAGAAAAAGCGCAACGAGTAGACGCATCACAAGGCTATCTATGTTTCTCCGCTGACGGGACTTAGTTCGGTTTTCTTGCCGCGGATTCCGCGGGACAGCGGGGACCTCATGCAGGATAAGATGGTTTCCGCAGGGGGCGATGTTACACGGGGGGCCGGGAGGCAGGGGCCAAGTGCCGGAGGCAGGCGTGGCCGTGTGTGTGTGCACATTATTTTGCCTCTGGATAGGCGGCTTGTGCGCTTGGGGTTACGGGGACTGGGGAAAATCGGGAGGTGCGGGGTCCGGTGTGACGCAGTTGGCCGGATCTGCACGCATTATTGTGGTGTCGAATAAGAGGCTTGTTTGCTTATGGTTACGGCGATGGGTCGAGATTTTGTGACGCGTGGAGAGGGTTTTTTTCGGCCCACGCGTCACAAAATGGTGGACGGGTAGGCGCGGCGTGGTTGGCCCGGTTTGGCTGTTTTGACGGTGGCGCACTTTTCCCCTCCCAATTTAATTGGAGCACGACGGCGTGGCGGGAACTCGGGCAGAATGCGGGGGGATGTTCGGTAAATTATTGATTCTTCAGGATGGAGGGGGTTGAAAAAAAAGGCGGAAGGGCGGTGACTGTGTTTTGGGTGGGCCGAAATTCTGGAGACTGGCACGCGCCTCTGGCCGCGGAAGCGGTTACCGCCGTCTCGGGGCGGGTTTGCGGGGCGGCGGCCGTTCCCGATGAGGCCGTCCGGGGCGCCACCAGTTACAACTCCGCCAGTGAGGTCGTCCGTGAAGCCGGCCGAGGGGTGCTCGTTTGGAGCGCAGGTCCGATTTCACGTCAGAAGCACGCGCTGTTCGCGTCTTTGGCCAGCTGGCTAAAGAAGGAACGCGTCTCCCTTGTGCTCATATACCGATTGCCAGCCCTGCCAACGATGGGCTGAACGTGATCGTCGTCAGGACAGCATAACGCAGCATTCCGCTGACTGGAGCCGTCGCACTGTCATCAATCCGGTTCGCACACAATGGCTGAATGCAAGACTGAGCGCGTGCCAAGCCCGCCCAGACGCTACAGGCGCATGCCATCCAAACCGAATTTTGCCCGACCGCAAACATCAATGCCGTCACGTGCGGAGCCGGGCGCACCGGCAGGTTGCCGCTTACGGTCCGTTGCCAGCGAGCAATCGACGTGCTACCGTCAGATTCGGACCAACAGGTCCGGAGAGCGAGGATCTCGCGGATGAACAGCAACGCACGCATTCTCAGTTTTCTCGTATTGACGCTTGCAGGATGGACTGGTTGTTCGAGCAAGCCATCAGCCAATGAAGGCAAGAAAGCCGCGGCTGCGCTAGACCGAATTCAGGGAAAGGCCCAGGTTCTGATCGAATCCGGCGGGGCGCTGGATGCCGCTCTGAACGCGGGTAGCACCTCTTCTGTGTACCTTTGGGAAGGCACGCGCCGCTACCGCCTGTTCTTCAAGACACCCTACGAGGTGGTCCATGGAGACGAGTACCTTGTTGAAGGCGTTTACGCGCAAAGAGTAATTGACGAGATCGGCGATCCCGACGAGGGCAAGGACGGCTATCCGCTGCGATCCAGTTGCGAGCATGTCGTGAGGATGGTCTGGGGCGGCCTGCCTTTTGATGCAATCGATCTGAATGCCCAGGTTTTGCACGACAGGGTGAAACGGTATCCCGCCAGGCCCGTATTCCTGGTTACCCGGATTCAGCCTGTCAAATCGACGGAGAGCGGAAGCGATTCGGCGGGATCGAAGAAGGACGACACGGAGAAGAACAAGAATGCCCCCGAAGTCTCGGTTGCAGCAGATAAACAACGCGCTTTCCTGATGGAGAGTCCACCGGCTCAAACCGCACCGCTTTGGGAGCCCAACGCCGGAACGACAAGCTGCAAAGTCCTCATCGGACCGGACGGGAAAATCGCTGAGCTGCAAACCGGGAAGCAACTGTGCGAGTTTGTGCCGTGGTCTCAGTACCGCTATCAGCCCCCGGTCCGTGGCGGCCACCCCGTAAAAGTAAGCACCGAAGTTGAGGTGCGCTTCGAACCGCGAAAGCCGAAGGCCACTCCCTAAATCCAACCATCGACACGGCATCCACGGTGGTGGTGCGCGGAAGGTGGCGCAGGGGTTGGCAGAACTTATCCAATCCATGGCATAGAGGTGCGAGGTTGACCTAGCGAGTTGCGAGCAGGGAGCGGGCGCCCACGGCAAGATACTACCGCGGGCGGAACAGGTGCGAGGTGGCGACCTTTCCGTCCGAGTGGAGGTAACTCTGGATTATCGGCGCTGTGCCGTATGTTGTATGATGGAACGCTCGTGTAGGCGGCCAAAGTGGAAGTGCTCGTAAGGAGTGCCCGCCATGGGTGAGAGAATCTGCAGTTCGTGAAGGATGGATACGCGGCATTTAGCCGCGGCGATATCCCAAATCTGCTGGCGCTACTGACGGAAGACCTTGAGTGGCACCATCCCGAGGCCGGATATTCGCTCCCAGGCACCTATCAGGGGCGCCGAGGAGTCTCGCATTTCTTTCAAAAGGTCGCTCAGGATATCGACATTTTGGATTTCCAAGTGCGCGAATTCGTGGCCGAAGGGGACCGCGTTCTCGTCGTCGGTTGGGAGCGTGCGACAGTGAAGGCCACAAGCCGGACCTGCGGGGCCGGCTGGATCCATGCCTTTACTGTTCGCAGCGGCAAGGTCGCCAAATTCCGCGAGTACACCAATACTCGGGCGCTTGCTGCCGCGTACGGCCGCCGCCCAGATTTTACTTGACGATAGAAGATATTGTCGCCGGCAACCGTGGGAGAGCATCCTACTCGGGCGAGAAACACCCAAACTGTGGCTGCAGCATTCGCCGACGTTGTCCGGAAGTCCGGTTCTGGGAGATGACAGTCCGCGCGGCGAATCGCGATACCAGCCGGGACGGTTACGCAGGTTTGGTGAACTTCGAAGAACTGCGTTCACGAATCACCGTGGGGGCAGGCTATCCGGCACAGCTAGCCGGCCACCTTGCGAGCCTTTCGTTTACCGGCCCGCCTTCCTCGCCCTGAACTCCGCCCAACGTTTCTTGTTGGCCTCGGCAATGCGCTTCTTTCCCGCCCGACTCATCTTCCGTTTCTTGGCCGGCGCGGCTTTGGACTCGTGGAACACGGCCCACCTTTTGCGCTGGGCGGCGGCGATCTTCCTGCGGGCAGCGGCGCCCATTACTCGTTTCTTCCGTGCTGGGGCGGGAACCGGCTCTTGCGTGGCCCCGAGTTGCCGGCGGATATCGGCCATTTTGGCGTCGAGTTGATCGATCTGGTGCTGGTAGCCTGCCAATGCGGCGTTAAGAAGTGAGCGGTCAAGGGTCATGCCGGAAGTCTAGCATATAGCTCACGCTTCGGATACTATAGTGAACTTAATGCTCTCCCGGCGAACGGCACTGCTCGCTCCCCTGGCCGCTGGGGCGGGAGCCCGCGTGGCCGCCGCCGCCCCCAAAATGTCGCTATGCCTGCACCAGACCACCTCTGCCGCTGCCGGATATCGCAAGTCTCTGGAAGGCTGGGCGCGCGCAGGCATCAAGAATGTGGAACTGACGGACAGACTGCTCGATGACTTCCTGAAGACCGACAGCCTGACGGCCGCGAAGCGCGTGGTCACCGACCTCGGCCTGACGCCGGTCTCCTGCGCCGCCGTCTTACCCGACTTTTGGATTCCGGGTCCGAACCGGACGGCGTCTCTCGAAACCTGGAAGAAACGTTGCGATCAGTTTTCCTCGCTCGGCCTCAAGCGGATTTACTGCCCCGCCGTCACCTCTCGCAAGGTCACGCCCGAGGACTACAAAGGCTCTGCGGACTGCATTCGGGAGGGCGGAGAGGTGGCGATGCAGTACCGCATGACGGCCATGATCGAGTTCCTCCGCAACTCATCCTTCATTTCCACGCTGACCACCTCGCTCAAGCTGACCCGGGAGGCCGCGCATCCCAATGTCCATCCCATGCTGGATTGCTATCACTTCTGGTCGGGGCTCAGTAAGTTCGAAGATCTCGATCTGCTCCGCCCCGGGGAAATCGCCCACGTGCACTTCCAGGACGTGCCGGACATGCCCCGCGAGTTATTGGATAACACCACACGGCGCATTCCCGGCGACGGCGTTTCCCCGCTGGTCCGGATTCTGCGGAAACTGGCCGGAAAAGGCTACTCCGGAGCGCTTTCCGTGGAACTCTTCCTGCGGGAGTTCCAGCAGGGCGACCCCTATGAGGTGGCGCGGCGCATTCGCGAGAAGGCCGAAGCCGTCATGCGCCAGGCGCGCGTGATCTAAGGCGCCTCCCGTGCTTGCGCGGCTCAAAATCATAATGGCCCTCAGCCACGGGCTCGGTCTCCGCGACCGCAATCGGTTGCTTCTGTCTTTGAAATGCCGGAATGGCCGGGTGCCACCGCGTTCGACGCATTCCAGAATTGGCGCCCCGCTGAGCCGGGCAAGGTCGGTTTCTTCAAGGGCCGCTATTTCCGAGTCGGGGAGCCGCCGCAAGCGGACCGGGCGACGCTTGACCGCGTCACCGTGGCGGTGGAAAAGGCCCTTCGTGGGGGAAGCGGAGGCCACTGGTAGCTCTGCATGAACGGCCTACGGCGGCGCGAAGGCTCGTCCGCCCTCGAAGGATGCCTCTGGGGCGCTGGCGTAACAGTTCGACAAGGCGCCGCGCCGCCGCGCCTCACGGTCCACGCGATGCGGTTAATCTTGTTTTATGGATCAGTTTCCACACTTCGATCTTACCGGCCAGGTCGCTCTGGTGACCGCTTCGGCGCGAGGTCTCGGCCGCGCGATTTCACTCGCCCTGGCGCACGCCGGCGCCGATATCGCCTTGGGGCTGCGAGATCGCAATGCGCACGGCGGACTCCCGCGCGAGATCGAAGCGCTCGGCCGGAGCGTGCTGCCGTTGCAGATGGACGTAACGGACCTCGACCAGATCTTTGCAGCGGTTGACGGCGCGGTTCACGAATTCGGACGCCTCGACATCCTCGTGAATAATGCCGGCATCGCGCCGGGGAACCCCGCCGAAGATGTTCGGGAACAAGATTTCGACCTCACGCTGGCGGTGAACCTGAAGGGAACCTTCTTCACCAGCCAGGCTGCCGGGCGCGTCATGATCCGGCAGAACCGCGGGCGGATCATCAACATGAGCTCGCAGGCCGGCTTCGCGGCGCTTCCCACCGAGTCTGTCTATTGCATGACCAAGGCCGGGATAGCGCACCTCACCAAATGCCTCGCCGTGGAATGGGGCAAGTACAACATAACTGTAAACGCCGTCGCGCCCACGTTCATCGAAACGCCGGGCACGGAGGAGTGCCTCGGCGACCCCGCGTTCCGCGCCGACGTGATCGAGCGAATCGCGGCACTGCACCGCATAGGCCAGCCCATGGACGTAGCCGGCGCAGTCGTATTCCTGGCATCGCCGGCAGCTTCGCTGATTACGGGCCAGACTTTGCTCATCGATGGCGGCTGGACGGCCCGTTGATTCGTGGAACACACAATGGTGGCGATTCGCGCGCCGCTCTGACTTCGGGCCTCCACGAATCCCATCGAGAGGACCGAAGCCGACTTTTCTCTGCCTCACTATGTCCCGAATTTCCCTGTTGATCCTGGCCTGCACGACCGCTGGCCAGCCGGCGTCACCTGAGGAACCGGGGCCTTGCGTTGCCCGCCAACGTGCCGATGGTCCCGCCCGGGAGATTTGGCCTCGGGGCGAGTTTCATTCGATTACCTGCAATCTCAGATTGCGGAACGTGATTTCGTACCCTTCCGCCTCCAGGCCGACATAGCCGCGCCGCAGGCCACATTCGGGCAACTCATTCACCACCTCTCCGTTCACGGCCAGCGCGATGCGGTCGCCGCGCGCCGTCACTTCGTAGTGGTTCCATTCGCCGGCGGGCTTCACGCGATTCTCCTTCATCTCTTTACTTAGATTGAACGGCTTCAAAACACCGTCTACGAAATTCACGCCGAACAGGTACCCGCCCGTGAGTCCCGTCTGCGCCTGATACCAGATTTCGCCGTATTTCGAGAGCCGCACCCCAATCCCACTGTTGTAGCGCTTCTCTTCCGGTCCGCGGGGCGTGAATCGCCAATCGGCCTCGAAGACGAAATCGCCGAGCTCGCGGTCGTAACGCAGCCACTCGTGCCCGCCGTCCCCGCTGCAGATCAGGGCGTGCTGCGCGGTGTCTACGCGCCACTGCATTTTGGGCTTGAGACCGTCCACCGGAGGAATCGGAATGCGCGTCCAACCCTTGAAATCCGGGGGTGGCATCGGGTCGATGGTCTCTGCGGCCTGGCCCGCCGCGGCGTGCCGTGCCTCGATTTCAGCATTCACCGCGGTCATCTTCGCCGTCAGCGCGTCCCAGGGAGTGAAATCGATTTTGACCACGCCGTAGTTGCTATTCTCCCCGTCGAAACGCCCCTCCTTCGGCTCGTCGCGATACTCGAACCAGTGGTAGCCCACCACTCCCGGCAGCCCCGCCAGCGCTTCCACATAACCCGTGAAGCCATTCGCCCGATCTGCCTGCGTCGCGACGGGCTTTCCCGCCCCCTTCGTATTCGGCAGGCCGCTGTCCATCGCCTTGAAGCTGAACTCCGTCACCATCGTGGGCTTGCCCGTGACGCGCGTAATCTGCCGCAGGCGGTCCACTGGAGCCGCCGCGTTGTAGCTGTGAAACGAAATCACATCGAAGTATTCACCCGCGGCCTTGATCACCGCGTCACCCGGATACCCCGCAAAGCGGCACCCCAGCACCAGGTGATTCGGATCGTGCCGGTGAATCGCCTCGCTGGTCACGCGGGCGTACTCCACCGCCACGAGGCCTTCGAACTTCCGCTTGTCCTCGTCCGTCGCGTCGTGCCCGAGCGCCTTCACGAACGCCGTTGCTTTGGTGAAGCCTGGCGAATCTCGAGGCATCTTCAAATAGCTCTCCAACAGGCTGTCCTCGGACCGCCAGTCCTTACCCCACCGCAGTTCGTTGTCCGTGAAGTAGCCGAGCAGCCACGGATCGTTCGCATGCGGCGTGCACATCCGCGCGGCCACGCCGTCGGCTGCCTCGCGAAACTGCGGGCTGAAATAATCCACCACCCCGCCCTTCAGCCACAGATCGCGCTGGATCGATGCGGCCATGTTGACCACGGGAGTGTACACAATTTCCTTTCCGTACAGTTCGGTCACCGACCACGCACCGGCAGTATTGAAGTTCCATCCACGCAACTGGTGTGCTGCCGATGTGGCCCACGCCTCGGGATCGGCCGGTGGTTTGGGTGACGACGCGGCCTCAGGACGGTAGCCGACGTTGTCCACGCCCTTCGAGAAGAACGCATGGCCGTCTGGCGTCACCAACCACCAGCGGCCGTCGATCTGTTGAGTGTGGAAAAATCCGGTCTTCGTCCCGGTCAACTTCAGCCAGCCGCCAAAGCGATCATACCCGGTAGACTCCGGGTTCGCGGCGACGGCCAACACCACCAGCGCGAGTGCGATCCGCAGTTTCATTTGCCATTGAACCACAATTTGCAGTTGCGTGTAGTCGTCTTTTCTGCGCAAGAATCCATCCACGGAGGACTCCTCACCCCCGGCGGAACTCGCCAATGGCAAGGCCTCGCCCGAAGCGGACATGGGGCCTGCCCCTCTTACACATCACGCTGTCACAAACCGGCCGCCTCTCTCGTCCTACCAGCGGAACCAGACACGAGAGGGGGACCAATGCAACGATATGTCGTCGTGGGAGGAGGCCTGGCCGGCCTCACGGCCGCGAATGCGCTGGCAGGCGAGGGGCGCAAAGTAGTGCTCCTGGAGCAATCGGAGCACCTGGGGGGCCGCGCCATGACGCAGCAGGATCGCGGCTATCTGTTGAATCTCGGACCGCACGCCCTGTATCGGGGCGGCGTGGCCGCACGGACGCTACGGCAATGGAGCGTGCCGTTCCACGGCAATCCGCCCGACATGAGGTCCGCGTCTTTTATGATGCACGACGGCCGGATGTACCCGCTAATTTTCACTACCCGGGGACTCCTGACCACGCCCCTGTTCCGCGCCGCCGAAAAACTGCAGGCGGCTCGCATCCTGCAACAACTGGTGAGCGGCGGGACCGCCGAGGGCGAATCCATGGAGGAGTGGATTGAGCGCCGCGCCCGCTCCCCACGGGTTCGCCAGTTCGTGGCCATGCTGGTGCGGGTCAGCACCTATTCGGCCGATCCGTCGAGGTTGAGCGCTCGTGCGGCCCTGGATCAATTCCGCAGCGCCAAGAGCCACGGCGTGCTCTACCTCGATGGAGGCTGGCAGACGCTGGTTGCGGGTCTGGAGCAACGCGCACGGGGGCTGGGCGTGGAGGTCCGCCTGGGCGAGGCGGTGGAGAGTCTGGAGGCGATCCAGGCCGATGGCATCGTCTTGGCGGCGCCTCCGGCTACGATCGAGCGTATCACCGGCCGCAGTCTTCCGATCATGTATCCGGCGCGCGCAGCCTGCCTCGACCTGGGCCTGCGTACTCTGCCTGAAGGTTCGGCACGGGTCACTTTCGGCGTCGACCAGCCGTTCTATCTTTCCGTGCATTCGGCGGTTGCCAGGCTGGCGCCCGCGGGCGCCGCACTCGTGCACGTGGCCAAGTACCTGGCCGGCGCGACCGATGCCGCCTCCGACCGGCGGGAACTGGAGCAGTTTGCCGACCGCGCCATCCCCGGTTGGCGCCAACAGGTTGAATTGGTCCGTTTCCTGCCCCAGATGACCGTCACCGCCGCGGTCTTTTCGCCGCAAGGCCGGCCGTCAGCCGATGAGCTCGGCATTCCCGGCGTGGCTCTGGCCGGCGACTGGGTCGGCCCGGAGGCCATGCTCGCGGATGCGGCCGTGGCCAGTGCGCTGCGCGCCGCCGGCATGGTACAACGGCAAAGGCTGCGTGCAGCCTGACGCCGGCGGTTATGGACCGGGAGACTCAATTTCAGGATTTGCGGCCGCTCCTGTTCGCGCTCGCCTACCGGATGCTTGGTACGCGCGCCGACGCCGAGGACATCGTGCAGGACGCTTACTTGCGCTGGCAGTCGGCTGCCGCCGGGGAAGTGCGATCGCCCAAATCGTACCTCACCACGATAGTGGCGCGGCTGGCGCTCGACGGATTGAAGGCGGCGCACCGGCAACGCGAGACCTACGTGGGTCCGTGGCTGCCCGAGCCCCTGGTGGAACCCATGGGAACGCAACCCGTGGAAATGGCCGAATCGCTCTCGCTGGCTTTCCTGCGCCTGCTGGAATCGCTCTCCCCGTCCGAGCGCGTCGCCTTTCTGCTGCGCGAGGTCTTCGACGCCGGCTACGAGGAGGTGGCCGCGGCGCTCGAAACCAGCGAAGCCAACAGCCGCCAGATCGTGGCGCGCGCGCGCAAACACATCCAGGACCGCCGCCCGCGCTTTGCCGTAGACCGCGACCGCCAATCGGCGGTACTGCGCGAATTCCTCACGGCCTGCGCCACCGGCGACCCATCCCAGCTCACCGCCTTGCTGTCGCAGGATGCCGTGTTGTATTCGGATGGCGGCGGCAAAGTAAGCGCGGCGCTGAACCCCATCGCCGGAGCTGATCGCGTGGTTCGCTTCCTGATCGGCGTCGGGCGGAAAATCCCGGCGCTCACCGTGCAGTTTGCCGACGTGAACGGAGGGGTTGGAGCCATCCTGTTGGAGGGAGCCAGACCATACAGCGTGATGGCGCTCGATGTGACCGCCGAGGGCCGGATCGCGAATTTGTACTTCGTTACCAATCCCGACAAGCTGCCGCGGTAGGCGGGAAGTGATTACTCGTTTTGGGCATCATTTGCCACGCCTTCCCGATTCACCGGTCTCGTGGACGGTTAGCCCGGATTTCTGATCGATCGTGGGCAAGAGGCGTCGGCATGAGTGCCCGGCCCAGAGGGCACCCCGGCACGCTGAGAGCGTGCGCCGCGTTCGCCGCCCGACAGTGTGTGATTGGGCGGCTCAGGCACTCATGCCGACGCCTTGCCGATGAGAAACGTGGTTAGACTTGGTTTAGACTCAATACTGTTCACTTAACTTCGTGGCGCAGGCTGTCGAGCCTGCTGAGCCGAGATTCATCTGCGTGCCCCAACGGGGCAGATTACCAGTGGGAACAAGCCCACTCGAATAGTTGATGGTTAGATTCGATAGCTTGGCGAGCAGGTACACCTGGTAACGGGGGTATCTGAAACCTCGCGACGAAAGTCCACGGAAAGGTGGGCGAGCAACCTGGCAGGCCGTAACGTGTGTAAAGCTCGAGCAGGCCTCGAAAGCGGCAATGTGGGAGCCGACCCGGCAGATGAACGGGGAAGGCCGAGCGGATCGGGAAGAACCCGGCGCGGGAGCGCGCCAACGCGATAACCATCGTGAACCGATCCGGACCACCGGGGTAGTGAGCACGGCATGTGAGGAAGGTAGTCTGCGTCAGTGGGTGAGGCCCGGGATGGTTGGGGAGTCGCAATCCTCGAACGCCATCTTAAGGATGGAGGACCATCTGGGTGTCGGAGAGGGTCAGAAGTACCGAAGAAGCCGGGTAACGCCGGGGGAGGGAAGGGCCCTTGCTTCTGGAGCGCTTGAGAAGGAGGAAAGGAGCGGCGATTGGCGAAGAGCCTGACAACACCGAGCAAGATACGGGAACTCCAGATCAAGCTGTATCGAAAGGCGAAAAACGAGCCGGGATTCCGCTTTTACCAGCTCTACGATAAGGTGTACCGGGAAGACATTCTCAACCATGCATACGAACTGGCCAGAGCCAATCGAGGCGGACCAGGGGTGGATGGGGAGAGCTTCCAGAGCATCGAGACCAGGGGGTGGGTGGAGTGGATGAAGGGCCTCAGAGAAGAGTTACGGAACCGGAGCTATCAACCCCAACCGGTACGACGGGCGATGATCCCGAAAGCCGGGGGCGGGGAGCGACCACTGGGGATACCGACGATACGGGACCGAGTGGCGCAAGCCGCTGCGAAGTTGGTGCTGGAACCGATCTGGGAGGCGGAAATGGAGCCGAATGCTTATGGCTACCGGCCGCGGAAGAGTGCGCAGGATGCGATACGGAAAGTAGATGAACTGCTGCACGAGGGGTATACGGATATCGTGGACGCGGATTTGTCGAAGTACTTTGATACGATTCCGCATTCCGAGCTGATGAAGAGTGTGGCTCGGAGAATCGTGGATCGGCATATGCTGCATCTGATCAAGATGTGGCTGGAGGTGCCGGTCGAGGAGCGGGATGACACGGGGAAGAAGCAGCTAACGGGTGGCCGGGATCATGATCGCGGTACTCCGCAAGGCGGGGTGATCAGTCCAGGGCTCGCGAACCTGTACATGAACCGTATGTTGAAGGGCTGGCGGCAGACCGGGCGAGGGGAGCAATATCGGGCGCACCTGGTAAACTACGCGGACGACTTCGTGATCGTCAGTCGCGGGAAAGCGGCGGAATCACTGGAGTGGACGAGTGGAGTGCTGGAGCGGCTGGAACTGACCCTGAACGAAAAGAAGACGAGCATCCGGAACGCCTGTGAGGAGCGATTCGATTTTCTGGGATATACATTCGGGCCGCACTACAGCGCGCGAACGGGGCGGAAGTACATCGGATACAGTCCGTCGAAGAAGAGCGTGGCCAGGATCAAGGAGAAAGTGGGGAAGGTGCTGGTACCGAGTAACGTAAAACCATGGGAAGAGGTGAGCGAGCTGCTGAATCAGATTTTGGGAGGCTGGCGAGCGTACTTCAACCTAGGGGCAACGGCCAAGGCATACCGGGCGGTAGACGGGTATGTGCAGGAGAAGGTACGGCATTTTCTGAGAAGGCGCCACAAGGTGTCATCGCAAGGCACCCGCCAGTTCTCCGAGGAACAGGTATTTGGTCCCCTGGGCGTGATACGCCTGCAAGGGCCGATGGGCGCGCGTTCGTGAGTTTACGATGAATCCAGTCGGAAAGCCGGATGCCGGAAATCGGCACGTCCGGTTTGATGAGCGGGGTTGGGAAACGGGACGACGCTCTGCGTCAGCACCCGCGCCCAACCTCGACTCTACCGGCTTTTCTTGTCGCGCTCGACCAGGGATAGTCTTCCGCGTTGGCCACGAGTACGGCTTTCACGGGATTATTCTCAATGTACCCTTTGATGCGGTCCGATTCCCGATCGTCGCGCACCACGTGGTCGTAGGATTCCGCCTGTCAGAATGGCTGGCCCGTGCGTCCGAGCAACCGATTCGCCTCTCGTGCGGTGTAGCCCTTTAGGGTTTGTAAGAATCG
>Ga0209415_10003410_pt1 | contig 29546 bp, 26 predicted proteins | sample PeaSoiSIISIP2007_FD_187696 | JGI IMG/M metagenome (GOLD analysis project Ga0209415, IMG submission 187696) | Peat soil microbial communities from Weissenstadt, Germany - SII-SIP-2007 (SPAdes) (version 2) | ecosystem: Environmental > Terrestrial > Soil > Wetlands > Peat | place: Germany...
CGGTGTCGAACGGTAATGAACGTGCATCCAGAAGTGGGCTCTGACCTGGTTGTTTGTTCAAATCAGCGCTGCCACCTCGGGTCTACGAAAACGCCTTTGCCCGCCTGAAAAGCGTGAGGTCACCGGATCGACGCCGGTCCCGACCACCGAAATGTCCTCGGTCAGACAGCACCGACCGGGGACATCGTCGCCCCCCACCGGCCGACGCTCGGTTCCTCAGCCCGTCAGAGCTTCACCGCGTACCAGGTCGACGAGAAGCCGGTGTCGGGGGAAATGGTGCTGCCGGGCTTCTTCACCGAGCTGATCCCATGCTTGCCCACGGTCCCCATCCAGATCTGACCGTTGGGGATCGGACCCGTGCCGTTGGTGTTGTCACAGAGCATGTCGGCCAGGCCGATCGTCTTACCCGTGACGAGCCACGTACCGAAGTCAAAGGAGAACATCGACGACGACCACGTTCCGTTGGCGTTGAGCGTCAGGTGACCGTCGTCACCGCCGCCTATGAACCACTCGTAGGTCCCCGCCGCGCTGCTGCTGTGGATGGCGCGGGTGCTGGGGACCGCGTGTTGAGCGGCCGATGGCTTACTCGCGGCGCTCGCCGCCGAAATCCCAACCGCAGCCCAACACGTCAATGAAATTCCCACGGCTCCGATCAGTATTTTCCACCAACTCTTGGAGACTTTCATGAGGTCCTCCACGTCTTTTCTCCGCCACCCCTCCGGAGCGATGGATGAGCACACGACACCGGCTTGTCGTACGGCGTACGTCCAGTGTAAAGGAGGGTGCCACCTTATATAGGGCCCGCGCCCGCTATCGAGGAGACGGTGGGTGAGCGAACGACCTGTCGGCGCGCTGCGCACGGGGCTCCGGCGCGAGGTGCGCTCGATCCTACGCAAGGCTAGGAATAGTTGATTCAAGACCCGACGAGGAGAGGGAATGGACCTCGACATCCACGTGCCGCGATTCACCTGGCCGGGCGGACCGGCCTTGATCAATTCGACCTTGACGACGTTGGCTCAAACGGCTGAAGCCGTCGGTATCCGCACCCTGTCCGTCATGGACCACTGGTTCCAGATGGACATGATGTGGCCGGCTGAGGAACCCATGCTGGAGGGCTACACGACCCTCGGCTTCGTCGCCGCCAAGACCGAGCGCCTCCGGGTGCGCCTTCTCGTGGGCGGTGTCACCTACCGCCACCCCGGCCTGCTGGCCAAGACCGTCACGACACTCGATGTGCTCTCGGGCGGACGGGCCGAGCTCGGCCTCGGTGCCGCCTGGTACGAGCGCGAGCACCGGGGACTGGGGGTGCCCTTCCCCCCGGTATCGGAGCGCTTCGAGCGGCTCGAGGAGACGCTGCAGATCTGCAATCAGATGTGGAGCGAGAACAATGGGCCCTACGAGGGCACGCACTACAAGTTGGCGGAAACGCTGTGCTCGCCGGCACCGGTTAGCTCGCCGCGGCCGCGCATCCTCATCGGCGGCAGTGGCGAGCGCAAGACCCTGCGCCTCGTCGCCGTTTACGCCGACGCCTGCAACATCTTCGGCGACGCACCCACCATCGCCCACAAGCTGGGGGTGCTGCGCCGTCACTGCGACGACGTCGGACGCGACCCGGCGCAGATCGAGGTCACGGCCCTCATGAACGTGGCCGACTACGCAGACCCCGACACCATCTTGGCGGAGGCCGACGCCCTCGGCGCCGTGGGCGTGCAGACCGTCATGGCCCGGTCCACGACGGCCGAGCCGGCGAAATGGATCGAGGAGGTCTGGGGACCGGTGATCCCCCGGCTGGCAACCATCGGCACCGCCTGATCACGGATTCAGGAAGTGCCACGCCCGGCCGCTGTCGTGGGTGGCGATCGCCCCCTCGTCGGCACAGCCGTAGGGGGCCTTGCAGGGAGGCAGACCGACGACGGCCCATCCGTCGTTGGCTGAGAAAAATGTGAGCCCCCACGCTCCGCCTTTCGAAGGTCCCGGTCCGGGGTCGTTGGGCCAGGGCGCCTTGGTGTCGATGGTCGTCCAGTGCTTGCCGGCATCTGTCGTCTCGACGAGGGAACGGCCCCAGGACAGAAACCAGGCGTGCGCGGTGGGGGAGGAGAATTGAGGCGGCGGCGCCAGAGACGACGCTGAACCGCGAACCGGGACCGAGGTCCCTGTCCAGGTGGAGCCGCCGTCCGACGTGACGAAGACCACCGGCGCCGGGTCGAGGCCGAACAAGACTCCATCGTCGGCGCTGAAGAACGTCGGCATGTCGTACGCCGCCTTCGCCGGAAGGCCGGTCACGAGAGTCCAGCTATGACCACCGTCGGTCGTGCGGTACAGGGCCGACCCTGGAGAGACGACGTTTCCGGCGTTGTCGAATGCGGGAGGCGTGACCGCCCATCCGTGAACGAGATCGGCGAAGACGATGGGGACTCCTCCTTTAGGAAGAGACATCGTCGACACGGGCGACCAGGTCGCTCCTCCGTCGCTCGTGGAGAACAGATACGTGGAGTTCGACGGCCCGGGTCCGTCCGCGGCGAAACCGTGCAGGGCATCGACGAAGCTGAGGGATATGTCTCCTCCGCACCGCTGCAGACATCCCGGAAGGATGCTCGTCGTCCACGTGCGTCCCCCGTCCGTGGACCGAAGAATCTCGGCGCCCCGATCGGACCCGTTGACCGATTGGCTGAACGGCGGCACGCCGATGACATCCTGGGCGGCCATCCACAGATCGTCGGGTCCGAAGCCGGTGGCCGCCTCGAACCGGTCACCGACCTCCTGATCGGCGAGGGATGGCGGCGTCGCGTTGCGCCACGATCGACCCCCGTTGGTGGTGACGAAGAAGTCCTTTCCGTTCAGGGCCCATGCGATCTCGGACCCGGCCCTGCCGATGGAGAGCACCGTCGTGCCCGGTACGCCGGTCGGAGCGGAGGCGGCGGCGTGACGAGTGGCGAGTGCACCACCGGATGGATGCCCGGTCGATCGGGCCGGTGGCGCCGCCGATCGGCCCCCACCGGCGACGAAGCCCGCACCAACGACGACGACCACGACCGTTGTCGCCCCCAGGGCCGTCCGTCGGTAACGGCGACGCCGTCTGCGCCTGGCCTCCTCGAAGAGTGCCTGGGCCTCGGCGGCCGAGACTCGATCTGCGATGGATTCGGTGACCGCCATATCGCCTCTCGTCGCGCCGCGATTGTAGGACTACTATTACTAGGACCATGTTCCCTGTCAACATCGACCGCTCGGAGCCTGTCGCCCTCCACGACCAGGTGGCGGCCGAGATCCGCCGGGCCATCGCCGAGGGCGAAGCGGGACCGGGAGAACGCCTCCCTCTCGTGAGGGACATCGCCGCCGTCCTGGGGGTGAACAAGAACACCGTCCTTCGGGCCATGCACATCCTGCGCGACGAAGGCCTCCTCGAGTTCCGCCGGGGAAGGGGCATCACGGTCAGCGGGACGCCGCAGCGCAGCGCCGTGCTCCGACAGGTGCGGGAGCTGGTGGAGTTCGCCCGGAACCAGGGCTACCGCCGAGAAGACGTCATCGGGATGATCGAGGGCCTCCCGTGACCCGCCCCCGACGGGAGCGGTGATGAGCCTGCGCACGCACGAACCCGCCGCCTCCCACCACGGCGGTGAAGGTTCGTCCGGCACGCCCGTGGAGACTCGGAGCGACCCCTCGGCCGAAGCCCTCTTCGAGGAGGCCCGCCGACGGCGCCGCCGGCGTTGGCTGTTCATCGGGGCGACACTCCTCGCCGTCATCGGTGTCGTGGTCGGAGTGTTGGCCTCCGTCGGAGGCCCCCCGCCCCGGCGCCCTGGCGGTGGGGCCCGCTCGGGCGCCAGTGCCGCGTCCGCTCCGGCCGTCGGCCATGTCGTCGTCAGGGCCAACGGGATCGGGACCGCCTATTTCGGGCAGGCAGAGTCGGCTGCCATCCGTCGCCTCGAGGCGGTGCTCGGTCCTCCCCTCGGTCCGGCGCCGACGCCGTCGAACAACTGCACGATCGACTCCTACCTCCGGTGGCCGACGATGACCGCCTATTTCGACCGCCAGAGGTTTGTGGGCTACGGCACCGGGTCGCTTCTCGGGGGCCCGGGATATCGGGACATCCCCAATTTCACGACCGCCACAGGACTGCGGATCGGGGACACGCTGGCGCAGGCGCGACGTCTCTACGGCAGCTCGCTCCGAACGTCTCTGGCCCAGGGCGGGAGCTGGTTCGCCGCCACTCCGACCGGCACGCTCGCCGGCATCCTGACCAACGAAGTCATCCAACGAACGCCGGCACCTCGGATCGCCGATATCACGGCCGGATCCGTCGGGTGCCCGGCGGTGTCACCCTGATCCATGCGGCCCGTCATGTGCTCGCTCACCCCCCGCTACGACGCGGCACGCGCCTCGACGCCGAGCGCCGCCAGCTTGTGCCGTGACCGCTCGACGATGAGCGGGTAGGTGTTCAGGTAGTACGGGAGAGCGGCGCATGCCTGTTGGATCGCGGCACCGCGACTGCGGGCGAGCGTCGCGTCCTCGACGCCGAGGGCGTCGAGGAACACCTGACGGGACTCATCGGTGAACAGCGGTGACCACACGACCTGCACGTCGACGGCGGGATCGCCGGCGCACGCCGATCCCCAGTCCACGATCCCCGAGAGACGGCCGCCACGCAACAGGCAGTTCCCCTCGATGTCCCCATGGACCCAGGCTGGATCCCCCTGGTGCGACGGGGCCGCCAGCGCCTCTTCCCAGACCGCCCTGGCGCGCTCGGCGTCGATCAGGTGACGGGCGCTCTCGATGGCTCGGAGGGCCGAGTCGTTGTACTCCGACAACGGCCGGGCCCGGTTGCTGGCCGCCGGAGCACCGTCGGTGGGGACGGTTCCGAGAGCCCGGACGACGTCGGCCAGGTCCAGCGCGAAGCGGACCGGATCATCCATCTCGGAGAGGACGGCGCCAACGCCCGGAAGCCACCGGTGCAGCGCCCAACGATAGGGGTAGCCGAGGCCCGGCTCACCGATGGCGACCGGCTCCGGCACGGCGACGGGGAGGTACGGGGCCAGGCGGGGTAACCACGTCGCCTCTCGCTCGACTTGCTCCGTGGCCCAGTGGATGCGGGGGAGGCGGACGACGAGGTCAGCTCCCACGCGCCAGATGGCGTTGTCGGTGCCCCACGGCTCGACCCTGGTGAGATCGCGGTCGGCACACTCGGGGAACTGTGACTCGAGCAGACCGCGGACGAGCGATTCTTCTACTTCGATCTCTCCGTCGTGCATGCGCACCGGCACGACAAGCAGTCTTCATGGCATTCGGTGTCACGTCGAGTGCTCCAGCGATGCGAACGACGGTCGACGGTGAACCATCGGCAACCGGCATCCCCGTCAGATGCCGACCCCCATGCCGCGAGCGATGAGGGAAATCGCGGTGCCGAGGAGCTCATCGTCCGCCACCTCCGGTTGGAGAATTCTCAACCGGGCGATGCCGTGGAAGAGGACGGCGATGACCCTGGCGATGCGCTCGACCGAGTCCAACGACTGCATCCCCTGCCTCACCCGTTCGGCCTCGATGATCTCGGCGATGCCGCGCACGTTCTCATCCTCGAGGCGTATCAGTTGCTCCCGCGCTGCCGGGTTGCGCACGGCATACAACCAGAACTCCTCGTAGAGCATCCCGAAGTTGTTGCCATCCGTCTCGCGGGTCTGGTCGCGTATCAAGGCGACGAAGTCCGAGAGTCGGGCTTCGGGGGGCATCTCCGATGCCTCCAAGGTGGCACGAAGCCCTTCCATCTCCCGGTCGTAGTTCGCCTTGAACAACGCCAGGAAGAGGTCTTCTTTGTTCTTGAAGTTCGAGTACACCGCCCCCTTGGAGAACCCGGCGACGGCCGCCACGTCGTCGAGCGACGCCCCGTGGAAGCCCCGTTCGGCGAAGACCTGGGCGGCGGCAGCCAACAGGTGGTCGCGGGTCTGCTGCCGCCGGCGCTCGGGCGTGAGTGGCTGGATCGGCTGGGTCGGCTGGGTCGGCTGGGTCGGCTGGGTCGGCTGGGTCGGCTGGATAGTCATAGAGGGTTGCGCTACTCGCCAGCATAGTAGATACTTATCAGTATGTACGATGCGAATGAGTATCACGAGACGTGCGGACCCATCACGACCCGGGAGCCCGTCGCCGCACCGGCGGCGGTACGCACGAAAGGTCTGGTCCGGCGCTTCGGGGCGGTCACCGCCGTCGACGGGCTCGACCTCGAGGTCCGGCCGGGGGAGATCTACGGATTCCTGGGGCCGAACGGGGCCGGGAAGTCGACGCTGCTGAGGGTCCTGTGCACGCTCCTGCGCCCGAGTGCCGGGCAGGCCGTGGTGGCCGGCCATGACGTCGTCGAGGAACCGCAGCAGGTGAGGCTCCGTATCGGTGTCGCCCTGCAGGAGGCGGCCCTCGATGATCGTCAAGATGGCCGTGAGTTGCTCGTTCTCCAAGGCCGCCTCTACGGGCTCACGTCCCCGGAGATCCGCCGACGGCTCGACGACGTCCTCGATCTCGTCGACATCGGCGATGCCATCGACCGTCGCATCGGGACGTATTCCGGTGGCATGAAGCGCCGTCTCGACCTCGCCGCCGCCCTGATACACAACCCGGAGGTTCTCTTCCTCGACGAGCCCACCACGGGACTCGATCCGACCAGCCGGGCCGGCGTGTGGTCGGAGGTGCGCCGGCTCAACGCCGACCTGGGCATGACGATCTTCCTCACCACCCAGTACCTCGACGAGGCCGACGCCTTGGCCGACCGGGTCGGGATCATCTCCCGGGGTCGTCTGGTGGCCGAGGGTCCACCGGACGTGCTGAAGCGCTCCATGGGCCAGGACATGATCATCGTGGAGACCGAAGGCACGGACACCACCGCCCTGGACACCCTTCGCCACATGGACGTGGTCGACGGCGCCTCGGTGAAGGACGAGACGATCACGATCCGCACCTCCGACAGTTCCGTGGCCCTCAATTCGGTCGTCATCGCGCTCAGCCGGACCGGCCTCAAGGTGAAGAGCCTGGCCCTGCGCACCCCGACTCTGGACGACGTGTTCGCCGAGCTGACCGGGTCGCACATCGACGTGAGCGACGTCCGGTGAGAGCGGTCGACGACGTACCGATCAGGGCCAGGGAGGGCGGCTTTCTGCGCGACGTCCGCGCCGTCGCCGGACGAGCCCTGCGCCAGATCCCGCGTGAGCCGGCGTCGGTGCTCCCGGCGGTGCTCGTGCCGGCCTTCTTCTATACGGTGAACCTGGGCGCCCTCGAGAACCTGGCCCGGGGCGCCCCGGGGTTCAGCTACAAGGCTTTTCTCATCCCCATGGCCATCGCGTTCGCCGTCACGGGGATGTCGCGGGCTCCCACGCTCGTCAGCGACATCCAGGGCGGCTACTTCGACCGGCTCTGCATGACACCCATCCGCCGCGTCTCTTTGCTGCTGGGACTGATGGTGGCCGACATTGTCGTGATCATCATTCTGTGCCTGCCGGTGCTGGGGATCGGCTTCGGTGTGGGGGTGCGCTTCGTCACCGGCGTCCCCGGCGTGTTGGCCTTCATCGGATTCTCAGCCCTCTGGGGACTGGTATTCACCGGCCTTCCCTATGCCGTGGCCCTCAAGACCGGGAGTCCCGCCGCCGTCAGTGCCTCCTTCGTCATCTTCTTCCCGCTGTTCTTCCTGAGCGATGCCGTCGTGCCCAAGCAGGCGCTCACCGGTTGGTTCTCGGCCATCGCCACCTACAACCCCATCACCTATCTCCTCGGGGCGCTGCGATCCCTCATCACCTCCGGATGGGAGGTCCGGACCCTCATGGAGGGCCTGGCCGCCCTCATGGGCATCGGGGCGGTGAGCATGTCGCTGGCCTTGATGGCCCTGAGGGGCAGGATCAACCGGAACGCCTGACACCCTGGTGCCCACCAGGGCCAACGGCACCTCCTGCGTCCTGGCCCTAATCGATCCGACCGGATAAGGGTTTGACCCGCCGGTGCCGATAGTCCCGAGGTGAGGTCCATCGCGTCCCGTCGTGCCCCCCGGGTCCGGTCGACCGAACGCGTCATGGCCCTCGACGCCGTGGTTCAAGGCTCCGAGCACGATCTCTGGCGTCGGCACCTGTACATGGGGATCGCGTCGTTCGTCCTCGGTGGGCTTCTGCTGCTCGTCTACATCGCCGTCACCCCGCATTCTCCGCGTCACGGGATCCTCATGATCGTGGACATCGCCACGATCGTCGGCAGCATGGTCGTCATCGGCCCTGTCGGCACGCGGTCGTTGACGGCCTCCTGGCGCGGCGTCTTCTTCTTCTGGTGGTCCGTCGGCACCGTGGCCGTCATCGCCCTTGCTCTCGGCCTCGACGGTGGGGCCGGGAGCCCCCTGGCGGGACTGCTCGTCCTCCCCGTTCTGTTCGGGGGCCTTCTCTACCGCCTGCCGGCGGTGATCGGCCTCGCCGGGCTGGCCCTCGGCTGCTTCGGCGTGATCTTCCTGGCCGGACCGCCGGTGAGCGGGGCCCGGGCCTTGGCCACGGCGGTCATGATCGGAGTGGCCGGTGGAATATCGGCCACGGGAGCCATGAACCGGTACATCTGGGAACGAGAACGGCAGTCCCTCACCGAACGGCTCCACGGGTTGGCGACCCACGACGGCCTCACCGGTTGCCTCAACTACCAGGCGTTCCAGGAGGCCTTGGTGGTGGAGGCCAACAGAGCTGAACGCTACGACCGACCCGTCACCGTGGTCGTCGCCGACCTGGATGGATTCAAGGCGATCAACGACACGAACGGACACGGGGTCGGAGACATGACGCTGGCCAGTATCGCCGCGGCCATGCTGAGCGGGGTGCGCGCCACCGACCTGGTCGGCCGGATCGGCGGCGACGAGTTCGCTGTCCTGCTCCCCGAGACCTCGATCGACGAGGCCCGTCGCCTGGTCGAACGCATTCAGCTCCAGACCCGCAGCATCGTCTCTCCCGCCCCCGCCACCATGAGCTTCGGTGTCGCCATCTGGCAGGGGCGCGGTGATTCTCCGGGTGAGCTTCTCCGCCGGGCCGACTCGGCTCTCTACGAGGCCAAGCGTCTCGGGCGCAACCTCGTCGTGTTCGCCCCCGAACCGAGATCTCTCGGCGCGGTGACGACCACGCCCTGAGCGCGGCCGACAGAGCCGGCCACCGTCGTCACGCTCCACATGACGTCGCCGCGGTCCGGCCTGCCTCCCGTCCACCCGCGGTCGTGACAGGCTGGCGTCATCATGGCGACGCCGCTTCACCACATCGGTTCCGTGCCCGTCGCCAACGCGGCCCCCCGATGACGCAGACCGACACCGTCGACGTCGTCGTCCTCGGCCTGGGGCCGGGCGGCGAGGACGCGGCCGAGCGCCTGGCGGTCGCCGGACTGGACGTCGTCGGCATCGAAGGCAATCTGGTCGGCGGCGAGTGCCCCTACTGGGGCTGCGTCCCCTCCAAGATGATGATCAGGGCGGCCAACCTGCTGGCCGAAGGCCGCCGCATCCCGGGCATGGCCGGGTCCTCCACCGTCACCGCCGACTGGGCCCCGGTGGCCACGCGCATCCGGGACGAGGCCACCGACGACTGGGACGACGCGGCGGCGGTGGAGCGCTTCGTCGGGAAGGGAGGCCGCCTCGTGCGCGGCTGGGGCCGGCTCGACGGGCCCGGCCGGGTCGTCGTCGGGGACCGGGTCTTCGAGGCGCGCCGCGCCATCGTGGTCAACACGGGCACGAAAGCCTTCGTGCCGCCCATCGACGGATTGGCCGGCACGCCCTACTGGACCAACCGCGAGGCCATCGAAACCGAGGTCGTCCCCGCCCGGCTGGTCGTCCTCGGCGGCGGCGCCATCGGCGCCGAGCTCGGACAGGTCTTCGCCCGCTTCGGCGCCGCCGTCGCCGTCGTCGAGGGCGCCGACCGGCTGCTTCCCCCCGAGGAGCCCGAGGCCGGCCGCCTGATCGGCGAGGTCTTCGCCGGCGACGGCATCGGTGTCCACACCTCGGCCCGTGTCACCGCCGTCCGCCACGAGGAGGGCCGCTTCACGGTGACGATGGACACCGGCACCCACGTCCATGGTGACCGTCTGCTCGTCGCCACCGGCCGCCACGTCGATCTCGCCGCCATCGGCGCCGGCACCATCGGCGTCGACGAGGAGGAACGGGTCCTTCCCACCGACGACCATCTCCGGGTGTGCGACGGCGTGTGGGCGGTGGGCGACATCACGGGCAAGGGTGCCTTCACCCACGTCTCGATGTACCAGGCCGACATCGTGGTGCGGCAGATCCTCGGAGAACCCGTCACCCCGGCCGACTACCGGGCCGTCCCCCGCGTCACCTTCACCGATCCCGAAGTGGGATCGGTGGGGCTGAGCGAGGCGGCCGCCCGCCAGGCCGGTCTCCGGGTGCGCACGGGAACGGGCCAAGTGCCGACGTCGACCCGGGGCTGGATCCACAAGGCCGGCAACGACGGCTTCATCAAGCTGGTCGAGGACGCGGCGCGCGCCGTCCTCGTCGGGGCCACCTCGGTCGGTCCCGTCGGCGGCGAGGTCCTCGGACTGCTCACCCTGGCCGTCCATGCCGAGGTGCCGACCGAGGACCTCCGGCACATGATCTACGCCTATCCCACCTTCCACCGCGGCATGCTGGACGCGCTGGCCGACCTGAGGGAGTGACACCGTGGACGCATCCGCCGCCGACACCTCCCTGAGTGCTCGGGCGCAGCGGCACCTGTGGATGCACTTCACCCGCATGGGCGGCTTCGGCGCCGTCCACGAGGTTCCGGTCATGGTCCGGGGCGAGGGTGCCTACGTGTGGGACCAGCACGGCAAGCGCTACCTCGACGGCCTGGCCGGGCTCTTCACCAGCCAGATCGGACACGGACGCACCGAGCTGGCCGAGGCCGCCTCCACGCAGGCCGGCGAACTGGCCTACTTCCCCCTGTGGACCTACGCCCACCCCCGGGCCATCGAGCTGGCCGAGCGCCTGGCCGGCCTCACGCCGGGCGATCTCAACCGGGTCTTCTTCACCAACGGCGGGTCCGAGGCGGTGGAGTCGGCCTGGAAGCTGGCCCGGCAGTACTTCCGGACCATCGGCCAGCCGTCACGGACCAAGGTGATCAGCCGGAATATCTCCTACCACGGCACCACCATGGGAGCGCTCTCCATCACCGGCGTCCCTTCGTTGAAGACGCCGTTCGAGCCCCTCGTGCCCGGCACCGTCAAGGTCCCCAACACCAACTTCTACCGGGCGCCGGAGCACGCCGACGATCTCGAGGCCTTCGGACGGTGGGCGGCCGACGAGATCGACCGGGCCATCGAACGCGAGGGACCCGACACCGTGGCCGCCGTCTTCCTGGAACCCATGCAGAACGCCGGCGGCTGCCTGGCCCCGCCGCCCGGCTATTTCGCCCGGGTCCGCCAGATCTGCGACCGGCACGGCGTCCTGCTCGTCTCGGACGAGGTCATCTGCGGCTTCGGACGGCTGGGCGAGTGGTTCGGCGCCATCCGGTACGACTACCTCCCCGACATCATCACCGTGGCCAAGGGCCTCACCAGTGGCTACGCCCCCCTCGGGGCCATGATCGCCAGCGACCGCCTGGCGGAGCCCTTCCTCCACGCCGACGCCAGCTTCTCCCACGGCTTCACCTTCGCCGGCCATCCGGTCAGCTGCGCCGTCGCCCTGGCCAACCTCGACGTCTTCGAGGGTGACGACATCCTCGGCCACGTCCGCGCCACCCAGGGCGCCTTCCGGGCCGGGCTGCAGACGCTCGAGGACCTCCCCATCGTGGGCGACGTCCGCGGTGACGGCTTCTTCTACGCCATCGAGCTGGTGAAGGACAAGGACAGCCGCCAGACCCTGGACGACGCCGAGGGCGAGGCGCTGCTCCGTGGCTACATGTCGGGGGCGCTCTTCGACGCCGGCCTCATCTGCCGGGCCGACGACCGCGGCGACCCCGTCGTCCAGCTCTCGCCCCCGCTCATCTGCGGCCAGCGCGAGATCGACTTCATCGTCGAGGTGCTCCGCCACGTCCTGTCGGAGGCGTGGCGCCGGATCTGACCGGCACCCCCGAGATCGGGCTCGGCGTCAGCAGTAGGGGTTGGCCAACGTCAGCAGGAACTCGCCCTCGGGCGCCTCCCACATGGCGTCGACGATGAGGCCGGCTTCGAACAACTCCGCCTCGACCCCGTCCCGGGTGAACTTCGTGCTGATCTCGGTCAGCAGATCCTCGCCCGCGCCGAAGGTCACCTCGAGATCGAGATCGGCGATCCGTATCCGCTGATCGTCGAGGGAGCGCAGCCGCATCTCGATGCGGTGCTCCTCCTCGTCCCACAGCGCCACGTGCTGGAAGCGCGACGGCTCGAAGTCGGCGTGCAGCTCGCGGTTCAAGACGTAGAGCACGTTCCGGTTGAACTCGGCCGTCACCCCGGCGGCGTCGTCGTAGGCGGCGATCAGTTTCTTCTCGTCTTTGATCAGGTCGGTGCCGAGCAGGAAGCTGTCGCGGTGCGCCATCGTGCAGTCGAGGTCGAAGAGGAAGCGCCGGCGGTGCTCGGGATTGAAGTTGCCGATCGTGCTGCCCAGGAAGGCCACCATCCGCCGGCCCTCGGACGGGATCAGACCGATGTGGCGGTCGAAGTCCCCCACCACGGCGCGCACGTCGAGACCGGGGTACTCCGCCACCAAGGCGGTGGCCGCCGTCCACAGGGTGCCGTCGCTCACGTCGAGCGGCACGTACCGGCGCAGGCTGCCGGCCGCCACCAGCGCGTCGAGCAGCACCCGGGACTTGTCGCAGGTGCCCGCCCCCAGCTCCACCAGCGTGTCGGCCCCCGACCGGGCGGCGATCTCGGGGGCATGGGCCTGGAGCAGCGTCCGCTCGGCGCGCGTCGGGTAGTACTCCTCCAGCCGCGTGATCTCGTCGAACAGCGCACTGCCCCGGTCGTCGTAGAACCAGACCGGCGGCAGCCACTTGGCCTCGGCCTGAAGCCCCACCCGCACGTCGTTCTCGAGCGCCGCCCGCAGGTCCGACGCCGTCAGGTGGACGTCGATCGAGGGGGTGGCGGTGGTCGTCATGGTCGTGCGATGCGGGCGGTCAGCAGTCGCGGGCGAGGCGCAGCCCGGAGAAGGCCCACCGGGCCGCGGGCGGGAAGAAGTTCCGGTAGGTGGCCCGGATGTGGTCGGCCGACGTCACGCAGCAGCCGCCGCGCAGCACGTACTGGTTCACCATGAACTTGCCGTTGTACTCACCCACCGCCCCCGCCGCCGGCTGGAAGCCCGGGTAGGGGCTGTAGGCGCTCGACGTCCACTGCCAGACGTCACCGAAGAGCGACTCCGTCGCGCCCGCCGGCCGGGGGTGCAGCACGGCGGTGTCGAGGAACTTCGCCGCAGCGGCGTCGCCGGGCCGCTGGGCCGCCACCGTCTCCCACTCGGCCTCGGTCGGAAGCCGCGCCCCCGACCAGCGGGCGAAGGCGTCGGCCTCGTAGTAGCTCACGTGGCAGACGGGCTCGGCCGGGTCGACCAGCTGCGGGCCGCCCAACGTGAACAACCACCAGTCGTCCACCACCCGGAACCAGTACAGCGGCGCGTCCCACCCCTCGGCCTGGGACGTCGCCCACCCGTCGGACAACCACAGGTCGGGCCGCTCGTAGCCGCCGTCGGCGATGAAGGCCATCCACTCCCCGCACGTCACGGCCCGGCCGGCCAGCGCGAAGGGCTCGAGGTGCACGGCGTGGCGCGGTGACTCGTTGTCGAAGGCGAAACCCGTCCCGTCATGACCGACGTCGAACAGCCCACCGTCGTGCTCGATCCACCGCACCGGCGCCTGGGCCGACGGCTCGGCCACCGTCACCGTGGCGTAGGCGGGCTGCAACGGGTTGCAGGAGAGCACGTGCTTGATGTCCATCAGCAACAGCTCCTGGTGCTGCTGCTCGTGGTGCAGGCCGAGCTCGACCAGATCGGCGTCGGCCGTCGTCACCGCCCCGCCACCCAACAGACCGGCCATGGCCTCGTCGACGTGCGTCCGGTATTTCGCCACCTCCACCACACCGGGTCGCGAGACCACACCGCGCCGGGGACGGGGATAGCGGGCACCCACCCCTTCGTAGTAGGAGTTGAAGAGATAGCCGAACGCCGGATGGAACGGCCGGTAGCCGGCCACCCGGGGCTCGAGCAGGAAGGTCTCGAAGAACCACGAGGTATGGGCCCGGTGCCACTTGGTCGGGCTCACGTCGGGCATCGACTGCACCGTCTGGTCCTCGGGCGTGAGCGGCGTGGCCAGCACCTCGGTGGTCTGCCGGACGTCGAGGTAGCGAGTGGCCAGCAGGTCGGTGCGTTCCGCTGTCGTCATCAGATCGGCCATGGCGGTGTCCCGTGTGATGACCCCGGGGTCTGGGGGGTGACGGTCCGACCTGTGGTGGAGACAGCCGGGACGGGATGAGCATCCCGCATGACGTCCAATCTTTCCCCGCCCGAGGAGGAATTACTCGTCGTGGGACCCAGGCTACCGGGACCCTGTCACGCCCGGTACGGCCCGCTCAGGGCTCGTCGAAGTCGAAGCCCAGGTCAGGGGCACCGAGAAGGGCGCGAAAAGAAACGCCTTCCCGGCCCAGCAGGGCTTCGGCGGCGCCACCGCGGTCGACCACGGCCACGGCCAGCACCACCTCGGCGCCGGCGTCACGCACGGCCGTCACCGCTTCGAGCAGCGACGTCCCCCGCGTCACCGTGTCCTCGGTCACCACCACCTTGTCGCCGGGATCGAGGGCGCCGGCGATCCGGCCCCCGCCGCCGTGGTCCTTCGCCTCCTTCCGCACGCTGAAGGCCTTCAGGGCGCGGCCGCGGGTGGCGGCCACCCCGGCCGTCACGAAGGCCACCGGATCGGCCCCCATCGTCAGCCCCCCGATGGCGGTGGCCTCGTCGGGCACGACACCGAGCATGGCCTCGGCCACGAGCAGCATCCCCCCCGGCCGGCACACGGTCTGCTTGGAGTCGATGAACCATCTGCTCGTGCGGCCCGACTTCAACACGAAGTCCCCCGTCCGTACCGAGTGGGCCAGCAGGTGGGCCCGCAGCTCCTCGAGTCCGCTCACCATGCCGGCCCCTCCGTCAACCGCCCGGCTCCATCTGCACGCGGCCCGATCCCTCGACGATCCGCCCCACCACCATCGCCTCCTGTCCGGCACCGTCGAGCGCCCCCAACGCGTCGTCGGCGCCGTCGGCGCCCACCACCAGCACCATGCCGATGCCGAGGTTGAAGACCCGGGCCATCTCGTTCTCGTCCACGTCACCCAGCCGCTGGATCTCCGAGAAGATCTCCGGGGTGCGGAAGCGACGGCGCTCGGCGACGGCGTCGCACCCGGGAGGAAGCACCCGGGCCAGGTTCCCCGTGATCCCTCCCCCCGTGATGTGGGCGGCGGCGTGGACGACCCCCGTGGACAGCGCCGCCAGCACGGCGCGGGCGTAGACGACCGAGGGCCGCAGCAGCTCGTCGGCCAGGCTGTGATCGGCGCCGTCCCAGGCCGGCTCGTCGAGGCCGCGGCCGGCCCGCTCGAGCAGCACGTGCCGGGCCAGGCTGTAGCCGTTCGAACGCAGCCCCGGTGAGGCCAGGCCCACGAGCACGTCACCGGCGGTCACCCGCTCGGCCCCGAGCATGGCGTCGCGGTCGACGGCCCCCACGGCGAAGCCGGCCAGGTCGAACTCTCCGGGGTCCATGGCCCCGGGGTGCTCGGCCATCTCCCCCCCGAGGAGCGCGCAGCCCGCCTGCCGGCAGCCGTCGGCCACACCCGAGACGAGCGCCTCCATCTGGTCGGGCACGAGCGTGCCGCTCACCACGTAGTCGAGCACGAACAGCGGCTCCGCCCCCACGCAGACCAGGTCGTCGACACACATCGCCACCAGGTCGATCCCGACACTGTCGAAACGCCCCGTCGCCCGGGCCACGAAGACCTTCGTGCCCACGCCGTCGGTCGAGGACACGAGCACGGGGTTCCGGTACCGGCTCGCGTCGAAGGCGAAGCAGCCCCCGAAGCCGCCGATCCCGCCCAGCACCTCGGGCCGCGCCGTCGACGCCACCAGGTCCCTGATCCGCTCGACGGCCCGGTCACCGGCGGCGATGTCGACCCCGGCCGCCGCGTACGTGGCCGGTCGCTCCGTCACGTCAGGCGGGAGCCGGTGAGACGTGGCGCTCGGCCGAGGCCGGGGCCGAGGCCGAGGCCGGGGCCGAGGCGGTGGCGGCGAGCGTCACGGGCACGGGGGCGGGGTAGTTCCCCGTCAGGCAGGCCGAGCAGAAGCCCGCCCCCGGCGCGCCGATGGCGGCCACCAGGTTCTCGAGCGACAGATAGGCCAGGGAGTCGACGCCGAGGTACTCCTCCAGTTCGGCGATGCTCGAGTGGGCGGCGATCAATTCGTCGCGCCGGGGGATGTCGATGCCGTAGAAGCAGGGCCACATCACCGGCGGGCACGAAATCCGCAGGTGCACCTCGCGCGCCCCCGCCTCGCGCAACATCTTGGCCACCGCCCGCTGGGTCGTGCCGCGGACGATCGTGTCGTCGACCACCACGATCCGCTTGCCGTCGATGTTCTCCCGCAGCGGGTTCAGCTTGCGCCGGACGCCGTCCTCGCGCGCCCCCTGTCCGGGCGTGATGAAGGTCCGGCCGATGTAGCGGTTCTTCACCAGTGCCTGACCGTGGGGGATGCCGGTGGCGGTGGCGAAACCCTCGGCGGCGGGGACGCCCGACTCGGGCACGCCCATCACCAGGTCGGCGTCGACCGGGGCCTGCGCCGCCAGCTTCTCCCCCATCCGCCGCCGCGCCGCGTGGACCTCGCGGCCGTAGAGCCGGCTGTCGGGCCGGGCGAAGTAGACGAACTCGAAGATGCAGAGGTGGGGGTCGACCCGCTCCACGGCGATGGCCTGGGCCGACCGCACACCGCTGTCGTCGATGATCACCAGCTCACCGGGCTCGAGCTCGCGGACGAAGGTGGCCCCCACGATGTCGAGCGCCGGTGTCTCCGACGCCAGCACCCAACCGTCGGGCTGGTCGGCGGGGCCGAGACGACCGAGACACAGCGGCCGGAATCCGTGGGCGTCGCGCACGCCCATCACATGGGTGGCGTCCAGCAGCACGAAGGAGAAGGCACCCTCGAGGACGGGCAGCACCGCCATCAGCGCCTTCTCGAGTGCGCCCTCGGCCGGCGGGGACCCGTCCGCCGGGGCGGGGAACCGCCGGGCCAGCAGCTCGGCCACCAGGTCGCTGTCGGAGGCGATCACCCCCGGCAACATCCCCGCTTCGGCCGCCAGCGCGGCGGTGTTGGTCAGGTTGCCGTTGTGGCCGAGAGCGAAGCCCGATCCGCCCACGGAGCGGTACACGGGCTGGGCGTTGCGCCATTCCGAGGCGCCCGTCGTCGAGTAGCGGGTATGGCCCATGGCCAGATCACCGGGCAGACAGGCGAGGGTGCGCTCGTCGAAGACGGTCGTCACGAGGCCCATGTCCTTCACCACGGTCAGCGCCTCGCCGTCGCTCACCGCCATCCCGGCCGACTCCTGGCCGCGGTGCTGCAGGGCGTAGATGCCGTCGAAGGTGAGCTGCGCCACCCCCTGCCCGGGGGCGTAGACGCCGAAGACGCCACAGGCTTCTTTCACTCGGCCCTCACCGCATCGCCCTCATGACGCCATCGGTCGAAACACCGGTCGATCCAGCGCCGCGCTCTCTCCACCTGTCTCGAGCCTACCGGTCCCTGCCGCCCGTTGGTCCAACCCGGCCCCGGTAGCCTCGGCCGGTGATCGATCTGCACACCCACTCGACGGTGTCGGACGGCTCGGAGCCACCGGGGACGATCGCCGAGATGGCGGCGGCGGCCGGATGCTCGGCCTTCGCCCTGACCGACCACGACAGCCTCGACGGCCAGGCCGCCGCCCGGTCGGTGGCCGACACGCTGGGGGTGACGCTCGTGCCCGGCTGCGAGGTGTCGTGCCGGAAGCCGCCGCCGGGTCGGGGCCGGCCCCCCATCGCCGGGTCGGTCCACGTTCTCGTCTACTTCGTCGAGCCCGGGGAGGGTCCTCTGCAGGACGAGCTGGTCAATCTGCGCGCCGACCGGGCCGAGCGCAACGCCCGTCTCCGGCAGCGGCTGGCCGAACTCGGCGTCCCGGTCGACTACGACGCCATGGTGGCCGAGGCGGGGGGCGAGGCCGGCCTGGGCCGGCCCCACTTCGCCCGGGCCCTGGTCCGGGCGGGCGCCGCCCACGACGTCGACGACGCCTTCGACCGCTTCCTTGCCGACGGCCGGCCCGGCTACGTACCGAAGGCCCGGCTCCTGCCCGAGGCGGTGGCCCGGCTGGCCACGGCGTCGGGCGGAGTGGCCGTCCTCGCCCATCCGCTCAGCCTCGGTCTCGACCCTTCGGCCCTCGAGCGGCTGGTGGCCGGGTTGGCCGCCGCCGGGCTGGGCGGCATCGAGGCCGTCTACGGCCGCTACAGCACCGAGCAACGCCGGGCGCTCAAACGGACGGCGGCCCGTTGCGGCGTCGTCGCCACCGGAGGCTCCGACTATCACGGCACCTTCAAGCCCGACCTCGAGGTGGGAACGGGCATGGGTGACCTCGACGTCCCCGACTCCGTGCTCGACGCCCTGACGGCGCGCCGTCCCTGAGGGGCGTGCCGCGTCCGGTCGGCGGGGGCTGGTCGGCGGCGCCCGGTCGGCGGCGGCTGACCGGCCGTCGAACCGCCCGCCGCCCCGGGACGCGGCTCAGGCCGCCGGGGGCTGGCCCAGCATGGCGGGAAGGGCGTGACGCCAGGCCGCGGTGGCCTCGGCCACGGAGAGATCGACGAGACCTCTCACCACCAGCCGATCGCCCCCGGGGTGGCCCAGGATGCGGACGGGGATCCCGGCGGCAACGGCCCGGGCGAGGACCTCGTGGGGATCGGCGGTGCCGACGATGACCCGGCCGGGCGACTCCGAGAAGAGACCGGCGGCCCCGTCCACGCCGTCCACGATGCAGCCCAGGCCGGACCGGACGGCACACTCGGCCAGGGCCACGCCGAGCCCACCGTCGGAGACGTCGTGGACCCCGGCGACCAGACCGCCGGCGGCCACCAGGTCGGCCACCAGCCGGAGCAGGACGCCGTGGGTACCGAGGTCGAGGCCGGGCAGCACGCCGCCGCGCTGTCCGTGCCGCTCGACGGCCCAGCGCGAGCCGGCCAGCGACGGATCGGTCTCCCCCAACAGGACGAGGGAGGTATCGGCCACGAAGAGACTTTCGGGGGGCCGCCGGCCGAGGTCCTCGATCACCCCGAGGACGGCCACGACGGGGGTGGGATCGATGTCGACGCCGCCGCTCTCGTTGTAGAGGCTGACATTGCCGCCGACGACGGGGATGTCGAGGGCCCGGCAGGCCTCGGCCATGCCGTCGATCGACTCCGACAGCTGCCACATCACCTCGGGGTGCTCGGGGTTGCCGAAGTTGAGGCAATTCACGAGCGCCACCGGCCGGGCCCCGGCGCAGGCCACGTTCAAGGCCGACTCGGCCACCGTCAGGGCGGTGCCGGCGCGGGGATCGATCGCGCACCACCGGGGATTCGAGTCGGTGGACAGCGCCAGGCCCCGCCGGCTGTCGGGCAGTCCGGGGGCGGCCAGCCGGAGCACGGCGGCGTCGGCGCCCGGGCCCACCACCGTGTTCAGGAAGAGCTGGTGGTCGTACTGCCGCCACACCCACGACGAGTCGGCCAGCATGGCGAGCACATCGGGTCCGCAGTCGACGGTGCCGCCGGCCCCCGGGGCGGCGAGGGCGGCGGCCGGGTCGTCGGCCCGGCGGCGGGCGAGATCGGCCGGCGGGGCCAGGGGCCGGTCGTAGAGGGGGGCGTCGTCGGAGAGCGAGGCGGCGGGGACGTCGGCCAGCAGCTCGCCCCCGGGCCGGTCGTAGATACGCAGCCGACCACCGGCGCCCGTGCCATCGCCGCCCCCGTTCCCGTCGGCCGGCCCACCCGCCGCCACACCGATCGGGGCCGTGACGGTGCCGATCACCGTGGCCCGGACCTCCCAGCGGCGGCAGACGGCCTCGACCTCGGCCCGGTCGGCCGGGGTGACGATGGCGAGCATCCGCTCCTGGCTCTCGGAGGTCATGACCTCGAAGGGTTCCATGCCGGGCTCGCGTCGGGGGACGGCCGAGACGTCCACGTCCATGCCCATGCCGGCGCGGCCGGCCGTCTCCGAGGTGGCACAGGCGAGGCCCGCCCCGCCGAGGTCCTGGATGCCGACGACCAGGCCCCGGCCGAGCAGCTCCAGGCAGGCCTCGATGAGTCGCTTCTCCTCGAAGGGGTCGCCCACCTGGACGCTCGGTCGTTTCTCGTCGTCGGCCCCGCCGTCGGCGAAACCGGCCGAGGCCAGCACGCTCACGCCACCGATGCCGTCGCGGCCGGTGGTCGAGCCGAGCAGGACGGCCAGGTTGCCCTCGCCGTGGGCGCCCGAGAGGACGAGGTGTTCCTTGCGGAGCACCCCCAGGCAGAGCACGTTCACGAGCGGGTTCCGCTCGTAGCCGGGGGCGAAGGTGAGCTCGCCGCCGATGGTGGGGACCCCCACGGCGTTTCCGTAGCCGGAGATCCCCGAGACGACGCCCTCGACCAGCCACCGGCCCCGGGCGTCGTCGGGCGGCCCGAAGAAGAGGGGGTCCATCAGCGCGATCGGCCGGGCCCCCATGGTGAAGATGTCACGGAGGATGCCGCCCACCCCGGTGGCCGCCCCCTGGTAGGGCTCCACCGCCGAGGGGTGGTTGTGGGACTCGATCCGCAGGGCCACGGCGATGCCGTCGCCCACGTCGACGACGCCGGCGTTCTCCCCCGGCCCCACCATCACCCGGGGGCCTTCGGTCGGCAGCCGGCCCAGGTGTTTGCGCGACGACTTGTACGAGCAGTGCTCGCTCCACATCACCGCGTAGAGGGCGAGCTCGAGATGGTTGGGCGACCGGCCCAGGATCTCCGTGATCCGGGCCGCCTCGTCGTCGGTCAGGCCGAGGGCGCGGTGCAGATGCGCGTCGCGGTCGGCCATCGCTGTCACGGTACCCGCTGCAGCTCCGTGGCCGGTGCGGCTGATCCGTTGCAGCGGCGGGCTGACCGGTTGCCGGCATGGCTGATCCGTTGCAGCTGCGGCAGGCGACCGGCATGATGGCTCCATGGCACCCCCCGAACAGAGCGTCAAGCGACCGATGACGGCCGAGCACAAAGAAGCACTCGCCCGCGGGCGCGAAGAGGGGCGGGCGGTGCGGCTCTATCTCGAGGCCATCGAGCAACAGCGGCCCCGGCCCGGCCGGAAGAGGACGACGGAATCGATCACCCGCCGGCTGGCCGTGGTGAACGAGAAGCTGTCGGGGGCCGACGCGCTCTCCCGTCTCCATCTGCTGCAGGAGAAGACGGACCTCGAAGCGGAACTGGCCCGCAGCGACGGCGGCGACGACATGGCCGATCTCGAGGCCAGGTTCCTGAAGGTGGCCAGGTCCTACGGCGAGCGCAAGGCCATCGGCTACAGCGCCTGGCGCGCCGCCGGCGTCGACGCCGAGGTCCTCGAGCGCGCCGGCATCAGCCGGGGCAAGGCCGCCAAGGCCTGAGCGCGATCCGAGCGATCCGAGTCAGGTCGGGGCGAGGGCCTTGCGGTCGGCCACGCCGATCAGACCACGGAGGAGCCCGGCACCGTCCATCGCCCCGGTCAGCGGATCACAGGCGCGCTCGGGATGCGGCATCAGACCGACCACGTTGCCCTCGACGTTGCAGATGCCGGCGATGTCGTCGATCGATCCGTTCGGGTTCTCGGTGTAGCGCAGGACGATCCGGTCCTCGTCGTGCAGCCGCTCGAGGGTGACGGCGTCACATATGTAGTTGCCTTCGAAATGGTTCACCGGCAGGCGCAGAACGGCACCGGCCGCCACGGCCCCGGTCAGCGCGGTCCGGCTGGTGCACACCTCCACCGGCACCGTCGTACACAGAAAGCGCAACCCGCTGTTCTTCTGCAGCGCCCCCGGCAGGAGACCGGCCTCGGTCAGGACCTGGAAGCCGTTGCAGATGCCGATCACGGGCCCGCCGTCGGCGGCGAAACGGGTCACTGCCGTCATGATCGGCGAGAAACGCGCCAGCGCGCCGGGCCGGAGGTAGTCGCCGTGGGCGAAGCCACCGGGCAGGACCAGCGCATCGAAGCCGTCCACGGAGCTGTCGCCATGCCAGACCAGTTCGACCTCGACATCGGCGTCCACGGCGCGCAGGCCGCGGACGACGTCGTGTTCACAGTTCGTCCCCGGGAAGACGACGACACCGATCCTGGTCGTCATCGGATGGCCTGCTCGACGGCAGCCCCGGCGGCGGCGGCGGCAGTTCCGGCGGTGGCGGCAGTTCCGGCGACGGCGGCCGGCCCGGCGCCAGGGGCCCCAGCACTGACGGCGGTGACCTCGACGTCGGAATCCTCGATGACGGGATTGGCGAGCAGGCGGAGGCTCATCTCGACGGCCTCGTCGCGCGCCGAGGCCTCGTCGGGCGCCTCGAGGCGGAAGCGGATGGACTTCCCCACCCGGACCCCCTCGACTCCCTCGAAGCCGAGCGCGGGCAGGGCCCGTTCGATGGTCGCACCCTGGGGATCGGCGATGCCCGGACGCAGGCGCACCTCGACGCGGACGTCGAATTTCACGAGCCGCTCACGTGGTCGCTCACGGTGGAAGTGCTCACCTGGCCGGACCGTACCAGTCGGCCAGCGACTTGCCGCTGATCCGCTCGTAGGCGGTGACGTAGCGGGCGGAGGTGGCGGCGACGACCTCGGCCGGAAGGGCGGGGGGCGGCGGCTTCTTGTCCCAGCCCGTCTCCTCCAGCCAGTCGCGGACGGGCTGCTTGTCGAACGACGGGGGACTGCTGCCCGGCTTCCACTCGTCGGCGGGCCAGAAACGCGAGGAGTCGGGGGTGAGGACCTCGTCGCACAGGGCCAGCCGGCCGTCGATGAGACCGAGCTCGAATTTGGTGTCGGCCACGATGATGCCGTGGCTCTCGGCCGCGGCGGCGGCCCGGCGGTAGGCCTCGACGGAGATGTCGCGCGCCTGCTCGGCGATCTCCTTGCCGACCAGATCCACGGCGTCGTCGAAGGAGATGTTCACGTCGTGACCCTCGGTCGCCTTGGTCGACGGCGTGAAGAGGGGCTCGGGCAGACGCTCGGCCTGTTGCAGGCCGGCCGGCAGGGGCGTGCCGTGCAGGGTGCCGGACTGGCGGTACTCGGCCCAACCCGATCCGACCAAGTAGCCGCGGACGATGCACTCGAGCGGGAGCATCTCGGCCTTGCGGACGAGCATGGCCCGGCCCGCCACCGCGTCGAGGCCGGCCGCGCCGCCCAGATCAGCGGCACCGGCGGGCAGCGCGGCGGGGTCGGCCGAGACGAGATGGCTGGGGGCGACGTCGGCAAGCAGGTCGAGCCAGTGGATGGTCATGGCCGTGAGCACGCGGCCCTTCTCGGGGATGGGCTCGGCCAGGATGACGTCGAAGGCCGAGATCCGGTCCGACGCCACCATCAGCAACATCTCGTTGCCGGCGTCGTACAGCTCCCTGACCTTGCCGGCATGGACGAGTTCCAGGCTCACGGCTCCACCTCCTGCAACGCCCGGGCGAAACGACCGACATGGCGCAACGACCGGTCCAGGCTGAACGCCTCGTCCAGCACGGTCGCGTCCGCCGTCACCTCGGGGTCCTCGTCGAGCACCGACCGGAAGGACCGACGCTCCTGCCAACTCCGACGCGCGTCACGTTGCACCACACGATACGCCGCGTCGCGGCTCATGCCGGCGGCCACGAGCGCCAGCAGGACCGGCTGGCTGAAGACGAGTCCGAAGGACCCCTCGAGCAGATTGGCCCGCATCCGCTCGGGGTGGACAACGAGGTGCTCGATCAGCCCCGTGGCGCGGCGCAGGACGTAGTAGGTGAGCAGACAGGCGTCGGGGAGGATGATGCGCTCCACCGAGGAATGGCTGATGTCACGTTCGTGCCACAGCGCCACGTCCTCGAGTCCCGCCCCCAGGTAGCCCCGCAGCACCCGGGCCAGTCCGGTCAGCCTCTCGGAGAGGATCGGGTTCCGCTTGTGGGGCATGGCCGAGCTGCCCTTCTGACCCGCGCCGAAGGACTCCTCGGCTTCGCCCAGCTCGGTCCGGGCCAGGTGACGGATCTCCGTGGCCATCATCTCGACGGTGGCGCCCACCGAGGCGCAGGCCCAGAGCAGCTCGGCGTGCCGGTCGCGGGCGATCACCTGGGTGGCGGGCACGGGGACGAGGCCGAGGGCCCGGCAGACGAAGGCCTCCACCTCGGGGGCGATGTTGGAGTAGGTGCCCACCGCCCCCGACAGCTTCCCGACCGCCACCTTCTTCCTCGCCGCCCGCAGCCGCTGGCGGTCGCGGTCGGCCTGCAGGCACCACAGCGCCAGCTTGGCCCCGAAGGTCGTCGGCTCGGCGTGCATGCCGTGGGTCCGGCCCGCTATCGGCGTGTCCATGAACTCGAGAGCGCGCCCCTTCAGCACGGCCACCAAGGCGTCGGAGGCGTCGAGCAGCAGATCGGTGGCGGCCGTCAGCGTGGCGCAGAGGGCGGTGTCGACCACGTCGGACGATGTCAGCCCGTGGTGGACGAGCGATCCCTCGGGCTCGCCGATGGCGGCCTGGACGACGTCGACGAAGGCGGCCACGTCGTGGTCGGTCACCCGTTCGCGTTCGGCGATGTCCGCCACCAGCCCGGCCGTCACCTTGGGGGCGCGGCCGCGGACGACCACCGCCTCCTCCACCGGGATCTCCCCGAACTCGGCCCGGGCCTCCGTCGCCAGCAGCTCCACCTCGAGCCACTTCTCGAACCGGGCCTCGTCGGTGAAGAGCGCGGCCATCTCGGGCAACGAGTAGCGGGGGATCACGGTGGGTCTCCTGCGATGTCGGTCCGGTACTGGACGCCGTCCCAGCTGATCGCCTCCACGCCGGCGTAGGCGCGGGCCCGGGCTTCCGCCATGGTCGGTCCCGCCCCGCACACGCCGAGCACCCGGCCGCCCGCCGTGACCAGCCGGCCCTGCTCGTCGAGGCCGGTCCCGGCGTGGAGCACCGTCACCGCCGCCAGCGTGCCGGCCACGTCGAGGCCCTCGACCGGATCACCGGACCGGGGGTCGCTCGGGTAGCCGGCCGAGGCCATCACCACGCAGACCCCGGCGGCCGCCGTCGGCCGGGGATCGGTCCGCAACCGGCCGGCGGCCGCCTCGGCCAGCAGGCCGGTGACGTCCTCGTCCACCCGGGGCAGCACCACCTGGGTCTCGGGGTCGCCGAAGCGGACGTTGTACTCGAGCACCCGGGGCCCGTCGGCCGTGAGTATCAGCCCGGCGTAGAGCACGCCCCGGTAGTCGATGCCCCGGCGCCGCAGCGCCGCGACCAGGGGCTCGACCGAAACGTCCAGGATCCGGTCGACGACGGCGTCGTCGAGCAGGCCCGGGCCCGAGCAGGCCCCCATGCCGCCGGTGTTCGGACCGGCGTCGCCGTCGTCCAGCCGCTTGTAGTCCCGGGCCACCGGCAGCGCCGCGATGCGGGTGCCATCACAGAGCACGAGCAGCGAACACTCGGCCCCCACCAAACCTTCTTCCACCACCACCCGCCGGCCGGCGTCGCCGAAGGACAGCCCCGACAGCTTGGCCACGATGTCGGCCTCGGCTTCGGTGATGTCGTCGGTCACGAGCACGCCCTTGCCCGAGGCCAGCCCGTCGGTCTTCACCACCCAGGGTCCGGGCAGCTGCCTCAGGAATTCATGGGCGGGCCGGACCTCGTCGAAGGCGCCGTAGCGGGCGGTGGCCACGCCGGCGATGTCGAGCATCTCCTTCATGAAGGCCTTCGAGCCCTCGAGCCGGGCCCCGTCGGCGCCCGGTCCGAAGACGGGCCGATCGTCGGCCCGCAGCTTGTCGGCCAGCCCGTCCACCAGCGGCTGCTCGGGACCGATCACCCACAGGTCGGCGGCCACCGACTCGGGCGGGATCTCGGTGATCGTGATCGGGTAGCCCTCGGCCGAGATCCCCGGCATGCCCGGGTTGCCCGGTGTCACCGTCACCTCGGCCGTCCGCGCCAGCGCCAGCGCCAGCGCGTGCTCCCGGCCCCCCGACCCGACGACGCAGACCTTCATGCGACGCAGACCTTCATGCGGCATAGACCTTCATGCGGCGAAGCGGACGAACTGGTCGCGGCCCGGTCCGACGCCGACCAGCTTGATGGGCACACCGATCTGGGTGGCCAGGAACGAGACGTAGGCGCGGGCCGCCGGTGGCAGGTCGGCGAGCTCGGTGGCCCCCGAGAGGTCCTCGCGCCATCCCGGCAGCTCCTCGTAGACGGGGACGACCTGGTGAAAGGTCGACTGGTGGTAGGGCGGGTGGACGAAGCGCTCGCCCGCCGACTCGTAGGCCACGCAGACCAACACCTTCTCGAAGGTGTCGAGCACGTCGAGCTTCGTCAGCGCCACCTCGGAGAGCGAGTTCAGCCGGACGGCCTGGCGCATCATGACGGCGTCGAACCAGCCGCAGCGCCTCCGCCGTCCGGTGTTCGTCCCGAACTCGTGGCCCCGCTCCACCATCTGCTCGCCCACCTCGTCGAGGCATTCGGTCGGGAACGGCCCCGCCCCCACCCGGGTGACGTAAGCCTTGGCGATGCCGATCACCTCGCCGATGTCGCGCGGCCCCACGCCGGTGCCGGTGCAGGCGCCCCCGGCCGAGGGGTTGGAGGAGGTCACGAAGGGATAGGTGCCGTGGTCGAGGTCCAAGAAGGTGGCCTGGGCCCCCTCCAACAGGACGTTTCGGCCGGCGTCCAGGGCGTCGTGGACGAGGGCCACGGTGTCGCCCACCATGGGACCGATCCGGGGCGCGTACTCGTCGAGGTAGCGCTCGCAGATGCTGGCGGCCGTGATGGGCAACCGGTTGTAGACCTTGGCCAGCACGGCGTTCTTCTCCTTCAACGCCACGTCCAGCTTCTGCCGGAAGATCTTCTCGTCGAGCAGGTCCTGCACCCGCAGCCCCACCCGCGACGCCTTGTCGGCGTAGGCGGGGCCGATGCCGCGCCGGGTCGTGCCCAGCGAGTTCTTGCCCAGGAAGCGCTCGGTCACCCGGTCGAGCTCCTGGTGGTAGGGCATGATCAGGTGGGCGTTGCCGCTCACCACCATGCGGGAGACGTCGACGCCCTTGGCCTCGAGCGTGTCCAGCTCGGCCAGCAGCACCCCCGGGTCCACCACCACGCCGTTTCCGATCACGGGGGTGATGTGCGGATAGAGCACCCCGCTCGGCACCAGCTGCAGGGCGAAGGACTCCCCCTCCACCACCACGGTGTGCCCGGCGTTGTGGCCGCCCTGGTAGCGGACGACCATCTGCATGTCCCGGGCCAGCAGGTCGGTCAGCTTGCCCTTGCCCTCGTCGCCCCACTGGGTCCCCACGACCACCGTTGCGGGCACGCGTTTCTCCTGCCTCGAAAGACTCCGGATTACGCCGCAGTGTAGCCCGGAGCTGGGGTGTCCCCTCAGGTGAGGACGAGGGATCCGGTGTCGCCGACGTCGACGGTGACGGTCTCGCCCTCGGCGTAGCCACCCTTCAGCAGGGTGAGCGCGAGGGGGTCCTCGATGGCCCGCTGGATGACCCGGCGCAGGGGCCGCGCCCCCAGGTCGGGGTCGTAGCCCTTCTCGGCCAGCCAGTCCCGGGCCGCGTCGGTCACGGTGAGCTCGAGACGGCGTTCGGCCAGCCGGCCCCGGAGGTGCTCGAGCTGGATGTCGACGATCCGGCGCAGGTCGTCGCGGTCGAGGCTGCGGAAGCGGACGACCTCGTCGATCCGGTTGAAGAACTCGGGCTTGAAGAAGTCCTGGGGATCGCCGACGAGGTTCGACGTCATGATGAGCACGGTGTTGGTGAAGTCCACCGTCCGGCCCTGGCCGTCGGTCAACCGGCCGTCCTCCAGGACCTGGAGCAGCACGTTGAAGACGTCGGGGTGGGCCTTCTCGATCTCGTCGAGCAGCACGACGGCGTAGGGCCGGCGGCGCACCGCCTCGGTCAGCTGGCCGCCCTCCTCGTAGCCGACGTAGCCGGGGGGTGCCCCCACCAGCCGGGACACGTTGTGCTTCTCCTGGTACTCGCCCATGTCGATCCGGGTCATGGCCCGCTCGTCGTCGAACAGGAAGCCGGCCAGGGCCCGGGCGAGCTCGGTCTTGCCCACCCCGGTGGGACCGAGGAAGAGGAAGGAGCCGATGGGCCGGTTCGGGTCCGACAGGCCGGCCCGGCTGCGCCGGATGGCGTTGGCCACGGCCCGGACGGCCTCGTCCTGGCCGACCACCCGGGTCTCCAGGTCCTGCTCCATGTGGACGAGCTTCTGCAGCTCGGACTCGAGCAGCCGGGTGACCGGCACCCCCGTCCAGCGGCTGACGACCTCGGCCACGTCCTCGGCGTCGACCTCCTCCTTCAGCATGGCCCCGTCGGCCTGTAGCGCCGCCAGGGTGCGGGTGGCGTCTTCGATCCGGCGCTCGATCTCGGGGATCTGGCCGTAGCGGATCTCCGACGCCCGGGTCAGGTCACCGTCGCGGGTGAAGCGCTCGGCCTCGCCCTTGCGGACCTCGAGCTCCTCCTTCAACGCCCGGATGGAGGCGATCGCGTCCTTCTCGGCCTGCCAGCGCGCCGTCATCGCGTCGGCCTGCTCCTGCAGGTTGGCCAGCTCCTCCTCGAGCCGGCTGAGCCGCTCGGCCGAGGCCGGGTCGGACTCCTTGGCGAGCGCCATCCGCTCGATCTCGAGCTGCCGCATCCGGCGGGTGACGACGTCGATCTCGGTGGGCAGCGAATCGATCTCGATCCGCAGCCGGCTGGCCGCCTCGTCCATCAGGTCGATCGCTTTGTCGGGCAGGAAGCGGCCGGTGACGTAGCGGTCGGAGAGCACCGCCGCCGCCACCAGCGCGGCGTCCTGGATCCGCACGCCGTGGTGGACCTCGTAGCGCTCCTTCAGTCCCCGGAGGATGGCGATGGAGTCCTCCACCGAGGGCTCGCCCACCATGACGGGCTGGAACCGGCGTTCGAGCGCGGCGTCCTTCTCGATGTACTTCCGGTACTCGTCGAGCGTGGTGGCGCCGATCAGCCGGAGCTCGCCGCGCGCCAGCATGGGCTTGATCATGTTGCCGGCGTCCATCGCCCCTTCGGCGGCGCCCGCCCCGACGATGGTGTGGAGCTCGTCGATGAAGGTGATCACCTCGCCCTCGGCGTCGGTGATCTCCTTCAGCACCGCCTTCAGCCGCTCCTCGAACTCGCCGCGGTACTTGGCCCCCGCCACCATGGAGGAGATGTCGAGCGCCACCACCCTCTTGTCGGCGAGCCCCTCGGGCACGTCGCCTTCGACGATCCGGTTGGCCAGGCCCTCGACGATGGCGGTCTTGCCCACACCGGGCTCGCCGATCAGGACGGGGTTGTTCTTGGTCCGGCGCGACAGCACCTGGATGACGCGGCGGATCTCCTCGTCGCGGCCGATGACGGGATCGAGCTTGCCCTGCCGGGCCGCCTCGGTCAGGTCGCGGCCGTAGCGCTCGAGGGCCTGGTACTGCTCCTCGGGGTTCTGCGAGGT
>Ga0209415_10003411_pt1 | contig 29544 bp, 28 predicted proteins | sample PeaSoiSIISIP2007_FD_187696 | JGI IMG/M metagenome (GOLD analysis project Ga0209415, IMG submission 187696) | Peat soil microbial communities from Weissenstadt, Germany - SII-SIP-2007 (SPAdes) (version 2) | ecosystem: Environmental > Terrestrial > Soil > Wetlands > Peat | place: Germany...
GCCGATTACCTGGGTACCGGCAGCGCGCGCCATTTTCCGAAGTTCTGGAAGAACACCAAGATCATTCGCGCAGGGAGTTGCTTAATATTATTGCTTCGCACCTCATCGACTGAAGGCTCCTCGAAGTCGACCCAATCGCATTTTTCCGCCTGGTGTGCTGCTCTTTGTGAACTGCTCGTTCGGCATCTCCTCGCCTCGTGTCAACCACGTCGCACCTTCGTAAGTAAGGTTGATGGCCTGCCCCCGAAAACGCCTCACCCGAAAGCCATCAAGAGCCTCTCGGTGCTGTCGGGGATTCTTGTTCAGGTGACGCTGTCACGAGCGCGAGAAAATCGCTTGCACGCCACGGCAGGGCCGCTATAATAATGGTAGTTTCAGTCGGCCTTAAGGCTCTTCGCTTCAATCTTTAAGTCCCGGTCCTTGGCAAGAACGTTCCAGAAACTTTAGACGCGGTCGTCAGCAGGCTGCAAGTACGCGCGCGCATTCTGTGCACGCGCTGTCGCCGCGATCCTGGATCTGAGCGAGGACTGGATGCGCAGAAACCCAACGGAGAAAACAGCGGGCAACCGTGCCATTAATGCCAAGCCCAGTACTGGTGAAATCTTCGCCGATGGCGCGATCATCGAACTTGTCTCCGGTTCTTTGGGGCTTAATAAACCCTTTCTCTTACTGTGGGACGGGAAAAAGGCCAATATTGGACCTTTCGTCGAACACGGCGGTTGCGTTTACGAGGCACCTGACCTGGCTCCAAGTTTGTGCCGCGCGATGCGGTTGCCCTCGCGGACTATCGCGTATGGTTCAGCCCGTAGCCTGTTTGCCGCGATTGCGGATTTGTTTCGGCACCATTTGGCTTTGCCCGAGCGCGAGTCACGCTTGCTCGCATCCTTCTCAATCAGCACATGGTTGCCTGACTGCTTGTCGACGGCGCTGGGCCTGGCCATTTTTGGGTCCGAGCAGGAACTGGGGATTGACGTTTTGCGCCTGCTCGGGTGCGTCTGCCGCCACCCCCTGATCTTGACAGAACTCACGCCGGGTGCCTTCCGTTCATTGCCGATGCACTTGGGCCTTACCCTGCTTCTCGCTCAGCAGGAAATCACGCCCAGCCTGCACCGACTTCTCCGCGCGTCGAGCTACCGCGGGATGCACTCGCCTGGAAGCGGGGGAAAGCTCGTTGACCTCTATGGGCCGAAAGCGATCTTCTGTGGGAACGATGCCGAGCTGGACGCCCTGAGCGCTGGAGTGATCCACGTTTCTGTGACACGATCAGAACCGCAATCATCCGCTTTGACTGAGCAGGCTCAAAGCGAAATTGCCAACAGCTTCCAGCCGCAGCTTTTGATGTATCGGCTCAAGAACGCCGGCAAGGTGCAAGAGTCTCCGCTTGACCTCTCGACGTTCACCGTTGCAACGCGCCAGCTCGCCCGCACGCTAGCGTTATGCTTTCCGGAAGATTCGGAACTGGCACGCGATGCAGTCCAGTTGCTCCGAGCGCAGGACGACGAGGTCTGCGGGCAAAGCCACCGGGATGTTAACAGTGCGATTGTTGAAATCCTGTGGGCGATTACGCATGAACGTAAGCAGCGTGAAGTGCAAGTGGATGAACTCGCGAAATATGTGAATGCACTCCTGCGATCTCGGGGAGAAACCCTCATGTATAGCGCAGAGGAAATAGGGTGGAGGTTGAAGACTCTGAATATTCCCCGGCACAGCAGCAGTGCTGGGCGGCAAATTCTGCTGGAGCGAGGCACCAGCAGGAGTGTCCACGGACTAGCTCGATCCTACGATTTGCCATGTACACAACGTAAAGACGCTGGTTGCCCCGATTGTAAGGAAGCGCAAGCGATTCGTTCTAAATGAGATATGGAGGTGATGATGGTCGTGAATGTGTTTTTCAGTTGAATTCCAAAGCTGGAGGGACCAAATGGCAACGCAAAGATTGAAGCTGACCAATACCGAACATCGACAACACCATGCCAGCCTGGTACGTCTAAAGCAGCTGGGCATTCCGATCGGTTCCGACGACGATCCTTCGCCTGAACCCGATCGGCTTGTGCTAGCGCAACTCCCCCATGAACCCGCCAGGCTTTACGAGTTTCTTTCTGATGAGGTCGGAGTGGTAGTGCCGGTTAGGATGACGGTTCTGACCTCTGGCATGCTGATTACGGACCCTGAAATAAGAACGGGTTTGTATGATCGCCCGCTCGATTTCAGTGATTCTACTTGGGACCGTTATCAGGAGGTGATCGATACGCTTTGCTTTCCCCTCCCAGTTCTGAACCGTCGGCTGACAAGCGGGGTTCCTCTACGTCGTTGCCAAGTGGAGGGAGTGATCATCGCAAATGGCTGGAGCGAGGTCCCACCGCAATGGCACGACGAGACGCCTGTAAAGGTGGAACTATTTCTGAGGGACGAGCGGCGCACCGAAATCTGCTCCCAATTCGCAGTCCGGCTCGACCGTAGCTTGAAGCGTAAGTACGAGTGGTTCCAGGCAAGACAGCGTGAAAATATGCGCCTGAAGAAACAAAGTGGCGGTCTGTTCGCCCCTAAGGAAGAATCGCTTGAAGATCAGAAGAAAGTGGGGCGGAAAGAAACTTTCAGGCCTCAGCACGCGGATGGGGACGATGACTCAAAGTAGGAGACTCCAAACTAGGGGGTTGTCGCTGTTAATGCCAGAATGTATCGTTGCACGATATAACTAGATTCGGGGCCGGAGATCCGATGTCGCCGGAAGTTGCACACCGGGTCATCACATTGTTTGTAGATTTCATGCCGCCGGCCCTGGTCAACCATGACCTCACTCCCCACGAACTTAGACTCCTCAAGTTTCTGGCTGAGGGTTATACCTACAAAACCGCCGCCCGCGATCGGAGCTGGCGGTACAATTGCCGCCGCCTTGGTGGCCCTTTTCACAGGCCAAATGACAGCTTGGAGAACACGGCCTCAACTGCTTGCGATTTGTACAAATGCAGTCCTTTGGACCGTTAGAGCATCCCTCCGGAAGGAATCAGGTTGCAAGCTGCCGAGGCTGGGGCCTAGTATCGCAGCCAGAGCCCAAGATGACTCCAGAATTGCAACGCGCCCTCCAACGGCATACGCAGTGGTTCGGATCCTACAAGGCATCCGGCGAATTGAAGAAAATACAGGTGTGGCTGGTCGTGAATGGCGGACAGATCGAATTCCTGACTCCGGGGAGTTCATACAAAGTCAAGCGGGTGCGAAGAAATCCGCGGGTGATCTGTTACGTAGGAAGCAAGGACGGCCCGGCGATTCCCGGAACGGCCCAGATCATCACCGACCGAAGCGAAGTGGCGCGGGTCTACCGAAGCTACTGGAAGGTGCATCCCGTTCCGATGGTGATTGTGATCGGACTTCGAGTTTGGATCGAGATGCTGTTGAACCTGCGAGTCGTGGTCCGCGTCCAGCCGGACGAGCCGAATCCCCTGGCGGGACTTACGGATCCTGAGTTCAGCAGAACCAAGTGAGGTCATGGACGGAGCGAGCGTACTGGTTGCAATGGGGAGCAACCTTAACACAGCAGTCTCAAGAAAATTAGATCCATGAGCATTAGCGTCTGCCCCTTGCCACCATACACGTTCCGGCCGAGCGCGTTTGGAGGCTCCTCTCCGAACCGTCTGATTATGCCCTCTGGTGGGATGCCCAAACGCGACAAGGCAACGAGCCGGGAAGGTAAGCGTCATCGCCCTACAAGGCCGGGTTCGGGTGTTTCAAATTCCGCCAGGCGCCTCAATCCGGAACTCGGCGATACGTTACACTAGCCAGCCGGAACCATCATGCCCAGATCCGATGCGCTTCTCAAACGGCTGGAAGCGGCCAGAAGTCGCTTCGGCCGCGCTGCCGCCAGTGGAACCGCAAAGCTGCTGAGGCAACTCTCCGGTCATGATTTCCGCGACCCGAAATCGCTGCTTCGCTTTCACGAAACCCTGCTATTCCTCCGTGCCTTTCCGCAGAACGCATCCCTCATCTCGCGGATCGAAAAGCTCCTCGACACATTTCATCTCCGCATCGAGCGTATTCGCGAACTCGGCGCCGACATGTCAGTCTTCGACGACTTCGACACCTCCGGCGTGGCCGGCACAACCATGCAGGACACGCTCAATTTCGAGGCCGCCCGGTGGCTGGCCCAGCGCATGCCGCAGAATGTCGAGATTGCCTGGGATGATTACTGGGACGACGATCAAGCTGAGCGCGCCTTGGGCGCGACTTGGCCGCGCTTCATCCCACTGCTCGAGGAAGACGCCAACGTCGAAGCCAACATTCCCTGGCGCCGCTGGCTCGACGCCGCCCGCGGCCGCCAACATGACCTGGTTTGGCTCATCCGCCAGTTCGAGCAACTGCCCATGTGCGATCGGGCCCGCGCCGAGCTCTATGACTCGATGCACCTGCCTCTGCGTTGGCATCTCAGGAATCTCAAACTTTCCCGCACCCGCAACTGGACGACACCTCGCCGCTTCTACATCCACGCCGAACCGCTGATCACTCGCAGGCAGGTCTCTCTTGCCCGCGAACTCTCCCAGCCCGCGCCCCGTCTGACCAGACTCTCTCGCCGCCAGGGCGAGTCCATCCTGCGCACAATCAAAGAAGTGATGCTGGTGCGCTACCGCGAACTCTACGGCACCACGCTCGGCGATCCCGCATCTGTCGTCCGCGCCGATTTGGGTTCCTCAAACCACGGTTCCGCAAAAGATGCTCGCGGCGTCGTCATCTACCTCTGGAATCTTCCTCCTCCGCGCCGACTCCCGCTTCGCGCCTACGTCGCCGGGTTTACCGTGAAGAACGGCGTTCCCATCAACTACATCGAAGCCATCGGCCTATGTGAGTGGACGGAAGTCGGATTCAACACCTTCTACACCTACCGCCAGGGCGAAACCGCCTGGATCTACGCCCAGGCCCTGCGCTGTCTCCACGCTTTCACCGGAGCAACCACCATTTCCGTCTACCCCTACCAGATTGGCCAGAACAACGACGAAGCTCTCGACTCCGGCGCCTTCTGGTTCTATCGCAAACTCGGCTTCCGCTGCGGGCGTCCAGACCTCGAGCAATTAGCCAGAAGGGAAGAGCAGAAGATCGCCGCCAACCCGCAATACCGCACCCCGCGCAGCACGCTCCAACGCCTCGCCGAAGCCCACGTGTTCTATGAACTGGAACGAACCGGCCCCTGGGACACCTTCTCCACCCGTAACCTCGGCCTCCGCGTCAACGCCCGCATGGCTCGCGAATTCCACGGCGACGCCACGCGCATCCGCCAGGCCTCCGCTAAACAAGTCAGTCGCACCTTAAACACCGACCTCGCCCGCTGGACCTCCGCCGAGCGTCAGTCCTTCGAGAACTGGTCCTTGATCCTCGCCCTCATCCCCGACCTGCCCCGCTGGTCCCCGAAAGAGAAGCGAGACGTGATCAAAATCATCCGTGCCCAATCCACCCCCAACGAAATGCGCTACCTCCGCCTCACCCAGCGCCACCGAAGCCTGCGCACCGCGCTGCTGCGTCTGGGCTCATAAATGTTGGGCGGACACTCCTGTCCGCCGCTCTTGATCTTGACTGGCGTGGTGCCCTCGGCCTAGCGACAATTGCCCGGCAGCACTGAACTCTTTGTCATTCCGACGCGCGAGCGCAGCGAGACAGGAGGAATCTGCAACTGCCCCACCCTTCGGGTTTTTCAAAGGTGATTCGGAAACTCTGCGCGCGGAAGTGCTCCTCCGCTGGGCTACCCCGTCAAATGCTAGAGTCATCCACAGGCAAATGCGCCCACCCATCCTCCTCTACGACGGCCTCTGCGGACTCTGCCACCGCCTCGTCCAATTCATCCTCCACCGTGACCGCGCGGCCATCTTCCGCTTCGCCACGCTGCAGAGCCCGCTCGCCGCTCGCATCCTCACCAGCCACGGCGCCAACCCCACCGACCTCGACACGGTCTATGTCGTCCTGAATCACGATCCTGGCAAAGACAGCCAACCCGCTGAATCCCTGCTCGCCCGCTCCGACGCGGTTCTCTTCGTGCTGCTGCAACTCGGCGGAATCTGGCGCCCCTTTGCCCTCGTCTCCCGCTTCATCCCGCGACCGCTGCGCGACCTGGCTTATCGCGTCATCGCCCGCACTCGCTACCGCATCTTCGGACGCTACAACACCTGCCCCCTCCCAATTGAATCCACCCGCGCCCGCTTCCTGGATTTGTAATCCTCCGTGTTCCCCCGTGGCCCCTGTGGTTAAGGCCTTTCGACACAAGCCTGCGCCATGTGATCCTAATCACATCCCGCCCTTCTCTGTGTAGAATAAACTTCTGCGAATTTGCCGCCGCCCTCGGACCAGCCACAGCTACATCGTTTACGGCCCGCTGCAAAACGGCGCCACCAGCCTCATGTACGAAGGCGCACCCAACTTCCCCGAGTCCGACCGCTTCTGGTCCATCATCGAGCGCCACAAGGTGAACGTGTTCTACACTGCGCCCACGGCAATCCGCACCTTCATCAAGTGGGGCGACCAGTGGCCGAAGAAGCACGATATGTCGAGCCTCCGTCTGCTCGGCACGGTGGGTGAGCCCATCAATCCCGAGGCCTGGATGTGGTACCGCGAAACCATCGGCGGCAATCGCTGCCCCATCGTGGATACCTGGTGGCAAACCGAAACCGGCCACATCATGCTGACGCCGATCCCGGGCGCGATCGCAACCAAACCCGGCTCGGCCACGCGCCCGTTCCCCGGTGTGGTCGCCGAAGTCGTCACCATGGACGGCAATGCGGTCCCGGAAGGCTCGGGCGGATTCCTGGTGATCAAGCGCCCGTGGCCCGGCATGCTGCGCACCGTCTATGGCGATCCTGACCGCTACGTGAAGAATTACTGGTCGCAGATTCCCGGGATGTACTTCACCGGGGACGGCGCCCGCAAAGACAAAGACGGCTACTTCTGGATCATGGGCCGCGTAGACGACGTCCTCAACGTCAGCGGCCACCGCCTCAGCACCATGGAAGTGGAGTCGGCGCTGGTCGCGCACGAAGCCGTTGCTGAAGCCGCAGTCGTGGGGCGGCCCGACGACTTGAAAGGCCAGGCGATCTCCGCGTTCGTAACCTTGGAGCACGGAAGACAGCCCACGCCCGAACTGAAAGAAGAACTCCGCAAGTGGGTGGCGAAAGAAATCGGAGCCCTGGCCAAGCCCGACGACATCCGCTTCACCGACACCCTGCCAAAGACGCGCAGCGGCAAAATCATGCGCCGCCTCCTGCGCGAACTGGCCAGCAGCGGCGACGTAAAAGGCGACACCACCACGCTGGAAGATTTCGGGGTCATCGCCAGACTAAAGGAACAAGACGAGGTCTAGCGGGTAGTGTCACCGGGCGTCATGCCGAAGCCCCGCGTTGTCGTGTGGACCCCGGCCTAAGCCGGGGCCCTTGCAGCGGCGGGGCCAGGGATCTCGCCAAGCCGGCTCGTTGAACACCTGTGTCGAGTTCCCGCCTTCTTGACACGCCGTGCTATGCTTTTTCCGTACCTCGCGGGCCCCGCGCGCTGGTTGACCTGGCGCCACCGGTTTTTTGCCGGACTACAATGAGGCGGCCCTACTTGCGCTCCACTCGCAGGGAGCGCAGGGAGGCGTTGCGAACACACAACCTCGGTGTGCGTCGCGCCTCCCGATAAGATCCAGGCCGCGCCCACCCACCACCCAAATCAACTGAGGAGAGATTATGAAATTCCAAAAACTCACGCCCAACCTTGTCGTCCGCGACGTCGCCGCCAGCATGGAGTTCTACCGCTCGGTGCTTGGCTTTCAACCCGCCATCACCGTTCCCGAGCAGCCGCCCTACGTTTTCGGATCGGTCACTAGCGGTGGGGTCGAGATCTTCTTCAACGACCGGAAAGCCGTCGCCGAAGACTACCCTCCGCTCGGCGCCCGCCCCGCCGGGGGCGCGCTTACGCTGTTCATCGAGGTCGAAGGAATTGAAGAGATCCTCGCCGCGGTCCAGAAGAGCAAGGCAAAAATCGTCATGCCGCTGAAGCAGCAGTTCTACGGCATGCGCGAATTCGCCTTCGAAGATCCCGAAGGCTGGATGGTCACCATCGCCGAGCGTGGGAAGGGATAAGAAAGGAACAGGTTGTCAGCCTGTGCGGCATACGCTGCCGAGGCCCTTGCTCCAGCCTGAAATGCCTTGTCATTCCGAACCGGGCCAAAAGCCCGGTGAGGAGCCCGCTGCCTTGCAGCCGGAGCATTTCTAGTCTGCCCTCCGTGTCTCTGCGCTGAGGATTTGTTCTCGCTCAAAGAAAGGCCGCGACTCTTCGGTTGCGGCCTTTTCTCGTCCTCATCTGTGCGAATCCGTGAAGATCCGTGGCTAGTGTCTTCCACCGCCTCCGCCGCCGTGTCCACCGCGGCCGCCGCGTCCGCGACCCCGGCCGCGTCCGCCACCGCCGCCGCCACCACCCGGACGTCCACCTCTCCCACCGCGATCTCCTCCTCGATCTCCGCCGCGATCTCCCCCTCGATCGCTGCTATGCGGACGCGGTGCGCTCTGTCCGCCGTCAACCCGGTTGAAGTTCGGTTCGGCGTCGGGCTCGTCGGGGAAATCTCCTCCGCCTTCGATGACCAGCGTTCCGGCCGGAACTGGCTCACCTTCGGCCGCAGGAGCGACGGCGGAGACCTCGCCGCCTCCACTCTGCGCCATCTTCGCGCGCTGCTCTTTCAAAATTGCCTTGCGCGACAGCCGAATCCTGTTGCCTTCCACCGCCAGCACTTTCACCAGCACCTGATCGCCTTCTTTCAGTTCGTCGCGCACATCGGCAATGCGATGTTCCGCCACTTCGCTGATATGCAGCAGCCCGTCGGTTCCCGGCAGGATTTCGACAAACGCGCCGAAATCCGCCAGCCGCGTGACTTTCCCGAGGTAAGTCTTGCCCACTTCGGCCGTCGCCGTGATGTCGCCGATAATCTGCAGCGCCTTCGCCGCCGACGCCTGATCGCTCGACGCCACCTTCACCAGTCCGGAGTCTTCCACGTCAATCTTCACCCCGGTCTGCTCGACGATCGAGCGGATCATCTTCCCGCCCGGCCCGATCAGATCGCGGATCTTATCCACCGGAATCTGTACGGTGTAGAACCGCGGAGCGTAATCGGAAATCTTCTCCCGCCCGGCGGTGATGATCTCATCCATCTTGCCGAGAATGTGCAGCCGTCCGCGCCGAGCCTGCTCGAGCGCCTCGCGCATGATCTGCGCCGTGATCCCAGCCACTTTAATATCCATCTGCAGCGCGGTGATGCCGTCTTTCGTGCCGGCAACTTTGAAGTCCATGTCGCCGTAGTGATCTTCCGCTCCGGCGATGTCGGTCAGGATGGCATACTGCTCGCCTTCTTTCACCAGCCCCATCGCCACGCCGGCCACCGGAGCCTTCAACGGCACGCCCGCATCCATCAGCGAAAGCGAAGCCCCGCAAACCGTCGCCATCGAAGACGACCCATTCGATTCCAGAATGTCCGACACCACGCGCATGGCATAAGGCCACTTCTCTTCCGTAGGCAACACTGCCGACACAGCCCTCTCCGCCAAAGCCCCATGCCCAATCTCGCGTCGTCCAGCCCCGCGCAAAAACGCAACTTCTCCAACGCTAAACGGTGGAAAGTTATAGTGAAGCATGAAGCGCTTCTTGGCTTCGCCTTCGAAGCCTTCGAGGCGCTGCATGTCGTCGCTGGTGCCAAGGGTGGTTGTGACCAGCGCCTGGGTTTCGCCGCGAGTGAAGATCGCACTGCCGTGAGTCCGCGGCAAAATGCCCGCTTCGATCCAGATTTCGCGGACTTCATCGAAGGCGCGGGCATCGGGACGGCGTTTATGGTTGATGACCTGCTCGCGGAAGATGCGCTCGCGCAGCGTCTCGTAGTAGTGATTGAGTTTCTTTTCGGCGGCTGCGTCGTCTTTATCGTTTCCGGTCTTGGGCAACTCGGCTGCCAGCTTCTTCTTGATGTCTTTGACCAGGGTGTAGCTTTCCGCTTTGGGATGCTTCTTGGTGTCGAGCGCATCGGACAGGTCCGCGCCGACGCGTTTCTCGAGCGAGTCGTAATACGCCTGGTCGAACGCGGGCGGCTCGGCCGCGCGCTTGGCCTTGCCGACTTTGGCGCGGAGCTGGTTGATGGCGGCACAGATCTTCTTGACTTCGGTGTGACCGAACTCAATCGCGTCCACCACCGTTTCTTCTTTCACTTCCTTCGCGCCCGATTCAATCATCACGATGCCGTCGGCAGTGCCGACCACCATGATGTTGACCAGGCTCTCGCGCATTTCGTCGTAAGTGGGATTGACGACGAACTGTCCGTTGACCAGGCCCACCCGAATGGCGCCAATGGGGCCAAGGAAGGGAATGTCGGAGAGAGTCAGAGCGCAGGAGGCGGCGTTGATGCCGAGTACGTCGGGATCATTGTCGGTATCGGCCGAGAGCACGAAGGCGATGACCTGGGTCTCGCACTTGAAGCCTTCGGCGAACATGGGACGCACCGGGCGGTCAATCTGGCGGCTGGTGAGCACTTCGCGTTCGCTCATGCGGCCTTCGCGCTTGATGAAGCCGCCGGGGAACCGTCCGCCGGCGTAGGTGTACTCGCGGTAGTCCACCGTGAGCGGGAAGAAGTCAATGCCTTCGCGGGGATCGGCATTGGCGACGGCGGTCGCGAGCACGACGTTTTCGCCGAGCCGGACGACGGCGGCCCCATGGGCCTGCTTGGCCAGTTTTCCGGTTTCAAATGAGATGTGTTTGCCGCCGACGAGATCAACGGTAATGCTGGTTGCTTCTGGTTTCATGATTTTCCTTCGGAGCTCTTGGCTTTTAGCTTTTAGCCTTTAGCTCACACCGAACGGGTGCCCCATTTCTCGCGCGTTCTGTGCGCGAGAAGTGGGGATGTTTCTGTCCCCCTGGAGCAAACACACTCCCGGTGTGGCGTTGTAAGAGAAGTTCGCTGCGCTTGAAAAACGCACGGATGGAAAGTTCCTCAATGCTGTGCGGTCTCGAAGGGAGACGGCGGTTCAGAAATATCCCGGGGCTGGTTATCTAACTGAGGGTGCCCGATCCTAGCGCGCTTTTTGCGCTAGGGCGGAAGGTACGACCCCCAACCCGGGCCAAGTGCCTACTTGCGGATGCCGAGTTTGCCGATGACCGACTTGTAACGCTCGGAATCGTATTTCTTGAGGTAGTCGAGCAAGCGACGCCGCTTGCTGACCAGCATGAGAAGCCCACGGCGCGAGCCGTGATCTTTCTGGTGCGCCTTGAAGTGCTCCGTCAACTGGCCAATGCGTTCGCTGAGCAGCGCGATCTGCACCTCGGGACTGCCGGTGTCGGTCGCATGCGTGCGGTTGCGGTCAATAACGGATTTCTTTTGCTCTCTGGCTAACACTAGCCTGATGTGCTCCTATATTTAATCGTTTGTCTTTGTGACATTTAGAGAATATCACGGCGAGTTGGGGCGGGTAAAGGATGACGAAGACCGGATCAGAGCTACCGATTCCTCGTGCGAGCCCACCCGACCACCAGATGCGAAGAAAGTCCTGTCCGGCAGCCTGCCCTCACTGCTGGCTCCCTACGCGTTTTACAAACGCGCCCCCGTCCGTCGCAAACGTCGCGAGTTGTTCGTTTTCCCTGTTGTAAAACGTCAGCTTCTTCTCCTTGGTGTCGAGATGGTAGGAGTCGGCCTCAATGGTTTCCAGGTCGGAATTGAAGTGCGTTTTATATTCGAACTTCGCCATGTGTGGATAATCACCTCCCGACTGGATGATAGTAGAATCAGCCAGATATGGACAGCAATGACATCGTCGCGAGAATTGACGAGCTACTAGTGCAGGTCAAGTCCCCAGAGCTTGTGCCTGGCACGACGAGCCTCTTGGCGCTGATCTACGGTGCCGGAAGTCCTCAACTTGTTTCATACGCGACGCAGTTGGAGCAAATTCGGAAAAAGCCACAGGTCATGTCCCACGTACTTGACCGTGAAATAGTGGAGTGCTCCCTTGGGACTTTGCGCAGCTTGAAGCGCGAAATTGAGGGTGGGCTCACGGGCAACCTGCGGCAACAGGTCACGGGCGAAGTTTTGACGGACCTGATTCAGCTTTCAAGAACCGTCCTAAGCGAGCAGGGCGATAAGGCAAGGAATGTGGCAGCCGTGCTGGCTGCCGCAGCCTTTGAGGACACCATCCGCCGCATGGGCAAATCCCTAGCGGGCGTGGTTGGGCAGGATGACCTATCGGAAGTGCTCAAGAAACTGAAAGACGCAGGGACAGTGCAGGGGCCGCAGGTAGGAATAGCGCAGTCTTATTTGAGCTTTCGCAATCACGCCCTACACGCGAATTGGGAGAAGATTGAAAAGGAATCCATACACTCTGTTCTTGGCTTTGTGGAGCAGCTCCTGTTGAAGCACTTCACTTAAGAACAGCGCGAACGTGGAGGAATGAAAGATGTCAGAAACATTCGACCTATGGCAGGATGCGCAAAACCTTGTGGAAACCGCCAAGGATGCGATGCGTGCCGGGGCGGAAGAACCAGATGACACGACTTGGGGGATCGCTGAAAATGTTCTTAAGAGCGCAAAGGAGTTGTTTCCGGGCGACCCGATTGCGCAGCCAATTCAATTGACCACTAAGCTGTGGGTCAGTCTACGCTCGGCGATGGAGGCTGCTGCTAACAGACTCAAAGCCAAGCACGAGGCGGAGAGGAACAGGGAGTTGCAACGCGTAAACCAACAACGCATGAATAACATGCGGTAGGTACCGCGGATGCGGGCTTTAGGGCGGGCGTGGATATGGCAGCGTAGAAAAGCAGGTTCCTCACCGGGCTTTCAGCCCGGTTCGGAATGACAAAGCCTTTCTTGGTCTCGGTTCTTATCTAGCTCCCGAACCGACGTTCCATTCCGGGCTTTTGCACAGGTGGTTTGTGACGTCCGTTACTGCGAGCATTCTTCACAAAACCATAAAGTCTTGTCATTCCGAACCGGGCCGAAGGCGCGGTGAGGAACCTGCTGTCCTCTGGAGTGGCAATGGCGTGGGAGCGGCGTTATTACGTCTACATCATGGCGAGCATAAGCCGCGTGCTTTATGTCGGGGTGACCGGCTATCTCATGGCGCGAGTCTTGCGCCACAGGGCCGGTGAGGGCGGGGCGTTTACGCGAAGGTATCGCGTGCATCGGCTGGTCTATTACCGCGGCTTTCAAAACGTCGGCGACGCCATCGCGCGCGAGACCGAGATCAAGAAGTGGCGGCGGTAGAAGAAAGTGGCGCTGATTGGGGCGGAGAATCCAACGTGGGAGGATCTGGCGGCGGGATGGGGCGAGCTGGCGGTGATGAGGGTGTCGGGGACAGCAGGTTCCTCACCGAGCCTTCGGCCCGGTTCGGAATGACAACATTTTTTCACTTCAACCAACCCGTATTTTCCACAGCCTTCCACCACAAAAAAGCTGATTCCTGTGACGAACAACCTTTACTGAAAAATCCCGGAAACGCACACTGGCTTCGTGCGCGAGTGCCATCAAAAACAAGTTAGCTGCCGCCACAGAATCTGGCCAGGTGCGCAGGCAACCCCTTACGCAGCAATATTTTACCTCCAAGTCCTTGCGGCTCAAGATTTTGCCCATATGCGGGCATATCCACGCCACGCAACCAGTTGAGACGAAAGATTTTAACGAAAAGAGCAAAAAAAAATCGTTGGGGGCATCGGGACGGCTGGCGAGGGCGCCTACCACAGATGACTGGTCCGCCCTCAGCGGAAGTTTTCGACCAGCATGGCCTGGTCCTGTTCGCGGCCGGGCTGGTCGAAGGCGATGTGGTGGCCGTCGGGGGTGGCTCCGAGCCAGAAGGGGACGCGATCAAGCACGGCTACGGTGGTGGTGCGATCTTTGGCGAAATCGAAGAAGCTGAGGACGGCCTGGTGTCCGAGCGAGGGACCGACGAAGAGGATCCCGTTTTGCACGACCTGCCAGCTGGCCCAGGTGCCGGGACGGACGAGGGGCATGGGCGTCTCTTCACCGCCGCCCACTGGGACGCGCCAGATTTCCGGCTCAGCCATGGGATTCTTGGCGTAGTAGAGGAATTTCCCGTCAAGAGACTCAAGCGCAGCGTGACCGCCCTGCTGCGTGACCCGTACTGGCGTGCCGCCCGAAGACGGAACTTTCCAGACCTGCCAGTCTCCGGATTGGCTCGAGGCGAAGTAAATCCACTTTCCGTCGCGCGACCAGCTGGGGACTTCACCTGGCGTCAGGACTTGCGGCGCGCCTCCGTGGAGATTGACGGTGACGACCCTTTCACCGGTGGTGGTAACGATATCGAAGGCGACCGCCTGGCTGTCGGGCGACCAGCGGGGCGTGCCTGCGCCGCCGACCGCGGTCAGCTGAAACGGATTGCTGCCGTCGTGATTAGCGACCCAGATTTCCATGGTGCCGTTGCGATCCGACATGTAGGCGAGGTGCTGGCCGTCGGGCGAAAACTGCGGGCCGGGTCCCTGGTCGGTGTCGCTGGTGGAGGAGACGACGAGGTAGGGGCGCTTGTCGAGGGGCTCGGAGAGATCCATTTGCCAGATGCTGAGACTGCGGAGCAGGCGCTCGTAGGCGAGGCGGTATCCGCGGCGGGAGACGGCGGGATCCCAGGCGGGTGTGCCCGCGGCGGCGATCTCGACCGCCGAGTCGGGAGCGTCGAGGGAGACGCGCCACAGCGCGGGATGGCCAGTGCGGTTGGAAGAAAAGATGACGGAGCGTCCGTCATAAGACCACTGCGGCGGGCTGGTGATCCGGCCGCGCTCGGAGAGAAGGCGCTGGGCATCGCCTCCGGTGGCGGGCACGAGCCAGATTTCATCGGGGGCGCCAACCTCGAGGTTGCGGACGAACATGAGGCTGCGGCCGTCAGGAGAGAATTGCGGTCCCCAGTCAGAGCCGGAGGGCGGTGGCTGGGTCATGCGGTGAACGGAGGAGTTATCGGGGGAGAGCAAATAGATGCCGGAGGGGCCGGAGAACGCGATGGACGAGCTGTTGGGAGACCAGTCGAGTTCTCCGCGGCTCGGTATGACGCCGGCGGTGTTGAGCTTGCGCTCGAGGGACGCGGCTGGAGTCAGAGTGAATGCCGCGGATTGGGTGACGAGGGACTGCTCGGCCTGGTGCTTCTGTTGGCGTCCAGCATCGGCAGGGGCGAGGTAGATCGAGTATTGGTGATCCTGGTAGCGGGAAAAGGCAATCCAGCGGCCATCGGGCGACCAGACGGGACAGCAGTCAGAATCGCTGTCGGTAAGTTGTATAACCTGGTCGCTGCCGACTGTGGTGACGTAGATTCCCGACTCCGAGGATTGCGAGCGCTGGCGGAAGAAGGCGACGGAATTGCCATCGGGCGAAAACGCCGGACTGGAAGTGTCGGAAATCGCGAGCAGAGGGCGGGTGCGCTCCACCGACCGCGACGAGGCATTAACCCCGTAGCTTTGGACCGTCCTGATGGCAAGGGCGCCAGCCAGCAGCAGAGTGAAAAGAACTCCGGCACCCATCAGATAACGCGGGACCATGGTGTCGCGATTTTCGGATGCGGCCAGTTGGGGGGCGATTTCGAGAGCGTGTTGCAGAGAAGCAGTTACGGTTTCGGCCTGAACAGAAACCTGCGGCTGTGGAATCAGCGCTTTGTCGGCCCATTCGATGGCGGCGATGAAGCGATATCCGCGGCGAGGCAGAGTTTCGATGTAGCGGGGATCGTCGGCGGAATCGCTGAGGGTTTCGCGGAGCTTGTTCACGGCGGCGTTGAGGCCGTGGTTGAAGTCCACAAAGGTGTCGGAGGGCCAGAGGCGGGTGCGGAGCTCGTCGCGGGTGATGAGCTCGCCGGGGCGGCTGAGAAGTACGGCCAGGATTTCAAAAGGCTGGCCGACCAGCTTCAGGCGGGTGCCGAACTTCCACAGCTCGTGGGTGTGAAGGTCCACCTCAAACGGGCCGAAGCGTCCTCGATCGGAACGATTGCTGGTCATGGTTCCCCAGGCCACCTACGGAATTGAGTAGAATCCTACTCTATTTCTTACTTCTTACGCTGCCGGATCGCTTCCTGTTCCCTTGGACGCCAAAATAAGTCTTTCGTTATCAGATTATTAGTGGATGAGGTCAGGCACAGCCCGAAATCCGGAGTGACTTTGCGCGCGGCCAAGTCCTTCCTAACTCTGGCTGCTTTGCCCAGTCCCGAGGTCGTCGTGCCCCACAGCTCGTCCCCAATCGCGACGAAGATCCCAGCCGCGAAGAATTCTCCTCAGGAACGGCCCCGCACCGGACTTGCGCTCGGATTAAGTTATTGCCCCTCAGGTTGTTATTGGATGATGCGGTATGTACGGAGAAATGACCGAGTTTGTATTGCGGTATTTCGGGTTGGGCGGCAAGTTGGCCCCAGCTCAAGGCAGACGAGCAGTTCACAAGCGCTTGAACTGGGGAGGCAGGTATGAATGGCAAGAATCTGTTGGTTGGCGCTGTAGTGGCCGCGATGATGTGGACAACCGCAGTATGGGGGCAGACGACGAATCAGCAGTGCAGCCTGGCCGTGGTGTCCGGGCTGGTGGGGAAAGACGCACCGGTTTGCGATCTGGCAACGGTTCAGGGGATGGCGCGCGGCGGGCACGCCTTTGCGGAGAACCAGCTGGGGATCGCTTCGATACTGGCGATCGGTCCGGACTACACCGAGAAGGACGCATTGCGCTGGTTCAGCCGGGCTGCGCAACGGGGTTACGCCCCGGCGCAAGTGAACCTGGCCATCATGTACGTGAATGGATGGGGGACGGCGGTCAATTACGGGGCCGGGTTGCATTGGCTGCACGCCGCGGCCGATCAGCGTTTCGCGCGGGCCTACTACAACCTGGGAATCCTCTACCTGGAAGGAAAAGGGGTGAAGCTGGACAACGACGAAGCCTTTCGCTGGTTCCAGAAAGGTGCGGAAGCGGGCGACAGCAGCGCCCAAACCAACCTTGGTTACATGTACGACCAGGGACTGGGGTGCGCGAGGAGCGTGGAAACTGCGGCAGCGTGGTATGGCAAGGCGGCAGAGGCAGGGAATCCGCTCGGGGAAAACAACCTGGCGGACATGTATCTGCGTGGAGAAGGCGTGCCGCGCGACGAGCCGAGGGCGTTGAGCTGGTTTCAGAAGGCGGCGGCCCAAGGACATACCGGGGCACAGATCAAGCTGGGGTTTATGTACGCGGACGGGCACGGTACGGCGAAGGATCCAGCGCGGGCGTACATGTGGATCAGCGCGGCGGAGATAGCAGGTGATCCTCGCGGCCGTGAAATGCTGCACCGGCTCGAGCGAGCCTTGTCCACGGAGCAAGTGGCACTGGCGCGGGAGCAGGCGGGCAAAATGCGTCAGGGGGAACAGGAGTTGTCGGCAAGGAGCCTGGCGCAGTGAGGCTCTGGACGGGCGAAACGCAAGGCCCTCTTCGCTCGGAATGACAACAGCAGATTCCTCACTCCGTTCGGAAGGACAAAACGCTGTTAGGAATGACAGAGGACGTGGTGCTGGCTGGCGGGCGAGGGCGCCCGCCCCACATTTTCGGCTTGTGCGGCCTCATTCCGGGGTGTGGACGTACTGAAACACTTCCGTCTTCTTTCCGGTGCGTTCGAGGGTGACTTCGAGGGTGCTCTGGCTGGTCAGGCGGAAGGTGGCGCGGGTGGTTTTGTCGGGGCGTTCGAAGGCGGCTTCGTTCGGTCTCCAGCTGACGAGCGGGTAGGAGTTGGCCTGGGCCTTTTCTTCCCATCCGACCAGGCCGGGATCGAAGTGGCGGAGGCGGAGAACCGGGCCGGTAGGCGTCTGCTCGATGGTGAGGAACTCGTACATCTGGGCTTTGCCGTTCTTGATCTGGCGGAACATGCCGATCATGGTGTCGCCGCCGACCTCGCTCCAGTGCTCGTCAATGATAGTGCCGTTCATTTCGCCGCGATTGTGTCCGCAGATGAACGAGAGATCGTCGAGCTTCACTTCGGCGGGAGACTTCGACTGGGCCAGCGCGGCGGCGCTGGACAAAAAGAGAGCAGCGAGGACGCACGCCCGAAGGATTCGCATAGAGCCTCCGTATGGGCAGGAATTGTAGCGCGGATGTGCCGGCTTGCCACGTGACGACTAAGAGACTCTTGCGGGCCGAAAGCCTATTTGACGGGCAGAGAAAAGGCCTAAACCACAAAGGACACGAAGTTACACGAAGGAAATCCGGCAATGAAGCCCTTCTTGTCGTTGGTGCTCTCTCGTGCTGGAGTTGTTCGGAGCCGGCCGGGTCCGGAACGGATTGACCTTGGGCTGCCGCTCGATTAGGCTGCTGGTTTCACGAAAGGGGAATGGTATGCGGCCGTTGGGCGTGTCGCTGATTGCGGGGCTGACCTGGCTTCTCGGAGCGCTGTGGGCGTTGACGGCCGTGAGTGTGATCGGGTTCAGCCGTCTCGGGGCGAGGATTCTCTCCACCGTAATATCGGAAGGGAACCTGGTGGAGAAGTTCACTTCGGGCATGGGCATGGCGGTGGGCGTGCTGCTGCTGCTGGTGGCGACGGTTTACGTGATCGTCGGACTGGGCCTGTGGAGGCTGAAGAACTGGGCGCGAATGGTGACCATCTTCTTTGTAGCGCTGGGACTGTTGCTGGGGCTGCGCAGTTTGATTGAGTATCACCATCTGTTTCGCATTGTGCGGACGGTAGTGGATTTAGTGATCGTTGCGTATCTGCTGTTGCCGGACGTGAAGAAGGTGTTTGCGTAGGGGAAAGTCAGAGTCCCCACCCTGTGTCTGCAAAGGGCGCAGACACAAGGGCGGGGCACCCATTACTCCTGGTCGAGGCCCAAGATCGCGCGCGGGCGGGGGCGCCCGCGCCACATGATCGGCTAATTTTGCAACAGGACGAAGTTCACCTGGACCTGGGTTTCGACCTCGACGGGCATGCCGTTCAGGAGATACGGTTTGTACTTCCATTGGCGGACCGCGGCCATGGCGGCGGGAGCCAGCAACGGGTGGCCGCTGATGAGTTCCACGTTGTAGACGTTGCCTTCCTTGTCAATGTTCACTTTCAGAATCACGACGCCCTGGATGTGTTGTTCCCGGGCATCGGACGGATATTCAGGGTTCACCTTCTTTACCAGCGACCTGCCGCAACACCTGAGGAAACGCGGACGCGCTGAGGCAGACCGGAACCGGGCGGCGGAGCAGAGGAAACGATGCCGCCGATGACACCATAGCCGTTCTGCGGAAAGGTTGGTCCGTCGCGCACGGTGCCTTCTGCGGGGTGGTCAGCGGAGAGCGTGAAGTTGAGCGTGGCCGAGGTCTCAACCGGGACTGCATTGCCATAGACATAGGGCCGATAGCGCCATTGCTTCACGGCTTCGATGGCGGCGGGAGCGAGCAGGGGATGTCCGCTGATGAGGGCTATCCTTTCGACGGCTCCGGAATTGTCTACGTATACGTCGAGAATGACCGTACCCTCGACGCGGGACTGGAGGGCGTAGGGAGGATAGACGGGATCCATCTGCTGAATGCGCGAGGCGCGCATGACGGATTCGGAAACGCGCACCCGTCCGGAGCCTGCGACAACGGAACCGATTGCGCCGGGCGGCAGGCCTCCGGGAGCGTCGCCGACGATGCCCTCGGGCGGGTTCTCGGCCAGCTTGAAGACGACCTGCACCGACGTTTCCACGTCTGCCGGATTGCCGTTCACCATGTAGGGTTGATATCTCCACTGCTTGACCGCTTCGATGGCGGCCGGAGCCAGCATGGGGTGTCCGCTGACCAGGCGGACGTTCTGAATGTCTCCCGCCTTGGTAATCAGGACGCGGAGCATGACCGTGCCTTGAATGCGAGCCTGGCGCGCCAGCGGCGGGTAGGTGGGGTTCACGCGCCGGATCAACAGGCTCTGCACGGAGTCAGGCGGGACTTCTGTGGGCGTCTGGGCGGGGTCCTGAGAAGCGGCGAATGAAGCAACGAAAAAGATGACGGAAAGCGGGGCTGCCAGACGGCGCGTCATAGGGAACCTCACGCGGCTTCGAGAACTCCGCAATTTTACACCTCGGAAGTGGGCAACTAGGCTGCAGTCCGCGGGCGGGGGCGCCCGCGCCACATGGGGCTAGTTAGCCCGCACGAATCTTTCGATCGCTTCCAGCACGGCCTCGGGCTGGTCGCGGTGGGCGGAGTGGCGGCAATCGGCGAGCGGGATAATCTCCACGGGGCCTGAGGATTGGTGGGCGATGGCTTGCACCTGGGCCATGGTGCCGTACTGATCGTCGAGCCCCTGGATAGCGAGGATGGGACAGGCGATGCGCGGGAGAAAGGCTTCGATATTCCAGCGGCGGAAGTCGGGATGGAGCCAGATGTTGTTCCATCCCCAGAACGTGCGGGTGGCGTCGCGGTGATGGCGGGCGAGTTTTTCGGGGAGATTCGTGGTCTCGAATTTTGTTTTGGCTTCGGCGATGCTGGCCGCGCTGAGGTCTTCGACGAAAACGTGCGGAGCCAGAAGGACGAGGCCCCGAAGGTGGTTGTGAACCGCGGCGTATATGAGGGCAATGGAACCGCCGTCGCTGTGTCCGACCAGGATCGGGTTCTTGATGTGGAGTTGCCCGAGCAGATCGGGGAGGGATTGGAGAGCCTCGTCGTGCATGTAAGTGACTGGGCGAGGTTCGGCGAGAACGTCGGAGTTGCCCGATCCGTAGCGCGAGTAGACAGTGACGGGGCATCCGGTGGCGGAGGCGGCGCGGGCAGGGAAGTCTTTCCAGTGGGAGACCGAGCCGAGGCCTTCGTGGAGGAAGACGAGTTCGGGGGCATGCGGGTTGCGGGCAGGTATGCGGAGAATTTCTAGGCGGTGGTGGTGGATGGTGAGGTAGTGGATGGTGGGTTCCGGCATGTTGGTTGGCGGGTTGGACCTCAGGCGCTAAAGCGCAGCATTATAAAGCTGCGGTGATCGCAGCGCTGAAGCGCTGCGCCACCCAAAAGCTTGGGCCTCAGCGGCGCGGAAGGGAGTCATCTAGCGGATACTCCCACGGTGCATGATTCCGCATCCGATTGTAGAGATATCGTAAGCTATAAGTAGATCAGGAGGACGGGTGCGCTGCGTTCATTGCGGAAACGAGAATCCGGAAGGGAATCGCTTTTGCGGGATGTGCGGGCACGCGCTAGCGCAAACCCAGGGCGAGGCGGCGGCAACGGCGGCGGCGGCCGGCGCGGCCTCCGCACCCAAGCCCGCCGCGGCTTTTCCGGTTCCGGCACCAGCCCCGCGGCCGGCGGCGAGGCCGGCAGAAGAAAGTCCGGTGATCAGCGGGCCTTCGTTCCTGGGGTTGAATGATCCTAGATTGAATGATGCTGGCCCGGCGAAAAGGCGCGGGTCGAGTTTGAGCATTGATCCGTATTCGGCCCCGAGTTCGCGGCTGGATTATCTGCTGGACGACGAGGAAGAGCACCCGGGTGGCGGGTTTGGAAAGATCATTCTGGTTTTGCTGGTTCTGGCGGCGGGAGCGTTCGGATATTGGCGATGGAAGAATCAGGGTTTGCCGTGGCTGGGGTCGGGCGCGGCCAAGCCGGCGGTGACTGCGCAGAATGCGGGCGCGCCGGATGGGGAATCGGCTGCTCCCGCGAATGCGGGCAACACGCCCGCGACTCCAGCGGCAGCGGCGACGGACTCTGGGGCGGGGAATGCCGCGGCAAATCCAGCGGGCGCGAGTCCAACTCCCGCGCCACCTGCGGGTGATGCCGGGACGGGCGGTAGCGCCGATGCAGCGAAGGCTGCTGCGCCAGCCCAGAAATCGCCTCCAATTGTGGCGCGAGCGGTGGCTTCCGCCAAGCCCACAAGGTCGAAGCCTGCGGTCTCGCCGCGAATGCCGAAGCCGCTGGCGACGATAATGCCGGCGCCGGTCTCTGATCCGGTGACCGAAGCGCAAAAATACATTTACGGGAAGAAAGTTCCGCAGGATTGCGACCGCGGCCTGCGCCTGCTGCGGCCGGCGGCCGATCAGGCGAATCCGAAAGCCATGATCGAGATGGGGGCGTTATATTCGGCGGGCTTGTGCACGCCGCGGGATTTGCCGACGGCGTACCGGTGGTTTGCGCTGGCGCTGCGGAAAGACCCGGACAATCAGGCGCTGCAAGGGGATCTGCAGAAGTTGTGGGGCGAGATGACGCAACCGGAGCGGCAACTGGCGATACGGCTGAGCCAGTGAAGATTGAGGCTGCCTCAGCGGAAAGCAGTCGAGCTTCGCTCGACCGGACAGCCGAGGGCGGCTGTCCCCACATGCCGTGAACAATTCGGTTGTGAGCAATCCGTTAGGGGCCTTAAGTTCGTACTTCTTGATAAGGAAAGAACCGCGTTTGTCGAACGCCGAACGACAAGGGATCGCGCCCGACCTGGCAGCGGTGACGGCCATGAAGGCGGGCGACCAGAAGGGATTGGCGGAGCTCTACGACCGCTATTCTTCGGTGGTGTATGCGGTGGCGCTGCGGGTGCTGACCAATGCCGCGGCGGCCGAGGACGTGCTGCAGGAGGTGTTCCTGCAGTTGTGGAGGAATCCGGGGGCATTTGACGCGGCGCGGGGGAACCTGGGCTCGTGGCTGGCAGTGATCACGCGAAACCGGGCGATTGACGCGCTACGGCGCCGGAAACCGGAGACGGATATCGAAGACGTGATCGTGTCGGTGGCCCCGGATCTGGCGGCGGAAGCGGACCGTTCGCGAGCGGCGGAGAAAGTGCGGAGCGTGCTGGGTACGATGCCCGCACCGCAGCGCAGCGTGCTGGAGATGGCGTACTTTGAGGGAATGAGTCATTCGGAAATTGCCGACAAGACGGGAGAGCCGCTGGGCACGATCAAGACCAGGATTCGGGCGGGATTGATGACGTTGCGGAAGGCGTTTCAGAGGTGAGGTAAATCCCCAATTCTCGCGCAAAAAGCGCGCGAGAAATGGGCACCCGGAGAGAGTGTGGTAACTGAGATCCTTCGGACGGGCAGAAGACGCCCGTGCTCAGGATGACAAACAAAGTAATGAACGATCGCGATTTGAGATGAGTGGACATGAACAATTCGCTGAGGATCTGGTGCTCTATGCGCTGAATGCGCTGGACGACGAAGAGCGCTCGAGCCTCGAGAAACATCTGGCCGGCTGCGCCGGATGCCGGACTGAACTGGAGCAGCTGCGCGGGGACGGGGCGCTGCTGGCGCTTTCGACGCTCGGGCCGAAACCTCCGGCGCGGGCGCGGCAGCGGCTGATGGATGCGGTGGCTGTTTCTGCGCCTCCCACCCTTGCGCAAAAGGCGCGCAAGGATGGGGCACCCTCAGTGGTGGTGACGCGCATGTCGTGGTGGGGATGGCTGGGATGGGCGGCGACGGCGGCGGTGCTGGTGTTTGCGGTCTCGGTGTGGAAAGAAAACTCGGCGCTGAAGCAGAGTCTGGCGTCGGCGAGTGAGCAGGCGGCGCAGAGTGCACGAGAGATCGAAGATCTGCGCCGGGTGGCGGCACCGATTATTGCTCCCGAGGCGCAGCGGGTCACGCTGGTGGCGATGAAGACTCTGCCGCAGCCGCAGGGAAAGGCGTTCTATCTGAAGAATCGCAGCAGCCTGGTGTTTGTGGCCAACAACCTGCCGGCGCTGCCGCCGCAGAAAGCGTATGAACTGTGGCTGATTCCGGCGCAGGGCGCGCCGATCCCGGCGGGCGTGTTCAAGCCGGATGCGCATGGGAGCGCGACGGTGGTGAATCCTCCGCTGCCGGCGGGCGCGGAGGCGAAGGCGTTTGCGATTACGGTGGAAAATGAGGCTGGCGCAACCACGCCGACGATGCCGATTGTGATGATGGGAGCGGGAGAGTGAAGTCGCGGGGGAGAGTGGCGCTATCGCGCGGGACTCGGCTCGTGCTGGCGCTGGTGGTTGCAGTGTGCGCTGCTGGGGGCCAGGACGCGGCGAACCAGACAACTGCGAGTCATACCGACCCTGCGCTAGGGACAAAGCTGAAAGCAAACGGGATTCCGAATTTTGGCCGCATCTCGCCGACTTTGTATCGTGGAGCGCAGCCGACCGCAGACGGGTTCGCGGAGCTGAAGAAAAGAGGCGTGGATATTGTTGTGGACCTGCGCGGAGGGCGCAGTTCCCAGGAAGAGGCTGCGGTCACGAAGCTCGGCATGCAGTATGTTTCGATTCCGACGCATTGTCCGTTTCCGAAAGACGAGCCGTGGGCGAAGTTTCTGAAGGTGGTGCGAGAGAATCCAGGAAAGGCCGTTTTCGTGCATTGCCGGCTGGGCGACGACCGCACCGGCATGGCGGTTGCGTCGTATCGGATGGCCGAGCAGGGCTGGTCGGCCGATGAGGCGTTGAAAGAGATGAAGTATTTCGGGTTCAGCACGATTCATCATGCGATGTGTCCGGGGCTGGAGGAGTACGAAGAGAAGTTTCCGGAGCGATTGAAAAAGAGTAAGGCGTTTCAGGATCTGCCGGCACAGACGAATTCCACACAGAAATAATCGTCCATTCCATCTTGCGCCCCGGACGAATGCGTCCGGGGCTACGTGAGTTATTTTGCGGCGCCGGCCTTTTTGGGGAACATTTCGCCGATGCGGCGGATCTGGGCGCCGACGGCCTTGAACTTCTCTTCAATGTGCTCGTAGCCGCGGTCAATATGGTAGACGCGGTCAATGATGGTCTCGCCGTCGGCGACCAGGGCGGCCAGCACGAGCGAGGCTGAGGCGCGCAGGTCGCTGGCTAAAACGGCGGCGGCGCTGAGCGGCGACTTGCCGCGAACTACGGCGCGGCGGCCTTCGATCTTGATGTTGGCGCCCATGCGCACCAGTTCCAGCGCGTGCATGAAGCGATTCTCGAAAATGTTCTCGGTGATGATGGAAGTGCCTTCGGCCTGCGTGGCCAGGGCCATGAATTGTGCCTGACAGTCGGTGGGGAAGCCGGGATATTCTTCGGTGCTCATGTCGGCGGCGGTGAAGGGGTTGTCGCCCATGACGCGGACCGAATCCCCGTTCGTTTTCGTCTTGACTCCCACTTCGTGAAGCTTGCCGAGGACGGCGCCGAGATGCGAGGGGTCGCATCCGGCGACGTTGAGATCGCCGCCAGTCATGGCTCCGGCGATGAGAAACGTGCCGGCTTCGATGCGGTCGGGAATGATGCGGTGCTTCGCGCCTGTCAGCTTGGTCACGCCTTTTACCCGGATGGTGGGCGTGCCCGCGCCTTCGATTTTCGCTCCCATTTTGTTGAGCAGGTCGGCGAGGTCGGCGACTTCTGGTTCGCGGGCGCAGTTCTGCAGAACCGTTTCGCCGTCTGCGAGCGTGGCGGCCATGAGCAGGTCTTCGGTGCCGGTGACGGTGATTTTGTCGAAGACGATTTCTGCGCCTTTGAGGCGCGCGGCGGTGGCTTCCACGTAGCCGTGTTCCTGGGTGATCTTTGCGCCGAGCTGTTCGAGTCCCTTGATATGAAGGTCAATGGGGCGCGCGCCGATGGCGCATCCGCCGGGAAGCGAGACTCGGGCGCGCCCACAACGCGCGACCAGCGGGCCGAGGACGAGCGTGGAGGCGCGCATGGTCTTGACCAGTTCGTAAGAAGCTTCGGGTGCGGCGAGTTTGGCGCAGTGGATGGTGGTGCGGTGCTGGGCGCGTCCGTAGCCGAGTTCGACCTCAGCGCCCATGGCGGTGAGCAGGTTGCGCGTGGTCTGGATGTCGCGAACCTGGGGAATGTTTTCGAGGATGACGGGCTGGTCGGTGAGCAGGGCAGCGGCCATGCAGGGCAGGGCGGCATTTTTGGCTCCGCTGACGCGGACCGTGCCGAGCAGCGGCTCTCCGCCGCGAATGACAAACTTGTCCATGAAGGAATCCCAGGAACTTATTCTAGCGGGGAATCTTGGGGGGTGGGTAACCGGGAGGGCACGGACTTTGGGTGCGCCACGGCCCCTGCCGAGCTGCGCTCGACCTGGACGGCCGAGGGCGGCCGTCCCCACATGTGCCTTGCCGATCTATCGCGATATTGCTCCTGCGATGGCTTGGCGGACGTGGCCTTTTGTCTGCTTTAGCGCGGCGGCTGCTTGGGACTTTGTTACGCCTGCCGCGAGGATAACGACGGCGACTGGCGTGCGGTTGCCGGCGGCTTTCAGGGTGCGGGCTGCGGTTTCGTGGTCGGCTCCCGTGGCTTGTTCGAGGATGCGGGTGGCGCGCTGGATGAGCTTTTCGTTCTTGGTCCAGACATTGACCATGAGGTTGCCGTAGACATAGCCGAGGCGGGTCATGGCTCCGGTGGAGATCATGTTCAGAACCATTTTATGGGCGGTGCCGGCTTTCATGCGGGAAGATCCGGCGAGGACTTCGGGGCCGACTTCGGTGACGATGGCGAAATCGGCGGCGCGTTCGAGCGGCGAGTTGCGGTTGCAGGTGAGGGCGATGGTGCGGGCGCCGCGGTTGCGGGCGTATTGGACGGCGGCGATGGTGAAGGGCGTGCGGCCGCTGGTGGCGATGCCGAGAACGAGGTCGTGGCGGCCGGGCTTGCGCTTTTTCATTTCGGCGATGGCGAGCGCCGTATCGTCTTCGCTGGCTTCGGTGGAGTCGGCGAGCGCCTTGGGGCCTCCCGCCATGACGTATTGCACGGTGCGCGGGCTGGTGTTGAAGGTGGGCGGAATTTCCGAGGCGTCGAGAGCGCCCAGGCGGCCGCTGGTTCCGGCGCCGACGTAGATGAGGCGGCCGCCGTGGCGGAGGCCGTCGGCGACGGCGTCAATGGCGCGGGCGATCTGGGGCAGGGCACGGCGGACGGCGGCAGTGACGGTGGAGTCTTCTTTATTGATGAGGGTTGCGATTTCGAGCGCGGACATGCGGTCGAGATCGCGGGCGGCGGGAAGGAGTTGTTCAGTGGGGAGGCGGCGGAGGTCGGAGGTCGCTTTCTCTTTCAAGTCAATGTGCCTTTCTGCAGCGTCCTAATTTTAGTACCTGGGGGCTAAAGCCTGAGTTCCCAATGGGCGCTGATCGCAGCTCTGGAACGCTGCGACGCCCAAACCCCCAAAATCCCAAAAATTGGCGGACGAATGCGTCCGCCGCTACGCGTTATTGAGGGCTTCGATGATGGCATCGTGGAACTTGGGGCGGACCTGCTTGATGGCTTGATTCGCGCAATCGGGCCAGGTGCGGTTGGTGAGCAATATGATCGAGAGCTGGCGGTCGGGATCAATCCAGAGTGACGTTCCGGTGTAGCCGAGGTGGCCGAAGGAGTTGGGGCCAAAATATTTTCCGGATTGCGAGGGGGTAGAGGGTGTGTCCCAGCCGAGGGCGCGGGAAGTGCCAGGCGTTGAATCGCGGCGGGTGAAGAGGGCGACGGATTCGGGGTGGAGGATTTGAACGTGCGGACTGGCGCTCGGCCGCGCTCGCGATATCGGCATTTCGCGGACAGGAGCGTCCGCGCCACATTGGCCCCATTGGAGCATCGCGTGGGCGAAGCGGGCGAGGTCTTCGGCTGATGAAAACAGCCCGGCGTGGGGGGCGACGCCGCTGAGGACGAAGGCGTTTTCGTCCTGGACTTCACCCTGGATGATGCGGTTGCGGAAAGTGCTGCGGGGAGGGGAAAGGCTTGCGCCTGGCGGTTTTTCCGGCGCACGCAGTTCGCGGACAGGAGTGTCCGCGCCACATTCTTCGCGTTCATCCGCGGTCGGCGGTATGTTTGGGCGGAGAGCGGCCGGAGGGTTGAAGGTGGTGTGCGTCATAGCCAGGGGGCCGAAGATTTCCCGCTGGCAGAAAATGTCAAGTGCTTCTCCGGCGATGCGTTCGAGCGCGGCGCCCAGCAGGATGAATCCTATATCGCTGTATTCGGCACGCGAGCCGGGATCGGCGGTGAGGGGAGTGGTGAACGCGGCGGTGAGGAGTTGGTCGCGGGTGCGGGCTTTGAGAAATAGCTTTTCATAGGCCGGGAGGCCGGAGGAGTGGGCCAGCAGCATGCGAAAGGTAACGTCGGAGCGTCGAGGGTCGGGCGGTTGGCTCGAACCGAACTCGGGAACGATGCCGATGACGGGAGCGTCCAGTTCGAGGAGGCCGCATTCGTAGAGGATTGCGGCCGTCGTCGTAGTGGCGACAACTTTGGTGAGTGAAGCGAGGTCGAAGAGGGTCGGTGGGGTGACGTCAAGGTCCCCGCCCTGTCCCGCCAAGGAGCGGCGGGACAAGGACGGGGCACCCTCTAGATTTTCTTTGTAGGTGAAATGGCCGAAGGACTTCAGCGCGACGAGTTCGCCGGCCTCGGTTACGGCTACGGAGGCGGCGGGGAAGGCCTGGTGAGCGATGGCGTCGCGAAGGATCGTGAAGGCGGCAGAGAAAATCTTGCCCTGATGTTCGAAGGCCGGCACCAGAGTTGGGGTGAAGTCGTTCAGGTTATGGATTCTCCAGGAGTTTGGGGTCACTGTGCAGCATGGGAAAACGCACGGACCGCATCATGTCCTCGAAATCGTCAGAGTAACGGCTGTACACCTCGGTCGGCGCCATGGCCGTCAAGCGATAATGGTCGTCGCCTACGCTGAAGAATTCGGTAATGCCGATATAAGTGACGCCTTTGTCCTTCCATCCGATATTCCAGCGTGTGCCGGGGATGCCGTCGCGCTTGACCTCCATCTCGCCGCTGCGGCGATATTCTTCCCGCTGCTCAAATCCCGCCTCAAGCATTTTGCGATAAAAATCGGGGCTGCCCTCCATGCGTTCGCGGGTCAGCAGGAAGAAGGCGACGGCGCCGGGTTTGCCGAGGATTGCGTTATGCGGCCGGCTGAAGGTTCCGTGCTCCTCACGTATCAGAAGCCATTCATCCGGGAGTGACACTTTCATGCCAATGGCAGGATTGTTGTAGGTGTGCGGATCGGCAGCGGGAGCCTGAGGTAGAACTGCGGTGTCAGTGGCGCTCTCCTTGCGTGAAAGGTCTGCGGCCTCATCGGCATTGAGCAGGAGAAACGAACACTGGCTTTTGCCGCCGTCGCAGGTGAGAGTACCGCGACGCGGGATTTCAACGTCGGCTGCAGGAGGGAAACGGGTGGGCAGATTCATGGACTGCAAGGTGGTGGCGAAGGCTGCAAAAGATGAATCGCCGGAGACCTGATGTACCTTGGAGACCTTTCCCGACGGATCAATGCTGACGGTGAAATCGGCGGTGCCGCTGGCTTTCGCGACGTTGTCCAGGGAAACGCTGCGCGTGGCGGTGAGCTCGGGGCGAGTGGCTTCGACCAGCTTTTTGACGGCTTTCTCGCTGCCCAATATCTTCGCCAGTCGCTGTTTCGCATCGGCCACGGAGTCCGATTCGTCGGGATTCAGAGGCAGAACCGCAGGCGCATCGGCAGCCGAGATGGCGAGAGCATAAGCATGCTTGGCTTCGTCCGGTTTGCGAAGGTCTTCATCTACCCGGCCCATGTGGTAGGCGATCACGGGCAAGGCGTGCAGCGACCATCCTGCCTGCAGATACTTGGCCGCCTGTTCTTTTTCGCCACGTAAGAAGAGGATCCAGCCCAGCGTGTCCCAATAGCTGGCTATCGAGGTGACGCGCGACAACTGCGCGGTGCTGAGGTGATCGAGGGAAATATTGTGGAGTTGGTTGGACTCGCCGGCGACGGCGCTCTCTGACCACTTCTG
>Ga0209415_10003413_pt1 | contig 29533 bp, 26 predicted proteins | sample PeaSoiSIISIP2007_FD_187696 | JGI IMG/M metagenome (GOLD analysis project Ga0209415, IMG submission 187696) | Peat soil microbial communities from Weissenstadt, Germany - SII-SIP-2007 (SPAdes) (version 2) | ecosystem: Environmental > Terrestrial > Soil > Wetlands > Peat | place: Germany...
CGGTCCGCGGGCGCGAGCTCGCTGATGAGGGGGACCTTGGCGACGGTGCGCCGCTGGTTGAAGGGGTTCTCGATGACGATGCCATCGCGCTCCAGGACGGCGAGGCGCTGGGTGCGGGCGAGGACCGTGACATCGACGCCGCCGGCGTGCAGGCGGGCCGCGCAAACCGAGCCGTTCACGCCCGCGCCGATCACGAGAATTCTGGGCTTGTCGTTTTCCATGTCAGTCGGAATTTCCATTTTGGACTTCCAGATCTGATTCAGTATAAACCGGGCCCCATCATTTGGCCGCCTGAGCCGCAGCCTTTGTCCCGGAGCCGTTTCGCTCCAGGTTCTCATTGGCTGGAATGCAGACGGCAGGTTACGGACGCCACACTCCGCCCGCGGTGTCATAATGTTGCCTATGAAACTGTCCGAGGGAAAACTGAAACGCATGAAGGCGCTCGCCAACCAAGGAGGCGTAATCGCCGCGGCGGCGATGGATCAGCGGGGAAGCCTGCAAAAAACGCTGGCCAAGGCGCGCGGCGTCGATACCAAGGAAATCACGCCGGAGATGATGAGCGAATTCAAAGTGGCGGTGAGCAAGGCGCTCACGCCGCACGCGAGCGCCATCCTGCTGGACCCTGAGTTCGGCCTGGAGGCGGCCCGCGCCCGCGACAAGAGCGCGGGCCTGTTGCTGGCATACGAGCTGAGCGGTTACGACAACACACGCCCCGGCCGGCTGCCGGATCTGTTGCCGCACGTTTCGGCCAAGCGCATCGTGGATTGGGGCGCGGACGCCGTCAAGATTCTCATCTATTACACGCCGTTCGATGAGGCCGGCGTCAACGACATCAAGCACGCCTTTATCGAGCGCACCGGCGCGGAGTGCGAAACGCACGAGATCCCGTTTTTCCTGGAGTTCGTCGGCTACGATCCGAAGGGCGGCGACGAAAAGGGGCCGGAGTACGCCAAGCTGAAGCCGGAAATCGTGAAGAAGAGCATGGAAGAGTTTTCCAAGCCGCAATATAGAGTGGATGTGCTGAAGGTGGAAGTGCCGGTGAACACGGAGTACGTCGAGGGATCGAGCGTGTACAAGGGGCAGACGGTGTACACGCGCAAGGAAGCCCTGGCGCATTTCCGCGAAAGCGCGGCCGCGGCGGGGAAGCCGTTCATCTACCTGAGCGCGGGCGTGGGCAACGCGCAGTTCACCGAATCGCTGAAGATGGCTACGGAAGCCGGCACGGATTATTCCGGCGTGCTTTGCGGGCGCGCTACCTGGAAGGAAGGCATTCCGGTCTACGCGCGGCAAGGGGTGAGGGCGCTGGACGAATGGCTGCGGAAAGAGGGCGTCAAGAACATCAACGCCGTCAATGAGGCCATCACCTCCGCCAAGCCGTGGTACGCCAAAATGGGCGTCCCTGCGCCGGCGTAAGATCGCGCCCGCAAGCGAGCGCTGGCAAGCTGAAGCGTGCCCTACCTTCGGCTGTTTATGCCTTTTTCATGGGCGGAGGCCTAGGATCATGTGGTCGGCGGCGCTCTCCGCAGAGATCGACCGCAAGAATTCGCCGCGTAGCGTCTTCGCGACTTAAATCAGTCCCGCTCAGAAGGAGCTACGCATGAAACGCGCGATTCTACGCATGCCCGTTCTGGTTTTCTCTCTGTTGCTTGTGAGCCGCCCGGCGTCTGCCCAGACGCCGCCGCCAGGCGATTCGTTATCATCCGAGTCCGAAGCGGGGACGTCGAACGATCTTTTCATCATGTTCGGCTCGGACCTTGACCGCCCTGGCCTGGAGCCCAGGGCAAACTACAATATCGGGCTGGGCCATACGTTCGCTTTCCTGAAGAAGGATCCAATCGGCGACGAGCTCACGTTTGGCTACACGTACGAAAACGGAGGTTCCCACGGATTCCTGCACAGTCAGTACGGCGCAGATACGGAGGCCTTGGGGATCATGAAGAACTTCGGACTGCCGAAGACCAGGCACCTTACCGGATACACCTGGATTCAGGGCGGCATCACGAGCATGACCGGCAACTCGTCCGTCCGCAATCGCTTCTACGACGGCGAGTCGCTCGGCCTGATCGTTCACTTCAACGACCACAGTTCCATCTGGATTCAGGAAACGTTCAATAAGGTTGTGACGGTGCCGTGGTACACGACAGCGAGCATCGGCTACACGCGAAGCTGGTAGCGCCTCTTACAGGGCGGTTGGCAGGTCGGGGACCTGCCTCACGTTACTGGGCGCTATAGAGCGGGGCCATGGAGACCAGGGTGAGGCCGCCGGCATAGAGCACCAGCATGAGGGCGATCATGGTTTTGACCTTGAGGTCGCCGCCTTTGAACTCCTTCCAGATCAGCAGGCCCCAGAGCGCGCTGATGAGTGTGGCGCCCTGGCCCATGGCGTAACTGGTGGCGGGGCCGACGTGAATCTCGGGAGGCGCGCTGGCGGCCGTGAACGCGGCCACGGCTCCCAGGCACCAGACGGCGCCGCCCAAAATGCCGAGCAGGTGCTTGCCGATACTCCCTGTCACGAAGTAGTCGCGGAACTCGACGGGCGGACCTTCAATCGGCAGGTTCATGAAGAACAGATTGAACACCAGGGTGGAAACGGCCACTCCCAGGGCGAAGAAGACGGCGATGGCGTACGGGCCCAGTCCCACGTCGCCTTGCTTGCCCATCTCCACCAGCGGGAAAAAGCAACCCATCAGCACGCCGCTGATGGCGGCGATGACCACGCCTTTTATCTTGGTGGGCCGCCGGGTGCTCTTCGCTTGTCCCTGCTTCGCCAGCGATTCATGCCGGATTCGCCCCAGCAGGGCGTAGGCGTATGCATCTACAACGACCGCGATCAGCACCAGCAGGCAGCCCACGAACAGCAGCGAGGCATTCCCGGCCGGCTTGAGGAGGAAGTTGAGCAGAACGCCGATGATCAGCGCCAGCCCGATGCCCACCGGAAAGGCCACGGCCATGCCGGCGACGGAGATGGCGCCCAACAGCAGCATGTTGGCCAGATTGAAGACCACGCCTCCGGAGAAGCCCAGAAACCACTGCCGTTTGCCGGCGTGCATGACGTCGTCTAAGAACGAGAAGCCGTCATATCCCAGGCTGCCAGCCGTGTAGGCCAGAATGATCGCGGCGATCAGCAGGCCGGCGGCATAGTCGAAGTAGAATAGCTCGAACCGCCACTTTCCGGCCAGCTTATAAGTGTTGGCCCAGGATCCCCAGCAAATCATGGCGAGGATCATCAGATACAGAGCGGCGGAGTACGTATGTGGCAGAATCATCGATCAGGCTCCGGAAACGTGAGCGTACAATGCGTGGCACGGGCAGGTCAACCGTGCCAGTCCTTTACTTTAGCGAGTCTCGAGTTCGGGCGGCCGGCCCGGCGTCTGAAAAACATGAATAGGCCGGCCGGCGGCCGGGCAATCCGGCAAGGGCACGACTGCATAGTAATTCAATCCATAACGCCAGTTTCTGTGGATCGGCTCCACGCAGGTGCGGTCCGTCTGGGCGGAAACCTGGCGCCAGAGCGGCCGCGCCGAAGCCACGCGGTCCACTTCCGGCATCACGCCGCTTTTCAGGTAAAGAACTCCCAGCGCCGCACCGCAAGCCACCAGCGCTACAGAGGCCAGGCGCCGGCGGCGGGCGAGCATCCACGCGCCGGCGGCCAGCGGCAGCGGGATGAGCCAAATCCAATCGAACGCGGGGAGCGGCGTGCGGGAAAGGCCGGAGAGCAGGGCTCCAGGCAACATGCGGCCGGCGATAGGAAACGCGACCAGCAGCACACCGCAAAGCGCCACCAGCGGACGGGCCCAGGCGGTTTCCTCCACGCCCAGGGCCATCAAAACGGCGCCAGCGGGAACCAGCGGGAGAACGTAGCCGGGCAGTTTGTTGACGGAAGCGGAAAACACCAGCAGCCCCCACAATATGACGAGCAGCAGAAACAAGCGCCGCGGATCGCGATAGAAGCCGCGGCGGACGGCGGCAACGGCGAGCGGCGTCCACGGCAGCAGGGCGCCGGCGAGCACCGGCAGGTAAAACCACCAGGGCTCGCGATGCTGCAAGGCGTCGGAAGCGAAGCGCGTGAAATGCTGCTTGACGATCAGGTCTGCCAGAAACGGCGGACCGTTGCGGAGGTAGCAAAGCCCATACCAGGGAAGGCAGACGACGACGAGCGGCAGGACCAGGCGGGGCACGGTGCGGATCAGAGTGCGGCGATGCTTCCAGGCGGGCCAGACGAGTGGCGCGGCCAGCGCCAGCGGCACCAGTCCTTTGGCCAGCACGGCCACGCCAAGCAACGCTCCGGCGGCCGTCAAGCCGCGGGTCTCGCCGCGCGCCACCCAGGGCAGCGCCAGCAGCATGGCCGCAGTAAACGCGGCCGCCATAGGCAGGTCGGTCACGCCCACCTGGCTGAAGCCGATCCACGCGGCGCTGGTGCCCAGGATCAGCGCGGCAAACCAGGCCACCGCGCGGCCGAACTCGCGGCGCAACAGCCACCAAAAGAGGATGAGAAACGCGATCGAGAACAGGGCCACAGGCAGGCGCGGCGCGAGGTCGGGACCGAGGCCGAGGCGGAACGCCGCGCCGGTCATCCAATACAGCAGCGCCGGTTTTTCGAACCACGCCTGGCCCCAGAGGCGGGGCGTGATCCAATCGCCGGAGCGCGCCATTTCGCGCCCGATGGAAGCGTAGCGCGGCTCATCCGGGCCGAGCAGACCGGCTGCATCGAGACGATAGAAGTAGACCAGGCAGACGAGGAGGAGCGCGATTGCCGCGAGGACCGGAAGCTTCGGGCTGCGCAAGAGGACCTTCCATCCGACGAGCATTGTCAGCCTTACAGCCGGGCTGGCGCCCGGTTGCGCCGATTGCCAATCGGCGCGCAGGTTATCAACCTGCCCCACATAAGAACTGTCATCCCATCAGCGCGTTTTCGTACGCGGGGCGGAGGACGGCGATTTCCCAGGCACCGAGGGTGTTGCCGCGCTGCCGGATCTCGAGACCATTTTCGATGGTCGTCCCGATGACGACGCATTCGACGCCGTGCTGCTCCGCGATGGCCGAAACGGCCTTGGGATTGGCGGTGGAGACCAGGATGCGCGACGGCGCTTCGTGAAAGAGCAGAATCTCGGGTCTGAGGTCGGAATCGAGATCCACCTGCGCTCCGATCTGGCCGGCGCCGAAACAGCATTCGGCCAGCGCCACAGCGAGGCCGCCATCGCTCAGATCGTGGGCGGATTCGGCGAGGCCTTCGGCGGCGATCTGGCGCATGGCTTCTTGTACTCGTTTCTCCTGATCGAGATTGAGCGCCGGCGGCAGGCCCCAAAGCTGGCCGACGATTTCCTTGGCGTACTCGCTGGAGCCGAAGCGGACGTCGTCGGAGGAGCCGAGGCCGCCCAGCAGCACGACTGCGCGGCCGGCGTTGGCAAACGGGATGGTGAGCGGAGCGGCAATCTTCAGTAGCCCAACGATGCCGAGTACGGGCGTGGGGTAAATGCCGCCGCCCAGCGTTTCGTTATAGAGGCTGACGTTGCCGCCCGTGATGGGCGTCTCGAAGAAGCGGCAGGCATCGGCCATGCCTTCGATGGCCTCCACCAGTTGCGCCATGATTTCCGGCCGCTCCGGATTGCCGAAGTTGAGGCAATTGGTGGCCGCAACGGGCTGCGCGCCAACGGTGGAGAGGTTGCGGCAGCACTCCGCCACGGCGAGTTGGGCGCCCTCGCGCGGCGAAAGATACGCGTAGCGGCCGTTACCATCGAGCGAAAGAGCGATGGCGGTGCCGGTCTCCTTGATGCGCAGAATCGCGGCGTCAGAGCGCTCGGGGCCGGCGATGGTGTTGGTGCGGACCTGGTAATCGTACTGCTCCCAGATCCAGCGCTTGGAACAGATGTCGGGCGCGGCGAGCAGTCGCGGCAGCGCATCCGCGATGGCGGGCGGGTTCCAGTTGGCGGGCGGGGCGGCGGGCGCGGCAGGCGGCGCGGTATGCGGCCGGTCATAGAGCGGCGCTTCATCGGCCAACTCGCGGTTGGGGATTTCAGCGACGACGTGCCCGTGATGCCGGACGCGCAGCCGGCCGTCGCCGGTGACCTTGCCGATCTCGACGGCCTCGAGTCCCCACTTGCGGAACACCTGGTAGACTTCCTGCTCGCGGCCCGAGGCGGCCACCAGCAGCATGCGCTCTTGCGATTCGGAGAGCATGATGTCGTACGGCGTCATCCCGGTTTCGCGCTGCGGGACTTTATCGAGCTCGATTTCGATGCCGACTTCGCCGCGGCTGCCCATCTCGCAGGTGGAGCAGGTGAGGCCGGCCGCACCCATATCCTGAATGCCGACGATGGCGCCGGTGTGCATGGCCTCGATGCAGGCTTCGAGCAGCAGCTTTTCCATAAAGGGATCGCCGACTTGCACGTTGGGGCGCTTCTGCTTCGATTCCTCGGTGAATTCGGCGCTGGCCATCGACGCGCCGTGAATGCCATCGCGGCCGGTGCGCGCGCCCACGTAAATCACCGGGTTGCCGACGCCGGCGGCCTTGGCGTAGAAGACATCTTCCTTGCGGCAGACGCCGAGCGCGAAGACGTTGACCAGCGGGTTGCCGTCATAGCACGGCTCGAAAATGCACTCGCCGCCCACGGTGGGCACGCCGAAACAGTTGCCGTAATGGGCGATGCCGGCGACCACACCGGAAAGAATGCGGCGGTTGCGGGCGCCGGTTTTCGGATCGTCGAGGCGGCCGAAGCGGAGCGAATCGAGCACCGCGATGGGCCGCGCGCCCATGGTGAAAATGTCGCGCAGAATGCCGCCCGAGCCGGTGGCCGCGCCCTGAAACGGTTCGATGAAGCTGGGGTGGTTGTGCGATTCGATCTTGAAAGCGATGACGTAACCGCCGCCGATATCGATGATGCCGGCGTTTTCGCCCGGCCCCTGCACCACCAGCTTGCCGCGCGTGGGCAGCTTTTTGAGATGGAGGCGCGAGCTCTTGTAGGAGCAGTGCTCGCTCCACATCACGCTGAAAATTCCCAGCTCGGTGTAGCTGGGCTCGCGGCCCAGGATATCGACGATCTTCTGGTACTCGTCCGGCGTGAGCTGGTGCTGGGCGATGAGATCGGGGGTGATGGCGATTGTGCTCACGGCCGCACCGCCTCGACGGGCCGCACGGGTTGCGCGGTTGCCATCATCAGAGAGTGGAAGACGCCCAGGCCGTCGGTGGAACCCATCAGCGGATCGGCGGCGCGCTCGGGGTGCGGCATCATGCCCATCACGTTGCGCTCGCGGCTGAGGATGCCGGCGATGTCGCGCAGCGAGCCGTTGGGATTATCCAGGTAGCGGAACGCGACGCGGTCTTCGGCTTCGAGCTCATCGAGCGTGCGGGGGTCCGCGAAGTAGCAGCCCTCGCCGTGGGCGATGGGCAGGCGCAGCACCTGGCCTTCGCGGAGCGCGCCGGTGAAAGGGGACCGGCTGGTGGCGACGCGCAGCCGCAGCTCGCGGCAGATGAACTTGAGACCGCGGTTGCGGATCAGCGCGCCCGGCAGCAGACCTGCTTCGACCAGAATCTGAAAGCCGTTGCAGATGCCGAGCACCAGGCCGCCGTCTGCGGCGAAGCGCTGCACGGCCTTCATCACCGGAGAGAAGCGGGCGATGGCGCCGCAGCGCAGGTAATCGCCGTAAGCGAAGCCGCCGGGAAGGATGACGGCATCCACTTGCCCCAGGGAGTGCGAATCGTGCCAGATGTACTCCGCGGGCTGACCCAGGTTCTGACTCGCCGCGTAAAACGCGTCGTGGTCGCAATTGCTTCCAGGAAAAACAATGACGCCAAATTTCATGGGTTTATTGGGAGGGGAGGCAAACTTGAGTTTATCAAAGTGCGCCGTACGGGCGAGTCCGCTCCCTATGGCCCGCTCTTTACCGCTCCCTATGGTCGCGGCTCCGTAAGACGGGCTTCGGAGCCGCGACCGGAGGGAGCGGTTGGCGGCGCGCGTCTTGGCACGGGAATAAGGAAAAACAAAAACACAGGCGGCGGGAAAATACACCGGCGGCAGAGACCGCCGGCGCTACGGCTATGGCCCGACGTTTCGTCGTAACGCCGGCGGTCTTGCCGCCGGTTCGTTGCTGCCATAGCTGCGGTAGGCCAGGTCGAGCAATTCGACGACGTGCATGACCCGCTGGCGGGAGCCGTGGAGGCGGACGCCGGCTTCGAGTTGCAGCGCGCAGCCGGGGTTGGCGACGGCGATGATGGTGGCGCGTGTGCGGCTGACTGCCTCCATTTTGCTCGCCAGGATCCGCAACGACATTTCGTTCTGCACGATGTTGTAGGAGCCGGCGCTGCCGCAGCAGATATCGGCGCCGGCCATTTCCTGGAGGTCGATCCCGGGAATGGTGGCGAGCAGCTTTCTGGGTGCGCCGCGAATGCGCTGGCCGTGGACGAGGTGGCAGGCGTCCTGATAGGTCACCACCGCGTCCACCGCGCCCATCTGCGGATTCAGTTCGATCGAGGCGAGGAACTCGGTGATGTCGCGGACCTGGACCGCGAACTGTTGCGCGGCGGCTCGGTAGGCGTCGTCGCCCGCGAGCAACTCGCCATATTCCTTGAGCGTGGAGCCGCAGCCGGCGGAGTTGGTGAGGATGGCGTCGAAGCCGCCGTTGCGAAGGGCATCGATATTGCGGCGGGCCAGCGCACGGGCGTCCTCGGGGAGGCCGGAATGGAGATGCAGCGCGCCACAGCAGCCCTGACCGGCGGGCACGACCACTTCGCAGCCGTTACGCTGAAGCACGCGTACGGTGGCTTCATGGAGGCGGGCGAAGGAGATGTTGGCGACGCAGCCGGAGAGAAAGGCGACGCGGTGGCGGCGCTTGCCTTCGGCGGGAAATGTTTTGCCGATCTGGGAGAAGAAGAACGGTGGGTCGGCCGAGGGAGCGAGCTGCGCTATGTTGCCCAGCCGTCCGAGCATCTTCATCAGTCCCAGGCTGCGCGCCAGTGCTTTCAGACCGCTGACTTCATACAAGTAGAGAAGCGTGCCGGCGATGGAGAGGAGCGCGCGCGACGGAATGAGGTAGCCGAACAGAAACGCGCGGAGCCAGCGAGCGATGCGGCCGCGCGGAATGCTGGCTTCGATTTCGGCGCGGGCATGTTCCACCATGCGGCCGTAAGGCACGCCGGAAGGGCAGGCGGATTCGCAGCCGCGGCACGCTAGGCAGAGGCCGATGTGCTCCAGGTAAGCCGGCGTGATGGGCGCGCCTTCGGCGACCTGCACCATTTGATAGACGCGGCCGCGCGGCGAATCCATTTCGAAACCCAACTCGCGGTATGTCGGGCAGGCGTTCAGGCACAGACCGCAGTGGACGCACTTATCCAGATCGAACTGGAGGGGTCCGATGGCGCGCGCGTCAGAGGCGATGGTAGAGTCGGCCACGGTTCAACACGTTGGACGGATCAAACAGAGCTTTGAGCCGCTGCATGATCTCGAAATCATTGCTGGGAGCGGGCCACAATTCGAGCCCGGTTTTGCGCGCTTCGGGCGCGAACTCGATGACCGCTCTCCAGCCTTGCGCGGCTGCCCCTGCGAGGTAGCGGGCGGCGGAGCCGGTTTCGTCAAAATACACGTAGCAGACGCCCGAGCCGGCGCGGGCCACGGCCGGGACGGCGAGCGGCGCCATGAATCTGTCAAGATCCTTCAGGGTACAGGAGGCGCGCACCACGGCGCCATCCGGATGAGCGGCGAGAAACCGCGGCGTGAATTCCTGCACCCGGCGCCAGTATTCTTCCTGGGGCGAGTCTTCGAGCGCGACGGCATCGCCGAAGGCGGCCAGGTCGCGCTCGTAGCGTTCGACGGCGGCCTGGTTGCCGGCGGCGCGGACCGCGAGAACCCAGGAGGGGCCGCCGGCGGCGGGCGGATTGAACAAGTCGATGGCGGAGGGCTGCAGCACGCTGGAGAGCAGGCGATTGCGGGCTTCAAAAGCGGCTTTGGAATCGGTGAAAGAAAGCAGAACGGTGCGCTCGACTTCGGGCACGGGCTGGACTTTGAAGTTGACGACGGCGATGGCGGCCAGCGTGCCGAAGGAGCCGATCATGAGTTTGGCCATATCCAGGCCGGCCACGTTCTTCACCACCATGCCGCCCGACTGGACGATTTTGCTGGCGAGCGTGGCGAACTTCATGCCGATGATCATGTCGCGCGCGGTGCCGTAGAGGCGGCGGCGCGGGCCGTTCGAATTGGCGGCGACCACGCCGCCCACGGTGGCCTGCGCGGCGAAGGGCGGATCGAGCGGCACCATCTGGCGGTTCTTCTGCAGCAGGGCGGCGAATTCGTGCCACGGAAGGCCGGCTTCCACGCTGATAGTGAGGTCGCGGGGCTCGTAATCGAGCACGCGGCGGAGCGCGGTGGTGGCGACGGTCTCGTCGGCGCATGCGACCGGGCCGGCCATCAGGCGCTTGCTGCCATTGCCCTGCAGACAAATGGTGCGCATGTGGCGCGCGGCGCGGCTGATCTCTTCGGCGAGATCTTCGGGGGTCTCTGGGGTATGCACCATGCCGTTCGAAACTGCCGCAGACTCCGGGCCAAGCATTTCCGGGCCTGCTGGAAGATAATGATAAGCCATGGCGAGTCTATACGCCGGGACGTCCGGCTTCGCGTATCCGGCGTGGAAGCCGGATTTCTATCCGGCCAAAATGCCGGCCAACCAATTTCTGAAGCACTACGCCACGCGATTGCGCGCGGTGGAAATCAATTACACGTTCCGGCGTTTGCCGGCCGCGACCACGCTGGCGGCGTGGGTGGAAGCGACGCCGCCGGGGTTCGTGTTCGCGGTGAAGGCGAACATGCGGATCACGCACATCCTGCGGCTGAAGAACGCAGGCCAGGCGACGGAGGTCTTTCTCAAGGCGATCGACCCGCTGCGGTCGGCGCGGCGGCTGGGGCCGATCCTGTTTCAACTGCCGCCGCAGATGAAGCGGGACGACGCGCTGCTGGCGGCCTACCTGGCGACGCTGCCCACGGACCTGCGCTATGCGTTCGAGTTCCGGCACCCGTCGTGGCTGGTGGAAGAAGTATACGGCGAGTTGCGGCGGCGCAATATCTCGCTGTGCGTAGCCGAATCGGAGAAGCTGGAAGTGCCGGAAGTAATCACAGCCGATTTCGTCTACTACCGCCTGCGCAAGCCCGATTACACCGAGGCCGACGTGGAAGCGATGGCCGCGCGGTGCAAGGAACTGCTCGCGGCGGGGCGGGATTTATTCGTGATGTTCAAGCACGAGGACACGCCGGCGGGAGCGATCAACGCGGAGTTGTTGCTGAGGCTGGCGGGGTAGGGATGGAGTCGATCTATCGCTAGCCCTCACGGTTCGGCGGCTATACTGGAGGAAGGTGAACCGTTCGGGTGCGCGTCGAGTGGAATGCTGCAAAGGCTGCTGCGAATTTACGGAAACATGATGTTTCATTCGATGAAGCTGCGAGTGTGCTCTTCGATCCCCTATCGGCGACGGGCAGCGATCCGGATCATTCGATCGACGAGAGGCGCTTTGTGACGTTTGGCATGTCGTCCTCGGGGCACTTGCTGGTGGTCGCGCATGCGGACCATGGTGACGCCATTCGAATCATCACCGCTCGCCACGCGACGCGAGCTGAGAGAAAGCTATATGAAGAAGGCTAAGAGGCCTGCTGCGGGCGAACTTCGTCCTGAATACAAACGCTCAGATTTCGGGGCGTTGGTGCGTGGGAAATATGTTGAGCGACTCCATGCGAGTTCGAACGTGGTAATTCTTGACCCTGAAGTCGCGGACCTGTTTCCGAACGCGGCGGCGGTCAACGCCGCGTTGCGGTCGCTGGCGGAGATTGCCAGGCGCGCCGACTCGCGACGAAGCCGAGCTGAATAATCGAAGGCCGTGCGGCCGCTACTTACTCGCCCCGTTCAGCAACCCTAGCCCCCGCAGCCAATCGGCCAGCCTCGCAGGCCAGGTGGAGAGGGCTTCGTCGGTGGCAGCGAGGCCGACGCCGTGCGGGCCTTGTGCGTAGATGTGCATTTCGGCCGGGACGCCGGCCTTGCGCAGCGCCAGGTAAAAGAGCACGCTGTTTTCCGCCGGCACCACGGTATCGGTGCTGGTATGGAAGAGGAACGTCGGCGGCGTCGCGGCGGTGACCTGCAACTCGTTGGAGAGGCTCTCGACCAGCTTGGGATCGGGGTCCGGGCCGAGCAGATTGTCGCGCGAGCCGCGGTGCATGTACGGGGTGGTGAAGGAAATCACCGGGTAGACGAGTACGGCGAAATCGGGGCGGCTGGAAACGCGGTCGATCGCGTCGGCTGCGTCGGCGTTGCCGGCATCGAAATGAGTGGCGGCGGTGGAAGCCAGGTGGCCGCCGGCGGAAAATCCCATGATGCCGATGCGGTCGGGCAGCACGCGGTAAGCGGCGGCATTGGCGCGCACGGTGCGGATGGCGCGCTGCGCGTCACCAAGTTCAATGGGGTGGTGGTAGCGCGGGCCGAGGCGATACTGGAGCACAAAGGCGGCGACGCCGATGGAGTTGAGCCAGCGCGCTATCTGGGCGCCTTCGTGATCGAGGGCCAGATTCTGATAGCCGCCGCCGGGACAGACGACGATGGCGGAACCGGTCCCGTGGCCTTCGGGCACCAGGTAAGGCGTGAGCGAGGGCTTGTCGGAATCGGCGGTGCCGAGTGCGCCGGGAGCGCCGTTGGGCCAGAGCAGCTCCGGCTTGGGCGGCGCGGGCGCTTGCGCGAAGATGGCGGTGGCGAGCGGCAGGAAACACAGAGCGCGAATCATGGAGAATACGGTAGCACCCGGACGGGTTGAGGGCGGGCTGGAATGCTGCGGAACTCGTGGGGCAGACCCCCTGGCCTGCGCGGGACGCCCTCGTCCCGCAGCCGGATGATGGTGCCAACATCCTGCCAGGTGCGAGAGTCCGGCCAGGGGGCCGGCCGCGGATCGATTCCGGCGCTTGGCGCTCCCGCACCCTGCCGGCATCCAAGGGCGCGATAAAGTAGAAGTATGCGCGTTCCTGTAGCCTGGCTGCTGGCTTTGCTGGCGGTGTCTGGTGCGTCCGGGCAATCGACTCTCCGGCCCAAAGACGTTCGTGATATCGCCCGCGCCGGTTCCAGCGCGATCCCGAAGTTGCAGGAGTTGCTTTCCAATCCGTCGGTCGAAGTGCGCGCGGAAGCCGTCCGGCAGATTACCGAGATTGGGCCGCCGCACAGCCTGGATCCGCTGATCCAAGCCACTCGCGACGCCGATCCCGGGGTTCAGTTGCTGGCCACCGACGGCCTGGTGAATTTCTATTTGCCTGGTTACGTGAAACGGGGCGTCGGCGGGACCATCGAGCGCGTGGGGACGAGCATCAAGAGCCGCTTCACCGAGACCAACGACCAGGTGATCGACTCTTATATCGCCGCGCGTCCCGATGTGATCGCCGCGCTCGACGTCCAACTGCGCTCCGGCAACGTGGATGTGCGCGCCAACGCGGCGCGTGCAGAGGGCATCCTGCGCGGCAAGATGGCGGTTGAGGATCTGATCGCCGCCACGCGCTCCAAGGATTCCACGTTGATCTACGAATCCCTGGTGGCCTTGCAGAAGCTCGGCGACGAATCGGCAGGGCCGCCGGTGGAATTCCTGCTGCGCGATTTCGACCCCAAAGTGCAAATTGCGGCCATCGAGACCGTGGGCATCCTGCTCGATAAGAGCGCGGTGCCGGCGCTGGCGGACGTCATCGGCCACACCGACAATCTCAAGGTGAAGCGCGCCGCGCTGACCTCACTCGCCATGCTGCCCGACCCTACCTACCGTGGTGTCTACCTGCAATATCTCCGCGATAAGGACGAAAAACTGCGCGGGGCGGCGGCCGAGGGGTTGGGGCGGCTGAAGAATCCGCATGATCTGCCCACGCTGAAGCAGTCCTGGCAGGAAGACGGCAGGCCCGGGCCGCGCCTTTCGCTGGCTTTTGCCCAGGTGATGCTGGGGAACCTCGAGCTGAGCCAATTCAGCCCCCTGCAATTCCTCATCAACAATCTGAACCTGTCCGCCTATAACGGTGCTGCGTTGCCCTTGCTGGTGGAGTTGGCGCGGGATGCGCGCGTGCGCGCCGCGCTCTATGGAGCCATCGAGACCGGGACCAGGGACGAGAAAATCGGCCTGGCGCGCGCCCTCGGCGCGAGCGGCGACAAGGAAACCGTTGCGCATTTGAAAAAGCTGATGGACGACCCGGACCCAGCCGTAGCGCAGGCCGCCATAGCCGCCTCGCGCACCCTCCAGACCCGCATGTAATGAATGTAGGACAGACGATCGGTTTTTGTCGTCTGTCAGTGCGTGATGCGGGCGGGCCTTGACAGACGACGAAAGCCGATCGTCTGTCCTACTGATTCCGTATCAACTGACTGGAGAAGCCGGGGCGGGCTTATTTGGCCTTCTTCTGCTTCTGCTGGCCGACGCGGATCTTGAAGTGCTGCTGTTTGGCTTCCTGGAACGCCTTGTGATCGTGGCGCGCCACGGTATCGTCCAGGTACTTCGAAACGTCCGCATCCTTCGGCAGTACCGCCATCACCGTAAAGCTCTCATTGCAAGTCGGGCAGAACGGCCGGAACCGTTTCACATTCGGGATTGCCATAACCCACAGTGTAGCAAAACAGCCCGTTCCAGGCCAATTAGGGCACTCGGACGGGTACGCGACATGGTCCTCGCAAGACGTGGCGGCGCTGGCTCAGGAAAACAAATGAGCGAGCCAAAGCATGCCCTACCAACGCCGTGTTCGCATCGGTAGGGCACGCTTTAGCTTGCCCGTTCCCACCACTTACGGAATTCGCACAACCGAGTAATGCTGCAGACCGATCGCATCGCTGCCGGCGGCCACCGAACCGAGGAACGTCAGGGTCAAGCCTGCGCTATAGGAATCGGGTGCAGTTATCACGCTGGTGGCAAAACCCGTGGTGGCGCCCCAGGATTGCGAACTGACCTGCGCGCCGGTGGTCACAATGGAGGCGTCCACCCGCCCGGTGAGCATGCTTTCGCCGGCAGCCGCGTTGACGTTGAGCGCCTTGGTGCCGCCCCACTGGACCGAAATGGCGGCTCCGCCCGCGTTGCCCTGGTGGGCGTAATCGAAGTGAACTTCCAGCCGGTCGCCGGGGGCGAGCAGTCCTGCGGGAACGCTGCACGTCGCCAGCGCCGTCAGGCCGGCCAGAGAGGCGGTGGCGCCGGTGCCGCTGCACAGCACCTGCGGCGCCGGCCAGGAGGTAGAACCGCCGGCGGACGTGCGGTAGCTGGCCAGCAACACATCGGCCGGCTGCGGTGTGGCGGCGGCAACGAATTGAATGGCGTTGCCGGAGAGCGTGTAGTCGAAGCCGGCCTTCTGCAGAACGCCGTTGCGGTAGAAAGCGATACTCGACGGAGGGTTGGGAACGCCGTTCAGCGCGAACGTCGTGTTGGAGCCGTCCACCACGCCGGCGGGCGAGTCGGCGTCGACGAAATTATACCCGGAGCTGCCGCTGCCGCACGGGCCGGATGTGCCATCCACATGCACGCAGTCGGCAGGGTTGCCCACCACCGAGTCCACCTGGCCGCTCGAGTTGATGGTGGCGGCGTGTCCGGGCGCAAACCCTGGAGCTTTCAACGGGCGCGCCCCCAGGTCGGCCACCAGTCCTACCACGCCCGACTCCGGAATCGAAACCGTGCCCGTGTCCGTCGTATCCGAACCGCCGGGAGACGCCGGCGCCGTGCGCACGTCGCGCACGTGAAGCGGCGTCAGGCTGGACGGCACGCTCCAGGATTCCTGAAACTGGATGCGGCCATCGCTGTTATAGGTCACTGTGTAGACGGTTGCGGGCACGCTCGTGGTGTTGGGAACCAGCTCGACGCGCAGATTGCCGTCCAGCACTTTCACGGTTGTGCTCTGCGTGACCACCGAGGAATTGTCGACCGCCTGAAAACTCGTCCAACTGATGGTCAGCGTGCCGTTGAAGCGCGTGCCGTCGGCTTTGTACAGCACATCCTGGATGGTGGTTAAGGGCGGACCCGCCAGAACCGGGCAAATCCACAAAGCGGCGTCGACTAAGAGACGACGAATCATGATACCTCCGGGAAGCGAGCGGCCTCGTGTCCGTTGGGACGCAAGTTGGAAGGGAACCCTCCTGCCGATTTCAGTCTAGCCACGCGGCCTGGTTTCGATGCCGGCCATTCGCCCGCGTCTCGGCCGCTAAGCTACAGGAGACTCGGAGTCTCCCCGACCGCCGAATTTCCTCGAGGATTGGTGACTGGTGGGCGCGGGACACCAGAATTGGACACAAGGGACGCATCATGACGCGCGGCGCCCGCCGTCAGGGTGCATGCTACAATAACCAAACCGGCCACAAAATGGAACGCTTGAGCAAGCTCATCCGCGGCTTGAGACTGCCCGGCGACATGATCACGGAAGACGATCTTGCCTGCGCAGCGTGGCCGCAAGCGGTAGGCAAGCGTATTGCGGCCCACACGCGCGCCGCCAAACTGGTGCGCCAGCGGCTGGTGGTGGAAGTGGAAGACCAGATCTGGCAGCGGCAGCTCTTCGTGCTGAGCTATCACATTGTGCGCAACCTCGAGCGTCATCTGGGTCCGGGTGTGGTGGAAGATCTCGAATTTCGCGTGGTGCCCCGGCGGCGCGAGCCGCAGCGCGCGGCCCAGTCCGTGCCGGCGCTTCCAGCCGACGAAGCTGATTCCATCGCCGACCCCGTGCTGCGCGGCCTCTATAAAGCTTCCCGGACGAAGGCGCGGGCGTGAAGATCACCGAACAGGAAGTGCGTTACGTGGCGGGCCTGGCCAATCTGCGGTTGAGCGACTCCGAAGTCGCCCGGTTCCAGGTGGATCTCGACCAGATCCTCGAACACATTGGAAAGTTGAATGAGCTGGATACGGGCAACGCAGCGCCCATGTCCCAGGTGTTATTCGAGACGGATGAGACCGCCACACTGCGGCCCGACGTCATCGTGGCGCCGCTGGGCAACCAGGCGGCCCTGGCCAATGCGCCCGAATCCGGTGCCGGGTATTTCAAGGTGCCCCAAGTGATCGAACGCTGACGAAGCATCGCGACGTCGAAAACACGCGCCCGCAGGCGGGCGTTGGCAAGCTAAAGCGTGCCCTACCTAGATGGATATCGCCTCACTGACAATTGATGAAATCCGCGAAGGCCTCCTGGCGCGCCGTTTCCGAGCCGGGGAACTGGCTGCCGAGGCGCTGCGCTTCGCCGAAGAGGAAAACCCCAAGACCGGCGCGTATCTGCATTTTTCGCCGGAGCGCGCTCTGGCCGCTGCGCGGCGTGTGGATGACAAGATAGATCGCGGCGAGGATCCCGGCGTCCTCGCCGGAGTGCCGGTGGCGGTGAAGGACGTGATTGTCACGCGCGGCATCCGCACCACCTGCGGGTCGAAGCTGCTCGAGAACTACGTGCCGCCATATGACGCCACCGCCATCATCCGCCTGGAGGAGGCCGGCGGCCTGATCCTGGGCAAGACGAACTGCGATGAGTTCGCCATGGGCTCCTCCACCGAGAACTCGGCGTTCGGGCCGGTCCGCAACCCGGTGGCGCCGGACCGCGTTCCGGGCGGTTCCAGCGGCGGCTCGGCGGCAGCCGTGGCGCAGGGCACTGCGGTGGTGGCGCTGGGTTCCGATACCGGCGGCTCCATCCGCCAGCCGGCTTCGTTCTGCGGCGTCTCCGGTGTTACCCCCACCTACGGCCGCGTTTCACGTTACGGGCTTACGGCTTTTGCCAGCTCGCTCGATCACATTGGGCCCTTCGCCCGCACGGTGAAGGATGCGGCGCGGGTGCTGGGCGTCATCGCCGGCCGCGATCCGCGCGATTCCACGTCCGCCGAAGCCCCTGTGCCGGATTACACCAAGGCCCTGGACGGGAACGTAAAAGGGCTGAAGCTTGGACTGCCCCGCGAGTATCTAAAGGATTTGACGAGCGAATCCGGCAGCCTGATCCACCGCGGCGTGGAAGTGCTGCGAAAACTCGGCTGCGAAGTGCGTGAAATCGGCCTGCCCCACACCGATTACGCCATCGCCACCTATTACATCATCGCCACCGCCGAGGCCAGTTCCAACCTGGCGCGCTACGATGGCGTTCGCTACACGTTTCGTTCCGGCGACTCCGCGACCCTGGCCGACATGTATCGCAACACACGCGGCGAGGGGTTCGGCGCCGAATGCAAGCGGCGCATCATGCTCGGCACGTATGTGCTCAGCGCCGGTTATTACGATGCTTACTACCTGAAGGCGCAGAAAGTGCGCGCTCTCATCGCGCGCGATTTCGCGCAGGCGTTCGAAGAAGTGGATGCCGTGGTGGCGCCGGTGTCGCCTTTTCCGGCGTTCCGGCTGGGGGAAAAAGTGGACGATCCCCTGGCCATGTACTTATCCGATATTTTCACGATTACCGGCAGCCTGGCGGGCATACCGTGCATGAGCGTCCCGTGCGGCCGCACCGCCGAAGGCTTACCGGTGGGGATGCAAATCTTGACCCGGCATTTCGGTGAGGCTACGATGTTCCGCATCGCCGATGCTTTTGAAAGAGCCGGCGGATTGAATTGAGGTGGGACGGACGATCGGTTTTTGTCGTCTGTCAATGCGTCGCCTCGGCGAAGCATGACAGACGACGAAAAGCGATGGTCTGTCCTGCCTGACAACACACAAGGAGAGGGAGAAACACAAACTATGCCATTCACGCTTCCACCGCTGCCGTACGCGCCTGACGCGCTCGAGCCGCACATCGACAAGATGACGATGGAAATCCATCACGGCAAGCACCACAACGCTTACGTCACCAATCTGAACAAGGCGCTGGAATCGGCGCCGAACCTCGCCGGGAAAACCGTCGAGGAACTGCTGGCCGCCAACTGCGCCGTGGTTCCAGAAGCCATCCGCACCGCCGTGCGCAATAACGGCGGCGGCCACATCAACCACTCCATGTTCTGGAAGATCATGACGCCCGGTGGCGGCGGGGCGCCCGTGGGCAACGTAGCCCAGGCCATCACCGGCACGTTTGGCAGCTTTGACGCCTTCAAGGAAAAGTTCAATCAGGCCGCGGCCACCCGCTTCGGCTCCGGCTGGGCGTGGCTGCTGAAGTCGGGCGGGAAGATTGAGATCTCTTCCACCGCCAACCAGGACAGCCCGGTGATGGAGGCGAAATTCCCGGTGATGGGCCTGGACGTCTGGGAACACGCTTACTACCTGAAGTATCAGAACCGCCGGCCCGACTACATCGCCGCCTGGTGGAGCGTGGTCAACTGGCCCGAAATCGAGTCGCGCTTCAACTCGGTGAAGTAAGGGCTGCCATGGAATAACCGGTTTGATCGCCGGCAACCGCTCCCTACGGTCGCGGCTCTGAACCGCGGCTCTGAACCGCGGCTCTGAACCGCGGCTCTGAACCGCAGATCGGAACCGCACAACTGAACCGCACATCGGAGCCGCGACCAAAGGGAGCGGTAGCTACGGTTGTCCCAGAACGGGCCCTGCATGCCCGGCCCCTACGGGTAAATCGTCGCGCGCGGGAAGAAAACCAGGAGTGCAATAATACATTAACCCGGCCGTGAGACAATAGGCAGGCTGCCGCGGGTTCGACATGCAGAAATACGACCTCATCGTCATCGGCTCCGGTCCGGCAGGACAGCGGGCCGCGATTCAGGGCGCCAAATGCGGGCGCTCCGTGGCGGTGATCGAGCAGCGCGAAATCGTCGGCGGCGCCTGCGTCAACACCGGAACCATTCCGAGCAAGACCATCCGCGAAGCCGTGCTGCACCTTTCCGGCTTTCAATATCAGGGCATCTACGGCACCAATTACCACGTCAAGGAAAAGATCTCCATCGCCGACCTGGGCTTCCGCGTCAACCAGGTGATCAAGACGGAGGTCGACGTGACGCAGGCGCAGTTGGCCCGCAACGGCGTGGAGGTGATTTACGCGCGCGCCTCCTTCCTCGATTCGACGCACGTCCGGGTGGAGAACGCGCGCGGCCAGGCGGACCTGGAGGCGCCGGCCATCCTGATTGCCACCGGCACCAAACCGGCCGGCTCCCCCTCGGTGCCCATCAACGGCCGCAACATCATCAACAGCGACCAGATCCTGAACATGCCGGAGATACCCAAGACGTTCATCGTGGTGGGCGGCGGCGTGATCGGGGTGGAATACACGTGCATGTTCGCCATTCTCGGTTCGCGCGTAATCCTGGTGGAAAAGCGGCCGCGGCTGCTGGAGTTCGCCGACCAGGAGATGGTGGAGGCGCTCTCCTACAACTTGCGCGACCACCGCGTCACCATGCGTTTGAACGAGGAAGTGGCCAGCGTGGAGGAGGCGCCGGGCGGCGGCGTGGTGGCCAATCTGAAAAGCAACAAGCGCATTGCCGGCGACGCCCTGCTGTACGCCGTGGGCCGGCAGGGCAACGTGGATGAGCTGAACCTGGCCGCCGCCGGTCTCACGGCCGATGAACGCGGCCGGATTGCCGTCGACGAAAACTACCGCACCAAGGTGCCCAACATCTTCGCCGCCGGCGACGTCATCGGCTTTCCCAGCCTGGCTTCGGTTTCGATGGAGCAGGGCCGCATCGCCGCCGCGCGCGCTTTCGGACTCGAGATCGAATCCAACCGCGCCACCTATCCCTACGGCATTTACACCATCCCCGAGATTTCCTTCATCGGCAAGACCGAAGAGCAGCTGACCGAAGAGGATGCGCCGTACGAAGTGGGCCTGGCCTACTACCGCGAGACCGCGCGCGGCCAGATTCGCGGCGATACCACCGGCCGGCTCAAGCTGATTTTTCATCGCGAAACGCGCGAACTGCTGGGCGTGCACATCATCGGCGAGGGCGCCAGCGAGCTGCTGCACATCGGCCAGGCCGTGATGATCCTGAAAGGCACCGTGAATTACTTCGTCGATACCGTGTTCAACTATCCGACCCTGGCCGAATGCTATAAAATGGCGGCCTTCAACGGTATCAACAAGCTGTTGCGGGTTTGAGGAGGCCAAGATGGGTTTGCGCATAGGAGTGCTGGCCACCCGTTACCTATGGGCGGGCGCCGTGGAGGAGACCAGCTTGGGCGCCGTGCGCTCATTTCCGGAGCCCGACGAAGCGGACCTCATCGATTTGAAATCAATGCACGCCGACGAGATGATTGCCAAAATCCGCGAGCTGATCGCCGGCGTGCGGGAGGGCGCGCCGGTGGATTCGGTGGGCGCCGGAATTCCCGGCATCGTGCGCAACGGCGTCATCGAAGAGTCGCCCAACCTGGGCCAGTTGAAAGGGCTCCCCATCGCGGCGCGCCTGGCCGAGGCGCTCAAAGCCGATGGCATCAATGCCCCGGTCACCGCGCTCAACGACGCCGATGCCCTTGCCGCCGGCATCGCCGCCACCCGCGGCGCGATGGAAAAACTGGTGCGGGTCTGGTACCTGGGCGATGGCATCGGCTTCGGCCGCTACCCGCGCGGCGAAGGCGTTTGGGAGGGCGGCCATTCCGTGGTGTCGCTCGACCCCAGGGAGCGCTACTGCGGTTGCGGCGGCGAGGGACACCTGGAAGGCATCATGGGCAACCGCGCGATTCGCCTGCGCTTCCTCGATCTGGAACCGGAAGAGGTGTTCATCGCCGCGCGCCACAACGATGCCCGCGCCACCGCCTTCGTCCGCCTGTGGCACCGCGCGCTGGCAGCCGGCACCGCCACCAGCGTCCACCTGGATGGCCCCGGCCGCTTCTACCTGGCCGGTCCCAACACCGATTACATCGATGCCGGACTGCTTTCCATGTACCTGCAAGACATGGTGAAGATGAGCCCGCTGCAAGGCAGCCTGTTCGAAATCGTGCCCAACAGCCACGACCTGGCGCTGATCGGCGCCGCCGTCTGCGGCGCGATCCAGTAATCCCACCGTGGCGCAGGCTGTCCAGCCTGCTGTGTCGAGAGTCATCTCGACATTTCTTCGGCCCGGCTAACCCAGCTCCTCGATCGACAACTGGTCGCCCGGCTGGGTTCCCGTCTGTGCCACGCTTCCGGCGGGCAGTTCCAGGACCGAGCGCGCCCACAGGCATGCACTGGTGCGCCACGCCGGGACCGAGTGCCGCACTTTTCGCACCCGCCGCCGCTTGTCGAGATACACCAGGTCAATCGCAAACTTCATGAAGAAGGTGTGAACCGATTGGCAGGGAATGATCCAGAGGCCTTCGCCGGCGTTCAGGCTCTGGTGTTTCAGCAGGCCGACGTTGCGGGTGGCGCGGGTATTCGCCACTGTAACGGCTTCTCCCAGCACGGTCCCGCGGTTCTCATTGCGCACTCGGACCATCAATGGTGACGAATATAACACGGTGCGCTGCGGCGGCCCAGAAGATCTCCATGAGCCCCGCAGGGGCGACAGAAAGTAGCCCAGTGCGGAGCACTGGGAACTTGGCATCGAATCGCGTAGCCCCGGAACGGGGCGGAAGAGAACGGCCAGACCGGCAAGTGACTAGTTGCGGTTCTTTCGCCCCGTCCCGGGGCTGGATGATTTTACGGCTGGTCCCAGCGCTCACGCGCCGGGCTATTTTCTTTCGCCCTGGCGGGCTTGGCCCCATGTGCCCCACCATGCCGCGTGCGTTTATTCGTCGCGCAGGGTTGCGTTCGGGTCCACGTTGACGGCGCGGCGGATCGGGCCCCAGGTCGCTGCCAGGCCGGTGACCAGCATGACCAGCGCGACCACGGCGAAATTCAGCGGGTCCGCCGGCTTCAGGCCGGGCACCAGAAACATGGCCAGCGGCTTGGTGACGAACAACGCCACCAACAACCCTACGCCTGTGCCTGCGATGGTGACGCGCGCGGCATCGCGCAGCACCATGCGCGCAATGGCGCCGCGACTGGCGCCGATGGCGATGCGAACGCCGATTTCCCGCGTTCGCCGCGCCACGGAGTAAGCCATCACCCCATAAAGCCCGATGGTGGCCAGCAGCAGTCCGAGAATGCCGGTCGAGCCCATCAGCAGCGCTCCCACCTGGCTGGGCAGAAATGCCAGACCGATGCTCGAGTACATCGTGTCCACCTGCGCGCCGGCCATCGGTTCGATGCGATGCAGCGTGCGGCGCACGGCTTCCAACTGCAGCGCGGGTGGAATCGCCGAGCGCATCACGAATTCGATGCCCTGGCGATCGTTCACGATCTGCGCCAGCGGCTCGTAAAATTGCGGCTGCGGCTCTTCTCCAATGGTGAGGGTCTTCGTTCCTTCCGCCACACCCACAATCCGGTACGGAGTCTTGCCATCGGCTCCCCACAAAAACACCGTTCCCAGCGGCTGCCGGTTGCCGAGATATCGCGCGACGAATGCCCGGTTCACGATGACGACGTTTTCGCCCCGATCGGCCGCCGAAAACGTACGCCCTTGCAGCAGCGGAATGCCCATGGTGTGGAAATAGCCTGGGGTCACGGCGTTCCAAAAGAAGAACGTATCCCTCCGCTCGCGATTATCGGCGAATATGATTCCGGTCATGAACCGCTCGCCGCCGTTAAAGGGGACGACGCGCGCAGCGGCGGCGCTCTCGATGCCCGGAAGCGCCGCCAGCGACTCGACGGTCAGATTGATGTAGCCGGCCTTCTTACGCGCATCGGCATAACCGACGGGCGGCATGTTCACATTCGCCCGCACCGTATGCAGCACGTCGAAGCCCGGACTGATCGCGGTCGAATCGATGAGATTCCGCAAGAAGAGGAACCCGGTAGTGAGGACGATCACCGAGGTCGCGATTTGCGCCGCCACCAGCGTGCGCCGCAAACGCATCTTGCCCTCGCGATGCAGATCGTGCGTGAGCGATTGCTTCATCGATTGCCACGCCGGCAGCAGCCCGCACGCCAGCGCCGCAAAGGTGGTGAGGATCGCGGCGTAGACCGCCAGCTGCCAATCCGGTTCGATCTGCAGCCGGATCGGAATCGGCATTGGCAGATGGATCCGCGCCAGCAGTACGGCGGTGACTTCGGCGAGCGCCAGACCCAGCGCCGCGCCCAGGAGGGAAAGCAAGAGACTTTCGGCGAGCAATTGCTGCAGCAACCGGCTGCGGCCGGCGCCCAGCGCGAGGCGAATGGCTATCTCGCGGTGGCGGGCCGAGGCGCGCGCCAGCAGCAGGCTCGCCACGTTGACGCAGGCGATCAACAGCACCAGCCCGGTGACAGCCAGCAGCATGGCGAAGAACACTTCCACCGCCAGCATGTTTGGCTGCTCCGCCTTCAGGCGCGCGTATCCGGCGATGGGCGACACGCGAATTCCGTCCGCGTATTTGTACTCTGCCGGCATTTCCGCATCCATACGCCTGGCCACCGTCGCCATGCCGGCCCGTGCCGCCGGCACGGACATGCCAGGCTTGAGGCGCGCATAGATGGCGAGCATCGTCGAGTCGAGGTAGCGCGGCAGGAACACGTCGGGAGAGTATCCGAAGCCGATCAGCGTGCGATGATGCTCCGGCAGGATGCCTACCACCGTGCACATGCGCCCGTCCAGGTTGATCGCCCTGCCAACCACCGTTGGGTCGGCGTTGAACCGCTTGCGCCAGAAAGCGTAGCTGAGGACGGCGACTTCGTCCGGATCGTCGGCGAGAATGCCCCGCCCGTACAGCATCGGAACTCCCACCAGAGTGAAGTAATTCTTCGCCGTGTAGACGCTGAAGATCTGGCGCGTCTCGACGCCATCGTTGAAGTTGGAGACGTTTTCCTCATTCTCGCCGGTCACATCGGCAAACAGGCCGCTGGAACGGAGGAAGTCTCCCACTTTGACCGGGGAATGGCTGTTGCCGCCAAGTTCTATCGAGACCAGCGATGCCCCATCGCGCACCGATGGCTCGCTCAGCAGGAATTCGACCCCGAGCGAAAACATGGCCGCGTTCACGCCGATGCCGAGGCCGAGCGACAGAAGCGCCGTCAGCACCAGCACCGGACTGCGGCGCAGGCCGCGCGCGGCATACACCAGGTCGCGCCACAGATTTTCGAAAAAGTTGAAGCGCCACAAATCGTATCCGTGTTCGCCAAGCACGGCGGTGTTGCCCAGCGGAATGGCGTTGCCGTGACTGGCCGCCATTTCGCGATGAAAGGCGAGCTCGGCTTGCATATCCCGGTGCATCCGGCTTCGGCGGAAGAGTTTCAGAAAGAATCGGCGCATCGTTGGTTACCCTCCGAGAACTCGCGCAACGGCCGCCGAAAGGCGGCTCCATGTCGCTTCCTGCTCCGCCACCAGCTTTCGCCCGCGCCTGGTGATTTGGTAAAACTTCGCCTTCCGGTTGTTTTCCGACAAGCCGGATTTCGAGATTATGGCGCCATCGAGCTCCAGCCGCCAGAGCGCCGGATAAAGCGAGCCTTCCTCTACCTTCAGCACTTCGTCGGAAAGCAGGTGGATGGTCTGCGCGATCGCGTAGCCGTGCATCGCGCCGCGCTGGAGCGCGTGCAGGATCAGCAGGTCCAGCGTGCCCTGCAAAAGCGTTGGTTGAGCGGATTTCCCCATGTCCCTATGACGATCTATGGGAAAATATACAGCCCTTCCCCATGATTGTCAAGGGGAAAGATGAAGCGGACAGGGCCGGCGCCGCTCCCTGCGGTCGCGGCTCTGAAGCAATCGGAGCCGCGACCAAAGGGAGCGGTCTTGCGGCATAACGCGAGTCTCAACCCGTCAGGCCGGTTCCTGGTAGATGCCGAGCACATTTCCTGCCGGGTCGCGGAACCGTGCCGTGATCTCGGGCGCATCCGCGCCGATGGGCTGCACGATCTCGCAGCCATCGGCCACGATCGCATCAATCGTGGCGGCAACGCTCGCGACCATGATGTAAATGAGAAGACCAGGCTCCGCAGCGGGCGGGCGGCCAGGCACCCACGTGCCGCTGACCTCACCCACGCCGTCATCAAAGGCAAGGCGGCCATCGACGCGTCGCCGGATTTTCCAGCCGAACACCCGGCCGTAGAATTCGGACGAGCGAGCGATATCGATGGCGGGGATTTCGATGTAGCAGATCTTTCCATTGGCAAATGTGGAAGGCATCGTTGTTTTTCCTGATCTTAGTCATTCAGGCGGTCGGATAGGCGAGCCAGGGGCTCGTCGCAGGTCGGGGACCTGCGCCACTTTAGCACCCCATTCTTCGGGGTTTACATCGCGAGCGTGGCGCGAGAACAGCCAGTGATGGCCTTCCAGGTCTTCCACTCCGTACTGCCGCTCGCCATACATGGTTTCGTGAAGATCCTCGACGATCCTGGCGCCTGCCAACTTGGCTCGTTCGAAGTGCGCATCGACATCGTCTACGAACACCGTCAGGCTCTGCGTGTCACACCCCGCTTGCGCGGGACTGGCGCGGCCGGGGCGCGCACGGCCCAGCATGATCCAGGCATCGCCGAGATGCATCTGTGCGCCGTCGGGCAGGTTTGGCTCCCCATAGCGATAGTGCTCGGAGAAACCGAAGGCTTTCGTCAGCCAGGCGATGGCGTCGCCTACATTCTGGTAGGTCAGATGCGGCAATATGACGTCCGCCGGCACAGATCGATTTTTCAGCATGACCTTATCTCACCGGTCATTCCCAGCGCAATGCCACTACCGGGTCGACCTTCATGGCTCTGCGTGCGGGCACATAACTGGCCAACATCGCGACGGCCATCCATCCAAGCGATGCTACACCAAACGCCACCGGATCGAGCGGGCTTATGCCGTACAACAACGTTGCCAGCAGTCGCGTCACACCGGCGCTGAGCACCAACCCGGCGCCGATACCCACCGCGGTGAGGCCGAGCCCGCGAGCCAGCACCATCCACAGCACGTCGGTCCGTTGCGCTCCCATGGCGAGCCTTACGCCGATTTCACGCGTCCGCTGCGCCACGCTGTAAGCGACCACGCCATACAGGCCCACCGCGGCCAGGAGCATTGCCAGCCCGCCGAACACGGCTAACAACGTAGCCTGCCAGCGCACTTTCCACAGCGATTGCGACGCGTATTGTTCCAGGGTCTCGATCTCATAAACCCGCAGGTCGGAATCCAGGCGGTGCAGGAGCGCGCGCAGCGGAGCCGTGAATTCGGCGGGAGCGCCGGACGTCTCGACGATGACTGCCACGAATCCCACCCAACTTTGCGCAAGCGGGCGGTAGATGAACTTACGCGGCGCTTCATCGAGCGATTCGTACTTGGCATCCCTTGCCACCCCGACCACTTGTGCCATGGTGCGCGGCTCTTTCGTATCGCAGCCCAGCCAAAGCGTCTTTCCCAGCGGGTCTTCGTTCGGCCAATTGCGGGCGGCGAAGGTCTGGTTGACGATCAACACCGGCGGCGAGCCGGGTTGATCGGTGGGCGCAAACTGCCGGCCGTGCAGAATTGGAATCGCCATGGTGTCGAAGTATCCAGGGACCACCACATCGGACGAGGCGCGGCGCGGACGCACATCCGGGGTCGTGGACGTGCACACGGAATCCGAAAAGCTGAGCGGAGTGGTGTAACTCAAGGTGGCGCTCCGCACGCCCGGCGCTGCCCGCACCGTATCCAGCAGGCGCGCCAGGAACAGCTTCCCGGACTCCTCGGTGTACTCGGGCTCGGAAACGTAGATCCGCGCCGCCAGCCTGTGGTCCATCGCAAAACCAGGGTCGAGCCCCTGGGCGTGCTGCATTGCGCGCACCAACAGGGTCGCGACAATCAGCAGCGTCAGCGATAAGGCGACCTGCACGATCACATAGACGTCGCGCTGCCGCAGACGACGCCCGCCCGCGCCTTCGCCTTTCAGGGACGAGGTCAAGTCCGGCCGCGAATGTTCGATCGCCGGCGAAAGCGTGAACAGCACGGCGCTCGCCAAACCTGCCACGGCTGCGAAGATCGCCTCCCGCCAGTTCACGTTCAAATCCAGCACCACCATGCCCACGTGCGGCAGGGCGGGCAGGGAGCGCGCCAGGAGGCGGCTCGCGCCAAGGCCGAAAAACAGTCCCAGCGCAACGCCGCCGGCTGCCAGCACGATTCCTTCGGCCAGTGTCTGGCGCACCAGCCGCCAGCGTGACGCGCCCAGCGCCTGCCGAACGGCCATCTCACGCCGCCGCACAGCGGAGCGCGAAAGCAGCAGGTTCGCCACATTCACACACGCGATCAGCAGAACGATACCGGTGACGGAAAGGAGCATGATCGAAATCGGCGTCGCCACCTCGCGAACCGCGGGCATAGAGGCGCCGGCCGTTACGGCCAGGGTGAGGGCGCCGGTGGACGCGGTGTCGCGGGGAAACTCGCGCCGGATCTGCGCATCCACCGATTGCAGGGCCGCTTCCGCCGTCCGCATTCCCGTTCCGTCAGCGAGCCGGCCGATCACAAGCACGCGCGGCCGCTCGCGTTCGCCGGGGTTCGCCAGCAGTTCCTTTGCGTAGGGTTGCGATGTGAGCGGGATCCAGATTTCCATCGCGTGCGGCGGCGACACTCCCAGAAATCCCGGCGGCGCGATGCCGACCACCCGATACCACTGGGTTTCGATTCGCACCCGCTTCCCGATGGCGCTCATGCTGCGGCCGAAGCGGCGTGTCCAGGCGCCATCGCTGAGCACGGCCACCGGATCGCTGCCCGGCTGCTCGTCCTCCGGCCTGAACCATCGGCCCGCCTGCGCCGGCAGTTGCAGAATGTCCGCAAAGTTCGCCGAGACGGCCTCTCCCATGACGATCTGGCTGGTGCCCTCGACGTCGAGCGATATCGGCACGTTATCGTACGCCAGTAACCCGGAGAACAGGCGCCCGCCCGGCGCCGCTACGCGCCGCTCTAACTCCTGGTAATCGCGGTACGAGCAGGTGCTCTCCTCGCCGCTGCGCCCGATCACCATCACCCGGTCCGATTGTGGAACCTGCAGCGGCTCCCAAAAGAGTTCGTCCACCATGGTGAACACCGTGCTGTTGACGCCGATTCCCAGCGCCAGGCACACCATCGCCGTCAATGTGTATCCAGGATTCCGCCGCAGCACGCGGACGGCGTAGTGGAGATCCTGCCGCAAATCCGGCGCGGTCAGCCGATGGGGCGACAGCCGCACGGCAAGGCAGCTCAAGACTTCCCGCCAATACCAGAACCGGCCGCCGCCGCGCGTCTCGAACTCCTCGCGCAGGTCGCCCGCAATGATTTCGCCTTCCCGCCCCGGTACCAGGCGTCGCAAGAGCCACTCCGCTATCCGTGGTGTCCGCTCAGGCAAGCCGCACCCCCTTCCACATGCGATCGAACATGTCCTTGGCCAGGGCGAGCGCTTCGGTCCCCAGCGGCTCGATGCGGAAATAGCGGCGCGAACGCCCGCCCCGCTCCGCCGTGGGGTCGGCGAACCAGGAACTCACATAGCCTTTTGCCTCCAGCCGGTCGAGCGTGGAGTAGAGGGCGCCTACTGTGACCTTCCGGTCGGTTCGTTTTTCAATTTCGCGCCGGATAGGCACGCCGTAGGCGCCGTCCGACAGCCGGACGACGGCGAGCAACACGAGCTGCTCGAACTCGCCGAGGTATTGATCGCTCATATTAGTTCTGGATTGTAGATCAAATGACGTCGGCTTGGCAAGTAGCAGGGGCTATTGATTCCTGCATAACTAATGTCCTACATGAGGCGCAAAGAAAGAGGACTGTGGTTCACGAAGGA
>Ga0209415_10003414_pt1 | contig 29530 bp, 31 predicted proteins | sample PeaSoiSIISIP2007_FD_187696 | JGI IMG/M metagenome (GOLD analysis project Ga0209415, IMG submission 187696) | Peat soil microbial communities from Weissenstadt, Germany - SII-SIP-2007 (SPAdes) (version 2) | ecosystem: Environmental > Terrestrial > Soil > Wetlands > Peat | place: Germany...
TACGTGCTGGAGATGTTTCCCTATCCCTCGGGGAAGCTCCATGTCGGCCATGTCCGCAACTACACCATGGGCGACGTCGTCGCCCGCTACAAGCGCGCCCAGGGCTTCAACGTGCTGCATCCCATGGGCTGGGACGCCTTCGGCCTGCCCGCCGAGAACGCCGCGATCGCAAGCCGCGTCCATCCGAAGGCGTGGACCTACGCCAATATCGCGGTGATGCGCGAGCAATTGCAGCGCATGGGGCTCGCCTATGATTGGCGGCGCGAGATCGCGACCTGCCATCCCGAATATTACCGGCACGAGCAGAAGATGTTCTTGGACTTCCTGGCGCAGGGCCTCGCCTACCGCAAGGAATCCTGGGTCAATTGGGACCCGGAGGAGAACACCGTCCTCGCCAACGAGCAGGTCATCGACGGCCGCGGCTGGCGCTCGGGCGCGCTGGTGGAGAAGCGCCTTTTGGCGCAATGGTTCCTCAAGATCACCGCCTTCGCCGAGGATTTGCTGCAAGCGCTCGCGGGTCTGACGCGCTGGCCCGAGCGGGTGCGCCTCATGCAGGAGAATTGGATCGGCCGCTCCGAGGGCGCGCGCGTCTCCTTTGCGCTCGCCGGCCGCGGCGACACTCTCGAGGTCTTCACCACCAGGCCCGACACGCTCTTCGGCGCCGCCTTCTGCGCGATTGCGCCGAGCCATAAGCTCGCCGAGGAATTGGCGCGCGGCAATGCCGATCTCGCCGATTTCATCGCTGAATGCAACCGCATGGGGACGAGCGAGGCGGTGCTGGAGCAGGCGGAGAAGAAGGGCTTCGAGACCGGCCTCACCGCGGTCCATCCCTTCGACGGCAGCGAGCTTCCCGTCTATGTCGCGAATTTCGTGCTGATGGAATATGGGTCCGGCGCCATTTTCGGCTGTCCCGCGCATGACCAGCGCGATCTCGACTTCGCGCGCAAATACCGCCTGCCGGTAGTGCCGGTGGTGCTGCCGCCGGGCGAGGATGCGCGCCGCTTCGCCATCGCCGACACCGCTTATACCGACGAGCAGGGCACCGCCTTCAACAGCGGCTTCCTGGATGGCTTGCCCGTCATCGCGGCCAAGCGCGCGGCGGTGAAGCGGCTCGAAGATCTCGGATCAGGGCAAGGGACCGTCGCCTGGCGCCTCAGGGACTGGGGCGTGTCGCGCCAGCGCTATTGGGGCTGTCCCATTCCGGTCATCCATTGCGGCGCCTGCGGCATCGTGCCGGTGCCCGAGCGGGATCTGCCGGTGCTGCTGCCGGAGGATGTGAGCTTCGACGAGCCCGGCAATCCGTTGGCGCGCCATCCGACCTGGAAGCATGCGCGCTGCCCGCGCTGCGGCAGCGCGGCCGAGCGCGAGACCGACACCTTCGACACCTTCTTCGAGAGCTCCTGGTATTTCGCGCGCTTCTGCTCGCCGCGCTCGGCCCGGGCCTTCGAGCGCCACGATGTCGATTATTGGCTGCCGGTCGACCAATATATCGGCGGCATCGAGCATGCGGTGCTGCATCTCCTTTATTCCCGCTTCTTCACCCGCGCGCTTTCGGCCTGCGGCTATCTCGACTTGAAGGAGCCCTTCGCCGGGCTTTTCACTCAAGGCATGGTCTGTCACGAGACCTATCGCGACGCCCAAGGGAATTGGCTCTTCCCCGAGGAGGTGCGGCGCGACGCCGATGGCCGCGTCGGCGACGCGCAGGGCCGTCCGGTGACGGTCGGCCGCAACGAGAAGATGTCGAAATCGAAGAAGAACATCGTCGGGCTCGAGACCATCGTCGGTGCTTTCGGCGCCGACACGGCGCGGCTCTATTTGCTCTCCGACAGCCCGCCCGAGCGCGACCTCGAATGGACGGATGAGGGGATCGAAGGCGCCTGGCGCTATGTCAACCGGCTGTGGCGGCTGGTCACCGAGCCGGCGCTGCCGCTGGCGCCGCCGGGCGCGGCGCTCCCCGCCGCGCTGCCGCCGGCGCTCGACCGGCTCAACCGCGCCGTCCACCGCACGATCCTCGACGTCACATCCGATCTCGACCAGTTCCGCTTCAACCGCGCCGTCGCGCGCATCCGCGCGCTCACCAACGCGATCGAGGAAATCGACGGCGCGCCGCGCGGGGCGGGCGCGGTGCTGCGCTTCGCGCTCGAGACGGCGGTGCGGCTCGTAGCGCCCATGATGCCGCATTTGGCCGAGGAGATGTGGCAGGCGCTGGGCCACAAGGAGATGCTCGCCGACGCGCCTTGGCCCGCGGCCGATGCGGCGCTCGCGGTCGAGGACACCGTGACCTATGCCGTGCAGGTCAACGGCAAGCTGCGCGCCACCATCCAACTCGCGCGCGGCGCCAGCCGCGAGGCCGCCGAGAGCGAGGCGCTGAAGCACGAGGCGGTGAAGCGCGCGATGAACGAAAAGCAGGCGCGCAAGGTCATCGTCGTACCCGACCGGATCGTCAATGTCGTGGTGTAGCGCGGCGCGGCGCGCCTTCATCGTCACGCTGCTTCTTCTGCCGCTCGCCGCCTGCGGCTTTCATCCGCTCTATGGCGACCAGCCGGCCTTCAGCTATGACCCGAATCTCGCCGCGATCAAGGTCACGCCGATCCCCGACCATATCGGCCAGATCGTCGAGACCTCGCTGCGCGAACAGCTCAATCCGCGCGGCGCCGATGTCAAGACGCGCTATCTGCTGAAAGTCGTGCTCTCGGTCGGGCGCGCCGATCTCGGCATCGAGCGCAACGCCACCTCGCTGCGCAGCCGGATCACATTGAGCGCCAGCTACAGCTTGAGCGCGACCGGCGCCGCTCATCCCCTGCATGAGGGCAAGAGCGCCGCCATCACCTCCTTCAACTTCACCAACGACGCTTATGCCGCGACCGTTGCCGAAGAAAGCGCGCGTCGTCAGGCGGCGGAGGATGTGAGCCGCGACATTGCCGTACAGGTGGCGCTATGGCTGCGCGGCCAACACCCGGGATGAGGCGCTCTTGCGGCTGACCGCGGCGCGGATCGGACCCTTCCTCGCCCGCTTCATCGCGGCGCCCGATCCCGGCATCCGCGCGCTTCTGCTCCATGGTCCGGATCTGGGCCTGGTCCGCGAGCGCGCCGACGATCTCGCGCGCGCCATTGTCGCCGATCCCAGGGATCCCTTCCGCGTCGCCGAACTCGGCGGGGCGAGTCTCGCCGCCGATCCAGCGCTGCTCGCCGACGAGACGCAGGCCCTGTCGCTCACCGGCGGGCGGCGCGTTCTGCGCGTGCGCGAGGCAGGCGACGCCGTGGGCGGGCTGTTCGAGCGCTGGCTCAAAGCGCCCGGCCCGGGCGACACGCTGGTCGTGGTCGAGGCCGGCGATTTGCCTTCGCGCTCGAGCCTGCGCCGCGCCTTCGAGGCGGCGAAGAACGCGGCGGCGATCCCGTGCTATGCCGATGGGCCGCGCGAGCTGCGCGAGCTGGCCCGCGCCGTGATGGCCGAGCACCGCATTGCCGTCGCGGGCGAGGCGCTCGACTATCTCGCGGCCAATCTCGGCGGCGACCGCGGGCTCAGCCGGCAGGAGCTGGAAAAGCTCGCGCTCTATGTCGGCGACGGCGGCCGGCTTGGCTATGGCGATGCCGCTGCGGTGGTCGGCGACAGCGCGGCCCTGACGCTCGACGATGTCGTCCATGCCGCGTCAGGCGGCGATGCGCCAGGGCTCGAGCGTGCGCTTTCCCGCGCCTTCGAGGAAGGCGAGGCGCCGGTCACGGTGCTGCGCGCGCTCACGCGGCATTTCCAGCGCCTGCATCTGACCGGCGCGCGCATCGCCGCGGGTGCTGCGGCGGAAGAGGCGATGGGGAAGCTGCGCCCGCCGGTGTTCTTCAAGGACAAGGAGCGTTTCGAGCGCGAGCTGCGGCTCTGGCCCAAGGCGCGCGCGCGGGAGGCGCTGCTGCTCTTGACCGCGGCCGAGCGCAACGCCAAGCGCACCGGTCCGCCGCCCCACGCCATTTGCCGCGACGCGCTGCTGCGCATCGCCGGCCAAGCCGCCGGGCCGCGGCGGTAGGGGAGCTAGGCCCGGCTCAGGCTGAAGCGGTAGCGGCGGCGGTTGCGCCAGCCGATATAGGCACGCGTTCCGTATCCCAGCACATAGGCGCTGACCATGAGCGCCGCGAACGCCATCACGTTACTTTGCATGGTCCTACACTCCGGACTCTTCCTGCTGATCCGCTGCGCCCAGTCTCGGCAAGAATGGTTAATTTCGCGTAAGCGCGGGGGAAGGCGCGCGCCGTAGGCGGGGCAAGGAGCGCTCGCAAGGGACTTGACGCGATATGGCAAATTTGCCATAATCTGCGTGATGAGAAAGCCGGAAAGGCAAAGCCGCACCAGGGAAGCGAAGCAGGAAAACCCGCCGTCAGCTCGCCCGCTCATCTGGATCGCCAGCAGCAAGGACGATCTTTCGGCGTTGCCTCGCGAGGTAAAGGCTTCCTTTGGGTCTAGGCTCTTTCAATTGCAGCAGGGCAAGATCCCGCTCGACATGAAGCCGTTGCCCCAGTTTGGAACCGGTGTTTATGAGCTGCGAGAGAGATTCGACCGGAACGCCTATCGGCTGGCGTACATCGTCAATCTCACGAAGGCGCTCTATGTGCTGCATGCCTTCATGAAAAAATCCAAATCCGGAATCGGCCTGCCGAAGCCGGACGCCGAGTTGATCGCCGTGCGCTTGCGGCGCGCACGGGAGCTAGATGCGGAGGACTGATCATGGCCAAAATTCCCTTTGAGAAGAGCAGCGGCAACGTGTTTGCCGATATCGGATTCGCGCCAGCCGAGGCGGCCGAACTCGCCGCTAAAAGCCGCCTGATTATCGCCATCAAGGACACCATCGCGCGGCGCAAACTGACGCAGCAGGAAGCGGCGCGGCTCTGCGGCACGGATCAGCCGACACTTTCAAAAGTGTTCCGCGGCCGGATGGAGAGTGTGACCATCGACCGGCTAGCAGGCTGGCTGAATTCGCTTGGTCGGGACGTAGAGATCATCGTCAAACCAGCGCCGCGTAAGCCCCGCCAAGGACGCTTGCGTGTGGTCGAAGCTGCGTGATTGCCTGGCCGTTGCGGCGTCGTGGCCGATGCCGCACACTGACCCTCTTCTTAGCGGCGCGGGGGTTGCCATGGACGATTTCGAGGATCATTGCTGGCGCGATGTCATCCCGGCGGATGTGCTGGAGCTTTACGCCCATTACAAGCGCGACCTCTTCGTCGGGCCGGCGCCGGCGCTTTTGGCGATCGATCTTTACGAGATGGCCTATGAGGGCGGCGACAAGCCGGTGGCGGAGGTGACCAAAACCTATCCGAGCGCCTGCGGCGTCTATGCTTGGGCGGCGATCGAGCCGACGAAGCGGCTCTTCGCCGCTGCGCGCGCAGCGGGCTTGCCGATCTTCTACTCGACGCAAGACTGCCGCCCGCAGAGCCAGCCCAAGCGCATCGCCGCGACCAAGCGCCGAGGCGCCTCGGCCGATCCCGCGCTCTTCGCCATTCGGCCGGAATGGAAGCCGCAGCCCGGCGACGTCGTCATCACCAAGCAGCGCGCCTCCGCCTTCTTCGGCACGCCGCTCCAGGCGCATCTGACGCAGCTCGGCGTGCAGAGCCTGATCATCTGCGGCGAGAGCACGTCGGGCTGCGTCCGCGCCTCGGCGGTCGATGCCTATTCGCACGGCTATCACGTGACGTTGGTCGAGGAATGCTGCTACGACCGCAGCTTGCTTTCGCACCAGGTCAACCTCTTCGACATGCACCACAAATATTGCGATGTGCTGCGCCTCGATCAGGTCGTGGCGCAGCTCGACGAGCAGCGCGTCCGCCGAGCGAGCTGAGGAGCAAGGCGATGCAGCCCGGCGCTTACGGCCCCTTTCCCTATTCACCCATCATCCGCCGCCCGCGCCTCGAATGGCCGATGGGCGCGCGCGTCGCCTTCTGGGTCATTCCCAACATCGAGTTCTTCTCGCTCGAGGAGCGGCCGGGCGGCCATGGCGGCGGCAAGATCCCGGACGTGATGCTGTGGTCCGAGCGCGACTACGGCAACCGCGTCGGCGTGTGGCGGCTGATGGAAGTCCTGGACCGCTACGACATCCGCGCCACGGTCGCGCTCAACAGCGCGGTCTGCCGCCACCATCCCGCCATCATCGAGGAAGGCGAGAAGCGGCGCTGGGAATGGATGGGCCACAACGAGACCAACACGCGCCGCCTCAACGAGGCGCCGCCGGGCGAGGAGCCGCGCATCATCCGCGACGCGCTCGCCGAAATCGCGCGCAGCACCAGCCGGCGGCCGGCGGGCTGGCTCGGCTCGGGGCTGCAGGAGACTTGGGAGACGCTCGATCTCCTGGCCGCCGAGGGCATCGAATATGTCGGCGATTGGTGCAACGACGACCAACCCTATGTCATGTCGCTTGACCATGGGCGCAGCCTTATCGCCATGCCCTACAGCACCGAGATCAACGACAAGCCGGCCTTCGAGACCTTCCACCGCAGCGCCGATGATTTCCGCGAGATGATCTGCCGCCAGTTCGACGTGCTCTACCGCGAGGGTGCGCAATCCGGCCGGGTCATGGCGATCGCGCTCCATCCTTATCTCAGCGGCCGGCCTTATCGCATCGACGCGCTCGACCGCGCGCTCGACTACATCTGCCGCCATGACGGCGTCTGGCGCGCCACCGGCAGCGAGATCGCGCGCCACTTCCGCGCCGTGCATAAAGAAACCTAGGCCCGCGACGGCGCTTGCCGAACGCGGGTGAGCGTGGCAAAGGGAGCGCCATGGTCGTCAAGACCCACGACGCGGAAACGAAGCGCGGGCCGGGGCGGAGCGATGCGGTGCTGCGCGCGCTCTGGGGTCTCGGCCGCACGCGGCTGCGCGGCACGGTGTCGATCCTCGCGGGCCTTCTCTTGTGGGAGCTGCTGAGCCGCTATCTCGTCGCCAACGCGCTCTTCCTCGCCGCGCCCTCGCAGATCGTCGGCGCGCTCGTCCATCTCTCCGCCACCGGCGAGCTTGGCCACCACATCGCGATCAGCGCCGCCGAGTTCGCCTTGGGCTATGTCCTCGCCTGCATTCTGGGCATTGCTCTCGGCCTCTTCATGGCCGAGAGCGAGGCGGTGAAGCAAAGCCTGCAGCCCTGGGTCTCCGGCTTCTATGCGACACCGATCATCGCGCTCGCGCCCTTGTTCATTCTGTGGTGCGGCATCGGCATTTGGTCGAAGGTGCTGGTGGTGGTCTCGCTGGTGCTGTTTCCCGTCTGCATCAACACCGAGGCGGGCTTGCGCACGACGAGCGAGCGGCTCATCGAGATGCTCCGCAGCTTCGGCGCGTCGCGCGCACAAATCTTCTGGAAGGTGTCGCTGCCCTCGGCGATGCCGTTCATCCTGGCGGGCTTGAAGCTCGGCATCGGGCGCGGCCTCATCGGCGTGGTCGTGGCCGAGCTCTTCGGCTCGCGCGCGGGCTTGGGCCAGCTCATCAGCCAATCGGCCGACAGCTTCAACATGCCGGACCTTTTCGCCGCGGTCATTGTGCTGGCGGTCGCCGGCATCGTCATGACCGCGGGCTTCGGCTGGATCGAGCGCCGGCTCGTGCCATGGACCAGGGACTGATGACGCCCAAGCTCGAAGTGCGGCAGCTGAGCAAGCGCTTCGGCGATCTCGAGGCCTTGCAGGGCATCGACATCGCCATCGAAGAGGGCGCCTTCATTGCCATCGTCGGCCCTTCGGGCTGCGGCAAGACCACCTTCCTGCGCATCGTCGCCGGCTTGACCGATGCGAGCGAAGGCGAGGTCAGGCTCGACGGCAAGCGGGTGGAGAAGCCCGGCGCCGATCGCGGCTTCGTCTTCCAGAGCGACAATCTGCTCCCCTGGCGGACGGTGCTGGCGAACGCGATGATCGGCCCGGAAGTGAGCGGCCGCGCCGGCGCCAAGGAGCGCCAGCGCACGCTCGACCTGCTGCGCCTCGTCGGCCTCGCCGGCTTTGAGCACTATCATCCGCGCCAGCTTTCGGGCGGCATGCGCCAGCGCGTCAATCTGGCGCGCGCGCTCGCCGTCGATCCCACGGTGCTGCTGATGGACGAGCCGTTCTCGGCCCTGGACGCGCAGACCCGCGAGATCATGCAGACGGAATTGCTGCGCATCTGGGAGAAGGGGCGCAAGACCGCGCTCTTCGTCACCCATCAGATCGACGAGGCGGTGTTCCTCGCCGACCGGGTCCTGGTCTTCGCCCGCCGCCCCGGCCGCCTCCAGGACGTGGTCGAGATCGACCTGCCGCGCCCGCGCCGCCTCGAGATGAAACGCACCCCCGAATTCGTCCGCACCGTCGACCGTATCTGGCGGCTGATCGAAGACGATGTCAGGGCCTCGGTGATGCAGGGGGAGGAGTAGGGGGAGGCGGGCGGCTGCGACCGCGAGGGCGCCGTCATGGCCGGGCCGGCCGGAGGCCGAGTCCCGGCCATCCACCGCAATACAATAACCGCGAAAACGCGGCGATCTTTGAGGCGGCCATAGCAAGATGCTGAGGCGCAACGACTGGCGCACGCCTCAGGAAACTGAGGATGACGCCAGCGAATTGGATTACGCTCCACCGTCCTGGCCCGTTTTACGAAGAACGACGGATGATTTTTTCTTGAAGAAGCTGCGCGCTGTTACCCCTATGACAAAAATTACGATTCCACCGGCAATCCCCAACAAATGATCCAAGAGCCCGTGCGACCGATAATCCGCGACCTCTTGGAAAGCGCGGCGGTCTTTGTCCATGGATAGTTCATCGGCCGCAGATTCTATGGGCTGGTATCGGATCGCATCCGAAATCGTTACCGCACTAGTTGTCATTGGGCTTCTGGGTGAATATGCGGGGAAACTCACTGATGTAGCGAAAGCATATTGGGCATATCCGTTTAGCTTTCGCGCCCTCATCATTTCTGTTCGGAACGTTGCGTTTCCTTTGATGGTCGTGTTGGGAGTGAGCGGCGAGCTATGGGTGAATGAAAATGTTTCCGCCATAGAAGGGCGAGAAGCAGCCAAAAACGAACAGCTGCGACAACACAATCTCGCGGTCGAAACGATATTGCAGCCTCGGCGATTGCTTCCAGACGGCCGCAACGAAAGGATAAGCGACGCCTTGCATAAATTCCCAGAACTGAAAGGGTTGGGGCAAATCCGAGTATTTATCCAGCCCATCGCTGATGATTCGGAGGCCGATGCGCTCGCAAAAGACATCAAAGATTTGCTCGGATACTCGTCTTGGTCCGCGAGTTCGGAATGGCTCCCCCAGATAGTGAGGGAGGAAGTCACCCATCTTCGCGCGATCGATATCCCGCCTGGTCTTCGTGTGTTCACGGTGCCAAGGCAGGTAGCTTGGAAACGGGGCGAGCCAGACCCGAACGCTGATTTGTTCAAAGCAGGCGATGTTTTGGCAACAACATTAACAAGAGCTGGCTTAACGGAAGGTTCGGGGCCGGTTGGCAACCATAGCGAGCGGCGCAGAGGGAGGGAGATCCCTAATGGTGCATATCCTTTTCCTTCGTGGTGGGTCGAGAATGGAAACCTCCCTCCATTTTCTGGACTTGTTGTCGCAATCGGTAGGCAGCCGATAAAAGAGGAATTTCTAAAGCTCAAAGAAGATGAAGCTAAAGCGAAAACGCCGTAACTCGTGGCATTAGCCGCGCGAGCAGCGCAAAAAGTGAAGAGTGCTGCGACAAACCAAACGCACCGGCGGCACCGCGGTACGCGCGCAATCCGTCTACTGCGGTATAGTCGTCTCCACGGTTAAGCGGCGATCGGGACAAGACGTGGGTGGCCGGGACAAGCCCGGTCACGACGATCAACAGCATCGTCCGTTTCGCTTGCATCGCAAAACCGCGCGACACTTTCGCCATTCCTCTGTCAAATCCCAAGACAAACCACCGTTTTTTCTTCCCTCATTCTCGCCTATATTGGCATACCTCTTGCGCATCTCCATGATCCATTGAACATCCGCCATGCTAGTCTATGCCTTGGGAAAGGCCCGGGTATCTGAGTTGTGTTGCGGGTGCGCCCATGATGAGGACAGCTTTCATCGGCCTGATGCTCGGCGGGACATGGTTGGTCTACAGCCTGTGCCGCTGGGCGCTGGCGCATTTCGAGTGGTCTTTCGCGACGACGGAAGCGGATCGGGTGGCGCTCTCCTTTCTGACCGCGGTGACCTATCTTCTGGTCGTCGCGGCGCAGTTGTGGAGCCGGCGCCAGCGTTAGGCGCGCCGCTTTCGGCGGCGGCGGCGAGCGTGTAGGATCGGCGCATTCGTTGCGCGCCGCGGGGGAACGCCGCGGCAAAAATCACTGGGGAGGAACTATGATCAGGCTCGCGATCATCCTGTGCGCGGCGGCGCTGCTGCCGGCGGCGGCGGCGGCGCAGATTTCCGACAATGTGGTCAAGCTCGGCGTGCTCACGGATATGAGCAGCGTCTATTCCGACGGCACCGGCAAGGGCTCGCTCGCCGCGGCCGAAATGGCGGCCGAGGATTTCGGCGGCAAGGTGCTGGGCAAGCCGATCGTGGTCATCGGCGGCGATCACCTGAACAAGCCCGATGTCGGCGCCACCATCGCGCGGCAGTGGTATGACGAGCAGCAGGTCGATGCCATCTTGGACGTGCCGACTTCGTCCATCACCTTGGCCGTGCAGGAGATCACCAGGCAGAAGGACAAGGTCCTGATCATCTCCGGCGGCGGCAGCTCGGATCTGACCGGCAAGGCCTGCTCTCCCAACGGCATCCACTGGACCTACGACACCTATGCGCTCTCCCATGTCGCGGGCAAGGCGATGGCCGAGCGCGGCGACAAGAACTGGTTCTTCATCACCGCCGACTACGCCTTCGGCCATCAGCTCGAAAGCGATGCGAGCGCCGTGGTAAAGGGCGCGGGCGGCCAGGTGCTGGGCGGCGTGCGCGCCCCGCTCAACACCGCGGATTTCTCGTCATACCTGTTGCAGGCGCAGGCCTCGCATGCCCAGGTCGTGGCCCTCGCCATGGCCGGCGGCGACACCCAGAACGCGATCAAGCAGGCCCATGAGTTCGGCCTGACCGCGGGCGGGCAGAAGCTTCTGGCGCTCTTGGCGCAGATCACCGACATCCACAGCCTCGGCCTCGAGACGGCGCAGGGCCTCATCTTCACCGAGGGCTTCTACTGGGACATGAACGACGAGACCCGCGCCTGGTCGAAGCGCTTCTACGAGCGCATGCACCGCATGCCCACGATGATCCAAGCCGGCGTCTATTCCTCGGTCATGCATTACCTCAAGGCGATCGAGGCGGTGGGAACCGACGACGCCAAGCCGGTGCTGGCGAAGATGCGGGCCACGCCGGTCAACGACTTCTTCGCCAAGGGCGGCCACATCCGCGAGGACGGCCGCATGGTCCATGACATGTATCTGGTCGAGGTCAAAAAGCCCGCGGAATCGACGGGCGAATGGGACATCTACAAGATTCTCGCGACCATCCCCGGCGACCAAGCCTACCGCCCCTTGAACGAAGGCGGCTGTCCGCTCGTCGCCAAGGGATGAGGGCGCGGCCAATGCGCGCGGTGTGAGCCAGCTCACAGGCCTTCGCGCGACCGCGACCCTACATCCTCTCCTGCGGGCGGAAATTCCCCCGCGCAGCGATGGAGAGGATGGTGACCTTCGCCCTGAGCCTCGCCGGCATGATGTTGGGCGGCCTGATTGCGGCCGGCGGAAGGCGCTATCCCGCCTATGGCAGCGCGCTCGAGGGTCTGGGCGCGGCCGTCTTCGTCCTGAGCCTCGTGCTCTTGGGCCTGGCCTTGCGCTCGAGCGGCGCCTGAGACGCCTCACCACTTCATCGGGCACTGGTCGTGGTAGAGGTCGCGCCACGCCGTCGCCCCGGTCTCCAGGAGCTTCAGCGTCAGTTGCCCTTGCGCGTCCTTCTGGACCTGCTCGATGTAGATGTTGTCGATGGGATACTGGTTGTTGTCGAACTTGAAGGGGCCGCGGATCGACTTGAAATCGGCCTTGCGCAGCGCCGCGTGCAAGGCGTCCTTGTCCTCGATCTTGCCATGCACGTCCCTGACTGCGCCGTCGATCAGCATGATCGCGTCGTATTGCAGGGCCGCGAAGATCGAGGGCTGGCGCTTGTATTTGTCGCGGAAGGCGGCGACGAACGCCTTGTTCTCGGGATTGTCGAGGTCATAGCTCCAATTGGTGCCGACGGTCATGCCCAGCGCCGCATCGCCCAGCGCCGGCCATTGCAGGGGCGTCGCCATCGCATCGGTGCCGAGGAAGGGAATCTTCTGCAGCCCCGCCTGGGCATATTGCTTGACGAAGGCGATGCCGCCTTGGCCGACCATGAAGCCGAAGACCGCATCGGGGTTGGCCGCGCGGATCTGCGCCAGCTCCGCGGCGAAATCCAATTGCGCCAAGGGCGTGAACACCTGGCCCGCGACCTTGCCGGTGTAGGTCTTGCGCGCCCCGCCGATCTGCTCCCAGCCGGCTTGATAATCCTGGCCGATGAAGAAGACGTTCTTGTAGCCCTTCCGGTTCATGTAGTTGCCCATCACCATGTCCCAATCTTCGTTCTCGAAGGTCGAGATGAAGAGATAGGGGTTGCAGCCCTTGCCGGCGAACTCGCTGGCGCCGGCGAGCCCGCCCACCATGGTGATCTTGGCGTCGGCGAAGGAAGGGGCGACGGCGATCAGGACATTGGACGAGGTCAGGCCGGTGACGATGTCGACCTTGTCCTGATCGATCATCTTGGAGGCGACCTGCACGCCTTCGGAGGGCTGCGCCTTGTCGTCGCCGGGGATCACCGTGACGGGCACGCCGCCGAGCTTGCTGCCGAGCGTGGCGAGCGCCAGATCGGCGCCGCGCTGCATCTCGCCGCCGACGATCGCCAAGGGCCCGCTCAACGCCAGCATGAGACCGAGCTTCACCTGCTCCGCCGCCTGCGCCGCGGGCGCGAGCGTCACCGCCGCAACCGCGGCCGCCAGCATGGTCCGTTGCATCCGCATGAGCATCCTCCCCGCATTATCGTTGCCCGAGACATAGCGCCGACGCGGGGTCGGCGTCCAGCGCGGGGATGGCCGCATCCGAGCGTTGTCGCCAGGCCGCCCGCCGCCTCGATGTAGGGACGGGTCCCGGCCATCTGCAAACAGCCCGGCGCATCTCATTCCGGGTCTAGGCAAAAAGGCAATTGAGGCTTTCTCAGGTAGCCATTACCTTTGCGCCCATAACGCACCGAATTGGTGCCGCAGCGGGGAAGAACGACCATGTATGGGGAAAGTGGCTCGGCGCTGCCGGTGTCGTCTTGGCAGCAACGGCGTTGAGCGCGTGCAGCGTTTTCATGGCGTCAAGTCGCCAGACCTATCGATGCGACCCATCGATCATTCAACCAAAGGCGGATCGCCAAGCGATCGAATCCGTTTGCGGGCCGCCCGACTTGCTGACCAGCCTCGATGGCGGAAAGGCAAAGGCGATCTATAAGATAGACCCGAACGCCGTGACCGGCGGAACGAAGGCAGCCGAAATTGGCACCGACGTCGTGTTTGACGTATTCAGCCTCGGTTTATGGGAAGCCGTGGCGACGCCAATCGAGATCGGGTCATCCGACAAAATCGTGAACTACATCGTGATCTACACCGGCGACAACAAAGTCGAGACCGTCGAGACGCTGAAATAGCGTCGCCGCGGCGTCGGCCGGCGCCTCTAAAGGTTCATCGCGACGGTGTTGAAGGTGTTGGCCAAGCCTAAGCCGACGGCCTTGAACGCCGTGAGCGCGACGACGGCGATGAGCGCGACGATGAGACCGTACTCGACCGCGGTTGCGCCGGATTCGTCGTTGAGCAGTCGCCGCATTCCACGCATCGGCCTATGCTCCTTCCCCGCAGGCTGAACCAACGCCGCGAATATTGCCGCAATTCGTCGCGCATTTCAAGAAATAACAAATAAAAATCGTCTAAAATTTGAGGGAAATACTGTAAAAATCTAACCTTAATTTTAGGCGAATGCGGTCGATCCGAATTTTACTATAAACTCGCGTGCGTTGTTCTATTTAAGGGCGAGAAATTTGATCTCGATCAAAGCGCGGCCGCGCCGCTCCGGGCAAGGTCCTCGGCGCGCGAGATTGGCGGAGACTGGCGATGGACGGGCGATTGGAAAGCGAATTGCGGCGGCTCGCTTGGGAGTATCTCGAGCGCGCCGAGCACACCGACGATCCCCGGGAGCGCGGCTTGCTCCTGGAGCGGGCGGCCCTGTGGCATGCGCTCGCCACCGACAGCGAGCAGCCGCAAGCATCAACCCCTTCGCTGCCGAAACACGCGTGGGTTGACGGGAAGAGCCCATCGCTATCCCGTTGCGGGAATCGGGCCGTCGCAGCGGGACGATAGAAAACTCCGCATCGTCCTGCGCGGGTTTCGTCCCGCGCATCCACGTCTTTAATTTCTTCGCGCGACGCGCCGTGGCGGTCTTCGTCAGTGCGGCAAGCGCAACCGCGGCATCAACCTATTGCCGTCTCACCTTCTGCATCAGGCGCTGCGAAATCTCGTCGAATTGATCGAGTTCGGAGAAGCGGATTGTGATGGAGCCGCTGCGGCCGTTGGCGTCGAGCTCGATCTCGACCGGCAGGCCGAGGATGAGCGACAAATCCTTCTCCATCGCGGCGATGTTGGCGTCGGCCGGGTCCAGCGGCGCGGCGGCGCTCGGTGAGAGCGCGTTCGCCTTCTCCTTGGCCGCGGCGAATTCATGCTGCGCCTGGACGAGATGCTCGACCTGGCGCACGCTGAATTCGAATCTCGCGGCGTCGCGCGCGAGCTTGATGGGATCGAGCGCGCCCAGCAAGGCGCGCGCATGGCCGGCGGCGATGCGGCCGGCCTCCAACAGCTCATGCACCTCGTCGGGCAGGCTCAGAAGCCGGATGGTGTTGGCGATGTGGCTGCGGCTCTTGCCCACCGCGCGCGCCAGATCCTCTTGCGTGTGGCCGAATTCCTTGATCAAGCGCTGATAGCCCGCGGCCTCTTCGAGCGCGGACAAATCCTGGCGCTGCACGTTTTCGACGAGCGCGACTTCGAGCGCCTCGCGGTCGGCGAGATCGCGCACCATCACCGGCACTTCGTGCAGCCGCGCGCGCTGCGCCGCGCGCCAGCGCCGCTCGCCCGCCAAGAGCTCGTACTCTTCGGGCCGGTTCGGGTGATGGCGCACCAGCAGGGGCTGCAAGATGCCCTGCGCCGCGATGGAATCCGCGAGCGCCTGCATGCTCTCTTCGTCGAATTTGCGGCGCGGCTGGAAGCGGCCGGGATGAATGCGCTCGATCGGCACCTGCCGCACGCTCGCCGGTCCCGGCGCGGGCGTTTCTTCCTCGCCCAACAGCGCCGACAAGCCGCGGCCGAGGCCGCGCCGTTTCGGATCTTCGCTCACGGAATGAAGCTCCGCGCCGCGCGGCTCTTCTCGCGGCGCAGCACCTCGCCCGCCAGATGGACATAGGCTTGCGCGCCGGCGCAGCGGAAATCATAGAGCAGCACGGGCTGGCCGTGCGAGGGCGCCTCGCTGATGCGGACGTTGCGCGGGATCACCGTGTCATAGACCTTGGCGCCGAAATGATCGCGCACATCGGCCGCGACCAGATCGGAGAGGTTGTTGCGCTTGTCGAACATGGTGAGCACCACGCCCTGGATCTCGAGACGCGGATTCAAATGGCGCTTGACCCGCTCGATCGTGCGCACGAGATGCGAGAGGCCTTCGAGCGCGTAGAACTCGCATTGCAGCGGCACCAACACCGCATCCGCCGCGACCAGCGCGTTGAGCGTCAACAGACCCAAGGACGGCGGACAATCGATCAGCACATAGGCGAAGTCGAGCGCCGCCATGCCCAGCGCTTCGCGCAGCCGGTACTCGCGGCGCTCTTCGCCGACCAGCTCCAGCTCGGCGCCGGCCAGTTCGACCGAGGCCGGCAGCAGCATGAGATTCGGCACCGCCGTGGGCAGGATCGCCGCCGCCACCGGCCTGTCGCCGAGCAGCACCTCATAGCTCGTGACATGCCGCGCCGGGCGCGCGATGCCGAGGCCGGTCGAGGCGTTGCCCTGCGGATCGAGATCGACGAGCAGAACGCGTTCGCCCACCGCGGCGAGCGCAGTCGCAAGATTGATCGCGGTCGTGGTCTTGCCGACGCCGCCCTTCTGATTGGCAATGGCGATGATCCGCGGGCGCGCCGCCCCTAAGGCAAGCTCGGGCGCGGGCGCATCGGCGGTGACCGGCTCAAGGCTCACGGGCGAGGCTCCCGATTCGCAGGATCGTGCCGGAGGGGTCGGAGGCGCTGGGCAGGCGCTCGACCTTCATCTTCCATGCTTTGCGCGCCAGGGTCAATTCCTCCTCGACCGTTCGTCCACAGAGAAATACGCATATGCTGTGGGGGCCGACGAACGGCTCTACTATATCTAGTAGCTCGGAGAGGGGTGCCAGGGCGCGGGCCGTGACCGCATCGGCGGCGAAGGGCGGCACCCGCTCGCTCCGCATGGCGTGGAGCGTGGCCGGCGCGCCGGTCACCCGGATCGCCTCGCGCAGAAAGGCCGCCTTGCGCAAATCCGACTCGATGAGATGGACCTCCGGCACCCCCAAGATCGCCAATATCAGACCCGGCAAACCCGCACCCGAACCGACATCAACCAGCACGCGCGCAGCACTCGGTAAGAGCCGTTGCAGCTGTGCCGAGTCGAGAACATGGCGGCGCCAGACATCGCCGATGGTGCTGCGCCCGACCAGATTGATGCGCCGGTTCCAGGCGCGGAGCAGCTCGACATAGAGCCCGAGCCGGTCGAGCGTTTCACGTGAAACATTGCTTAACCTTCCGAAGCCTTCCTGGCCCAAGGCCGTGCGCACCGGGCGGTCGTTGATCGCGCGCCGCCCGCTCATTCGGCCGCAACCGCCTGCCGCTTCACATGCCGAAGCAGCGCCACGAGCGCCGCCGGCGTGACCCCGGAAATGCGCGACGCCGCGCCTAGGCTCTCCGGCTGCGCCGCCTTGAGCTTTGCCCGCACTTCGGCCGACAGGCTCCCGATCGCGGCATAATCGAGGCCGCGCGGCAGGCGCAGCGCCTCGTCCCGGCGAAAGGCGCTGATCTCCGCCTCCTGCCGCTCGATATAGCCGGCATAGCGCCCGTCGATCTCGATCTGCTCCGCGATATCTTTCGGGATCGCCGCCAGCTCCGGCCAGACCGCACCGAGCCGCTTCAGGTCGATGCCGGGATAAGCCAGCAAATCCGCGGCCGAGCGGGCGATGCCGTCGGCATTGACGGTGATCCCTTGCCGCCGCAGCGCCGAAGGCGACAGGCTGAACTGCCGCACCAACGCGCGCGCCTCGGCGAGCGCCCTGGCCTTGGCGGCGAAGGCCCGGCGCCGCTCCTGCCCGACGCAACCCAGGCCCAAGCCCAAGGGCGTCAGGCGCTGGTCGGCATTGTCGGCGCGCAGTATGAGCCGGTATTCGGCGCGCGAAGTGAACATGCGGTAAGGCTCGCTCGTGCCCCGGGTCACGAGATCGTCGATCAGCACGCCGATATAGGCGCTCGCCCGATCGAGCACGAATTCGCCGCCGCCGCCGGCCGAAAGCGCCGCATTCAGCCCAGCAATCAGGCCTTGCGCCGCCGCCTCCTCATAGCCCGTCGTGCCATTGATCTGGCCGGCCAGGAACAGCCCGGGAATGCGCCGCGTCTCCAGGCTCGGCCGCAGCTCGCGCGGATCGACGAAATCATATTCGATGGCGTAGCCTGGCCGCAGCATGACGGCGCCTTCGAGCCCGGGGATGGTCTTAAGCAATTCGGCCTGGACCGCACGCGGCAGCGAAGTCGAGATGCCGTTGGGATAGACCGTAGGGTCGTCGAGGCCCTCGGGCTCGAGAAAGATCTGGTGCCGCTCGCGCTCGGCAAAACGAACCACCTTGTCCTCGATCGACGGGCAATAGCGCGGGCCGGTACCGGCGATCTGGCCGGAATAGATCGGCGCGCGATGCAGATTGGCGTGGATCAGGGCATGCGATGCCGGGGTCGTGGCGGTGATATGGCAGGGAATTTGCGGCGTAGTGATGCGCTCGGTCAGGAAGGAGAACGGCACCGGCGGGTCATCGCCGTTCTGGACCATGAGCCCCTGCCAATCGATGGTCCGGCCGTCGAGCCGTGGCGGCGTGCCAGTCTTGAGCCGGCCCAAGGCAAACCCGTGCCGTGCCAAGGTGTCGGAGAGCCCGAGCGCCGGCGCCTCGCCGACCCGTCCGGCCGGGATCTGCTCTTCACCGATATGGATGAGGCCGCGCAGGAAGGTGCCGGTAGTGATAACGACGGCGCCGGCGGCGAGTTTGTTGCCCGTCCCGGTCACGACGCCCCTCACCCGCCCGGCGGCGTCGAGCAGCAGATCCTCGGCCGCGGCCTCGCGGATCTCGAAGCCAGGCTGCTCGGCCAGGAGCGCCTGCATGGCCTGGCGATAGAGCTTGCGGTCGGCCTGGGCGCGCGGGCCGCGGACCGCCGGGCCCTTGCTGGCGTTGAGCATGCGGAACTGAATGCCGGCGCGGTCGGCGGCGCGGCCCATGACCCCGTCGAGCGCGTCGATCTCGCGCACCAAATGGCCCTTGGCGAGCCCGCCGATGGCGGGGTTGCAGGACATCTCGCCGATCGTCGCCGCCTTGTGCGTGAGCAGCAAGATGCGGGCGCCCAGCCGCGCCCCGGCGGCCGCGGCTTCGCAGCCGGCATGGCCGCCGCCGATGACGATGACGTCCCAGGAGGGCATGGCGATATTTACTGTTTCACGTGAAACACTGCAACTCTGCCTTGCGCGGTCTTAACCAAGGTTGACAGAACCCTGGCGCGCGGTGCCCGATGGCGCCGCTTGCGCGGGAGATGCAGGTGCTGTGGTGGCGGCACGCCTGGCCGGGCTTTCTCGGAACGCTGTCGGGCGTCGGCCTCGGCCGCTTCGCCTATACCTCGCTCATGCCTTTCCTCATCGCCAGCGGAGCACTTACCGCCGCTGCCGCGGCCTATCTCGGCGCCGCGAACCTCATGGGCTATTTCGTCGGCGCGGCGCTCGCCGCCCGGCTGGCCCAGGCCGTCGGCATGACCCGTGCCCTGCGCGCGGCGTTCGTGCTGACGACATTGAGCTTCGTCGCCTGCATTCCGGAATGGGGCTTCTGGTGGTATTTCCCTTGGCGGGTCCTCATCGGCGTGACCGGCGGCTTACTGATGGTCCTGGGGGCGGGATTCCTGTACGCGGGAAGTCCGCCGGAGGGCCGCGGCCGGATCGGCGGCGTGGTTTTCGCCGGGGTCGGCGGCGGCATCGCGCTCGCCGGGCTGGTGGTGACGCCGCTCGCGGCGCTCGACCCGGCCTGGGCCTGGGCCGTCATGGCGCTCGGCGCGGGAGTCGCCAGCGTGGCGACCTGGCCGCGCTGGCGCGGCGGCGGCACCATACCGCTGCCGCGGCGGCGCGGCGGCCAGCGGCTCGGCGCCGCGGCCTCTCTGGCCATTCTCGGCTTCGCCATGGACGGCATCGGCTATACCGCGCACGCGCTCTTCTGGGTCGATTTCATTGCCCGGTATCTCGGGCGCGGCGCCTCGGCGGGAGCGCTCGCTTGGACGCTGTTCGGCATCGGCGCGACGCTCGGGCCGATGGTCGCGGGCGCGATGGGCGATACGATCGGCCTCGGCCGGGCGCTGGCCTTGGGGCTGCTCGTCAAGAGCCTGGGCGTGGCGCTGCCGGTCCTGAGCACGGCGCCGCTGGCGCTGGCGGTTTCCTCGCTGGTTGTCGGCGCCTTGAGTCCGGCCTTCCCGGCACTGACTTCGGCGCGGCTCGCCGAACTGGTGCCGCCCTCCGAGCTCACCCGCGTTTGGGGCCTGGCGACTCTTGCCTTCGCCGCGCTCCAGGCCGTCGCGGGCTACGCCATGTCCTACGCCTTTGCCGAGTTCGGCAGCTATGTCCCGCTGTTCATGGCCGGAAGCCTGGCGTTGCTGATCGGCGCGGGCGCCGCGCTGCTCTCCCTGATCTTGGCGCCGCGCGCCGCAATCGATGAAATCTGAAAGAATTGGTCAAGTATTTGAGCGACGGGTTACCCAGATGGGTAAAGCAGCTCAAGATATAGCGGCACGAATCCGATTCGTCCTCGGGACGTTCCGGCAACTGCCGCTATTAGGAGTATCGCCCCGCGCATATGTTCCCTTATTGTTCTGGGCTGCTCACTGGTTTCCCGGTTATTTTCCAATGCAGAACTCGCGAAAGAGCATATCGAGCATATCCTCGACATCGACCCGGCCGGTGATGCGGCCCAGCGCGCGCACGGCGCGGCGGAGATCCTCGGCGGCGAGTTCGGGCAGCGGGGCCCGAGCGAAGCGCGCGAGCGCCGCGACGCAATCCTCGAGCGCCCGGCGGTGCCGCGCACGGGTGACGACCGCAGCATTCCCCGGCGCCAAACGCTCGGCGACCGCCGCGGTCAAGCGCGCGAGGAGATCCCCCATCCCCGCGCCGGTCTTGACCGAGAGCGGCACCATTCCGGCGGGCGGCATGTCGCCTTCAGGCAGTAAGTCGATCTTATTGGCGATCACCAAGGCATCCTCATCGATGAGCGCGCGCAGCGCTTCTTCGGGCTCGGGCTGCGTTGCATCGAGCAGGACGAGTTTCAGATCGGCCGAGGCGGCGCGCGCCCGCGCCCGGCGCACGCCTTCTTCCTCGATCGCATCGCGCGCCGCCCGCACGCCCGCGGTATCCGCGAGCACCACGGGATAGCCCGCGAGATCGAGCGCGACTTCGATCACGTCGCGGGTCGTGCCGGCAATCGCCGAGGTGATCGCCACGTCGCGCCGCGCCAGCGCATTCATCAGACTCGATTTCCCGGCATTGGGCGGACCCAGAATGGCGACCGCAATGCCGTCGCGCAGGCGCTCGCCGCGCCGCGCATCGACCAAATGCGCTTCGATCTCGGTGGCAAGCCTTGCCGCTTCGGCGCCCGCCTTGTCCAAGAGACCGCTCGGCAGATCCTCCTCGGGAAAATCGATCGCCGCCTCGAGCCGCGCCTGGATGGCGAGAAGCCGCTGCCGCCAGCCCTCGCAGAGCCGGCCCAATTCGCCGCCGAGCTGGCGCAGCGCCTGGCGCCGCTGCGCCGCGGTCTCCGCCGCGATCAGATCGGCCAGACCCTCGACCTCGGTGAGATCGAGCTTGTCGTTGAGGAAGGCGCGGCGCGCGAATTCGCCGGGCTCGGCCAGCCGCAAGCCGGGCATGCGCCCGAGACTGTCCAAGAGCGCGGCCGTCACGGCGCGGCTGCCATGGACCTGGAGCTCTGCCACATCCTCGCCGGTGACGCTGTGCGGCGCCGGAAAGAGCAGCATGAGGCCCTGGTCGATCGCCTCGCCCGAGGCGGGATCGCGAAAGCGCGCGAGCGAGGCGCGCCGCGGCGGCGGCAGCCGGCCCGCGAGCTCTTGCAGCGCCGACCGCGCCTTCGGCCCGGAGAGCCGCAGCACGGCGATGCCGGCGCGGCCCGCAGCGGTCGAGAGCGCGAAGATGGTATCGTTCATCGTCGGCGACTGTAGCACTACCGCCGTCGCTGTCGCGTCTTGCGCCGGCGCGATTGTGGGAGTGCGGGTCCGCGGGCATAATGTGTCTGCCGCGTCTTCCGCCGCGCATCATGAGAATGCGAGGACACATGCTTGAGATGACCGAGCAGCGCCGCGACGGCGCGACCCTCCTGGAACTCAAGGGACGGCTGGACAGCGACGGAGCGAAAGCGCTCGAAGGCCGGCTCACAGCACTGATCGCCGCCGGCGCGACGCGCTTGGTGCTCGATCTCGAGCAGCTTGACTACATCAGCAGCCTCGGGTTGCGCGCGATCTTGATGGCGGCAAAGGCGGCCTTTGCCGCCAAGGGCAAGCTCGTACTGTGCCGGCCGAATGCGATGGTGCGGCGCCTCTTCGATGTCGGCTTCGCCAATGTGTTCGAGATCTACGACACGCGCGAGGCGGCGTTGGCGCAGGTTAAATAACGCTGCTTTTTGCGCTACTGTCGCGGGGCCGCCGCGGTCCAATATAATGCAAGAGGCTTCGGATGAATCCGGAGCCGGAGGCATGCCATGTCCGTCCAATCGCTGCTGAGCTTTGCCTTGACCGTCCCGGATGTCGAAGCCGGACGCCGTTTCTACACAACCTTTGGCCTCACCCCGGCCGAGCGCGACAATGCATTGGCCTTCCGCTGCGAGGGGCGCGATCAGGATCAAGTGCTGCTCGTTGAGGGCCGCAAGAAGCGGCTCAATCATTTGCGCTTCGGCGCCGACGCGAGGGGCCTAGCGGCGATCCGCCAGCGCATGCAGGAGCGCGGTATCGCCGAGATCGACGCGCCGCACAATTCCTTCGGCGGCGGGCTGTGGGTCCGCGACCCCGACGGCCATGCGGTCAATGTGCGGATCGAGGCGGCGAAGCCGTGGCGGCCGGCCGAACGCTTCGTCATGAACAATCCCGGCCATTACGAGCGGCGCGGCCGCGCCTGTCCGCCAAATCACCAAGTGCGGCCCAACCGCTTGGGCCACGTGCTGCTGCATTCGCCCGATCTCGAAACCATGACCAGGTTCTACACCGAAATCCTCGGCTTGCGCCTTTCCGACCGCGTTCCCGGCCTCATCGCCTTCATGCATTTGCCGGTGGGCGGCGATCATCACGTCGTGGCGCTGCTCGCCGAAGCGCGGCCGGGCTTCCATCACGCGAGCTTCGAAGTGGGATCGCCCGACGAGATCGGCATCGGGGCGCAGCGCGTGCTCGGCGCCGGCTACAAAAACGGCTGGGGCTTCGGACGCCATGTCTTGGGCTCGAACTTCTTCCACTATCTGCGCGATCCCTGGAACAGCCTGGCCGAATATTTCTGCGACATCGACCAGATTCCCGGCGACGGCTCGTGGCGCGCCGAGGATCACGGCGCCGAAGACGCGCTCTTCCGCTGGGGTCCGCCGGTGCCGGAGGAATTCGGCGCGAATTTCGAGGAACCGGATTGAAGCCGAGTGAGATGGCACCAGGCGTAAAAACGCGCTTTCATCATCATGGCCGGCCTCCGTGCCGGCCATCCACGATTTTGCAGCAGAACCAGACGTGGATGCGCGGGACAAGCCCGCGCATGACGACTCTGGTTCGTCCCGCATGGCGAGGCGAGCTGACATGAGCGCCAACGCGTTGGCCCAAGAGACCAGCCCCTATCTGCTGCAGCACAAGGACAATCCGGTGCATTGGCAGCCCTGGGGTCCGGCGGCGCTGGCGCAGGCCAGGGCGGAGAACAAGCCGATCCTGCTCTCGGTCGGCTATGCCGCCTGCCATTGGTGTCATGTCATGGCGCATGAGAGCTTCGAAGATCCGGCGATCGCCGCGCGCATGAACGCCGATTTCGTCAACATCAAGGTCGATCGCGAGGAACGGCCCGACCTCGACACGATCTATCAGCATGCGCTGCAGGTGCTGGGCGAACAGGGTGGCTGGCCGCTCACCATGTTCCTCACCCCCGCGGGCGAGCCGTTCTGGGGCGGCACCTATTTCCCGCCGAGCTCGCGCTGGGGGCGGCCGGGCTTTCCCGAGGTGCTGAGCGCGATTGCCGCGGCCTATCGCGACAAGCGCGACGAGATCGCATCCAATGTCGGTGCGATCAAGGGGGCGCTCGCGCGGTTGGCGCAGCCGCAAGCGGGCGCCGGCATCGCGCTCGACCTCATCGACCGCGCGGCCGCGCGGCTGGTGCAGGAAATCGACATGGTCGAGGGCGGCATCGGCAGCGCGCCCAAATTCCCGCAAGTGCCGATCCTCGCGCTGCTCTGGCGCGCCTGGAAGCGGCGGCGCAGCGAGGTCATGCGCCAGGCGGTGCTGGTGACGCTCGACCATATCTGCCAGGGCGGCATCTACGATCATCTCGGCGGCGGCTTCGCCCGCTATTCCGTCGATGCGCATTGGCTCGCACCGCATTTCGAGAAAATGCTCTACGACAATGCGCTCTTGATCGAACTCTTGACCGAGGTGTGGCAGGAGACGAAGAGCCCGCTCTATGCGCAGCGTGTCGCCGAGACGATCCAATGGATCGAGCGCGAGATGCGCGTCGCCGGCGGCTTCGCCTCGAGCCTCGATGCCGACAGCGAGCACGAAGAAGGCAAGTTCTACGTCTGGGACGCGGCCGAGATCGATCATCTGCTCGGCGAGCGTGCCGCGCGCTTCAAGGAATTCTACGACGTTGCGCCCGGCGGCAATTGGGAAGGGCACACCATCCTCAATCGCCTCGGCCATCTCGCGCTTGCCGATGATGCGAGCGAAGCGATGCTCGGCGAATGTCGCGCGGTGCTGCTCCGCGCGCGCGAGCCACGGGTGCGGCCGAGCCGCGACGACAAGGTGCTGGCCGATTGGAACGGGCTTATAATCGCGGCGCTCGCTGCCGCCGGCGCAGCATTTGCGCGCGCGGATTGGAGCGCGCGCGCGCGCGAAGGCTTCGCCTTCATCGTCGACAATCTTTCCGAGCCCGATGGCCGGCTCGCCCATGCCTGGCGGGCGGGACAGCGGCGCCATCGCGCGGTGCTCGACGATTACGCCAATATGAGCCGCGCCGCTTTGGCGCTCTATGAAGCGACCGGCGAGGCAGAATATCTCGAGCGCGCCCGCGCCTGGGTCGGGATCTGCGACCGGCATTATTGGGACGCGGCCGGCGGCGGCTATTTCTTCACCGCCGATGATGCCGAGGCGCTCATCATCCGCACCAAGCAGGCGGTCGATCAGCCCAACCCGTCCGGCAACGGCAGCTTGGCTCAGGTGCTGGCCCGGCTCCACTACCTCACCGGCGAGGAGCGCTATCGCAGCCGCGCAAACGGGACGCTCGCCGCCTTCGCCGGCGAGCTGCAGCGCAATCTCTTCGGCCTTGCCACGCTTTTGAACGCCGCCGAACTTTTGGAGCGCGCCGTGCAGATCGTCGTCATCGGCGAGCAAGGGGAGCCCGGAACCGCGGCGCTGCTCGGTGCCATCGCCGGCGTGAGCCTGCCCGGCAAAATTCTCATGCTCCTCGCGCCGGGAGCGGCGCTGCCGCAAAGCCACCCCGCCGCCGGCAAGAGCATGGTCGGCGGCCGCGCCACAGCCTATGTCTGCCAGGGCCCGGTCTGCTCCCTGCCTTTGACCGACCCGGCTGCGCTCGCCGCCGATTTGGCGGCGCACTGAGTCCGATCTCGTGCCGCGTCTCTCGCTCGATAGCCCTTTCGGCCGGCTGACGCTCAGTGAGGCGGACGGGCGCGTCACCGCGCTCGCCTGGGGCGGCGCGGCGGCCCGGGATTCATCGCCGGTGCTGCGCGAGGCGGGCCGCCAACTCGCCGCCTATTTCGCCGGCGAGCTTCGCGCCTTCGATCTGCCGCTTGCGCCGGCGGGCGCCCCTGGGGAGCAGCGCGTCTGGCAGGCCATGGCCGCGATCCCCTATGGCGAGACGCGGAGCTATGGCGAATTGGGTCGCGCACTCGGCCTCGCGGCGCGCGTTGTCGGCGCCGCCTGCGGCCGCAATCCGCTGCCCATTCTGCTGCCGTGTCACCGCGTCGTCGGCAGCGGCGGCACGCTCGTCGGCTACAGCGGCGGCGCGGGCATCGAGACCAAGCGAAGGCTCTTGCAGCTCGAGCGTGCGCTCTTGCTCTGAGCCGGGCGGGCTGACAAGCCGGGCTGCCGCCGCTAAGCTCGCCGCCACAACCATTGAGGGGAGGGCAACATGCCCGAGGTCACCATCCGCGCCACGGACGGCGGCAGTTTCCAGGCCTATCTCGCGACGCCCAAGAGCGGCAAAGGGCCTGGCGTCGTCGTCATCCAGGAAATCTTCGGCGTCAACGCGGTGATGCGCGGCATCACCGATGGATTGGCGGCGCAGGGCTTGACCGCGATCTGTCCCGACACCTTCTGGCGCATCGAGCCGGGCATCCAGCTCACCGACAAGAGCGAGGCGGAGTGGAAGCGTGCCTTCGAGCTCTTCCAAGCCTTCAACGTCGACAAGGGCGTCGAGGATCTGAAGGCGACGCTGGCGGCGCTGCGCAAGCTGCCCGCTTGCAGCGGCAAGGCCGGGAGCGTCGGCTACTGCCTCGGCGGCAAGCTTGCCTATCTCATGGCGACGAGAAGCGACGCCGACTGCAATGTCGGCTATTACGGCGTCGGCATCCAGGACATGCTGGACGAGGCCAAGACCATCAAGAAGCCGCTCCTGCTGCACATCGCCGAGAAGGATCAGTTCGTGCCGCCGCCGGCGCAGGAGAAGATCAAGGCGGGCTTGAAGGGCAACCCGTTGGTGACGCTCTATTCCTATCCCGGCGCCGACCATGCCTTTGCGCGCATCGGCGGCGAACATTACGACAAGGCGGCGGCCGATCTCGCCAACAGCCGCACGGCCGAGTTTTTCCGCCGCCATCTCGGCCTATGAGGAGGAAGCACAAATGACGCATGCGATCCGCTTTCACAAGACCGGCGGGCCCGAGGTTCTGGTGTGGGACGAGGTGCCGGTCGGCAAGCCCGGGCCGGGCGAGGCGCGCATCCGCCATACCGCGGTCGGGCTCAATTTCGTCGATATCTACAACCGCATCGGCATCTATCCCGTGACCCTGCCGAGCGGGCTCGGCGGCGAGGCGGCCGGCGTGGTCGAGGAAGTCGGGTCCGGCGTCACCGATCTGAAGCCGGGCGACCGTGTCGCCTATGGCAGCGCGCCCGTGGGCGCCTATGCCGAGGAGCGGCTCATTCCCGCCGACCGCCTCATCAAGCTGCCCAGGGACATCGACGACAAGACCGCCGCGGCGATGATGCTGAAGGGGCTGACGGCGCAATATCTGATCCGCCAGACCTATCGCGTCAAAGCCGGCGACACCATTCTGGTCCACGCCGCGGCGGGCGGCGTCGGCACGATCCTGTGTCAATGGGCGAAGCATTTGGGCGCAACCGTCATCGGCACGGTCGGCAACGACGACAAGGCGAAGCTCGCCAAGGCGCATGGCTGCGACCATCCCATCGTCTATACGCGCGAGGATTTCGTCAAACGCGTGCAGGAGATCACGGACGGCAAGAAGGTGCCGGTGGTCTATGATTCCGTGGGCCGGGACACCTTCATGAAATCCTTGGACTGCCTGGCGCCCTGCGGCTTCATGGTGCTCTTCGGCCAATCCTCGGGCCTGGTCGAGCCGTTCAATCTCGGCATCCTCGCGCAGAAGGGCTCGCTCTATGTGACCCGGCCGACCTTGAATACCTATGGCGCCAAGCGCGAAAACCTCGTCGCCATGGCGAAAGAGCTGTTCGACGTCGTGGGGAAGGGCATCGTCAAGATCGAGGTCAACCAGACCTATCCGCTGAAGGACGCCGGCAAGGCCCAGGCTGATTTGGCCGCGCGCAAGACCACGGGCTCGACGGTGCTGATGGTGTGAGGTGAAGCCGTTGCGGGCGCATTCGGTGCCGCGCTCGGTAGCGCCTCACCCTGAGCGAGCGCGCCAGCGCGCAGTCGAAGGGCGCACCGTGCAAATGCAGCGTTAGGCCAGGTGGCGGCTTACGTCTACGTCCTCCGTTGTGCCGACGGCTCCTTTTATGTCGGCAGCACGCCCTCGACGCTTGAGGCAAGGCTGGCGGAACACAATGCCGGTGCGCTCGGCGGCTACACGGCGTGTCGGCGTCCGGTCGACTTGGTCTATCATCAGGAATTCGCCAACATCACCGACGGCATTGCGGCTGAGCGGCAATTGAAAGGATGGCGCCGCGAAAAAAGGAAGCGCTGATTCGCGGTGATTTCGCTGCACTGAAAATTCTCGCCCGCGGGCCGCGATAGGCTGCATGGCGATCAAGCGTCCTTCGACTGTGCGCTGTCGCGCACGCTCAGGATGAGGCCATCGTTGCCTTTCGCATTGATGTGTGTGCCGCTGCCCCACCCTTCCCTCCCCCACAAGCGGGGGAGGGTTACGGAGCGGGCACTCACGCCTGCTTCGTGCCCGGCGCTTGGACGTCGCGCAAGGTCTCGATGGCGGCGGTGACGATACGGCCGCCCTTTTCTTCCTCTTTGCAGATATAGACGTTCTGAATCGGGTTGTGGGTCACCGGGTCGAAGCGGAACGGCCCGCGCGGCGCCTTGAACGAGACCTTCGCCATCGCATCGGCGAGCTTGTCCTTGTTCGAGGTGTCGCCGTCGATGGCCTTCAAGGTCTCGTCGACGACCTGCATCGAGACGAAGCCGTAATCCGAGAACAGGTTCGGATATTCCTTCTGCTTGGCGCGGTACTCCGCAACGAAGCTCTGATTCTCCGGCGTCTCCAGCGCGTCGCTGTAGATCGTCGAGGTGATGACGCCCAAGGCCGCCTTGCCTTGCGCTTCGACCGTGGTCGCATCGGTGAGGCCGGCGAAGCCGGTGAGCGGCGCCTTGATGCCGGATTGCGCATATTGCTGCACGAAGCGGATGCAATGCGTGCCGCCGGTGGAAAAATCATAGACCACCGCCGGGTCGAGCGAGCGGAGCACCGTGAGATAGGCGCTGTAATCCGTGGTGTCCAGCGGGACGTAAATCTCTTTGACGATCTTGCCGCCCTTGGCGATGTAGGGCGCCATGATTTCGGCGGCGACATCGTGGCCGCCGGCATAATCCTCGCTGATCACCGCCATTTCCTTGCCGAGCTTGTCATAGATCCAAGTGGCGAAGGGATGGCAAAGCTGCCAGGACGAGATCGACGAGCGGAACAGGTAGGGCACGCGCTCCCAGGTGATGGCATCCGTGCCGGCCCCGGAGATCAGCACGAACGCCTTGCTCTGCTTGACGTAGTTGAGCGTCGCCATGGCGATGTTGCTGCCTTGGATGCCGACGATCATGTCGACATTATCGCTCTCGACGAATTTCCGCATCTTCTGCAAACCGACCTGCGGATTGAACTGATCATCTTCCTTGATCAGCTCGACCTTGCGCCCGGCCATGGTCCATTTGATGCGGTCGAGATAAACGTTCATCCCGACCCAGTTCCAGTCGCCGGTGAACTCCGAGGCGCCGCTGAAGGTGTTGAGCACGCCGAGGCGCAAGGGCGCTTTGGTCTGCGCCAGGATCGGCGGCGCCGCCAGGCCCGTTGCCAGCGTGAGACCGACGGCCGCGCTTCCCTTGAGAAAGCCGCGCCGCGAGGCAAGCGATTTGCGCCGGATTCCGCGAGACATTTGCTCCTCCCCGATGTCGTTTGATGGCGGCGACGGTAGCACAGCCGACAGCGGCCGAGCAGACCGTTCGCATACGATTGTGCCCCCCGATTTCAGCGCCTCAATCCCATTTCCTCCCACGCCGAGTGGGCGGAGCGGCGCTCACGTATTCATCGCCTCGAAGAAATCGGCGTTGTTCTTGGACTGGCGCAGCTTCTCGATGAGGAATTCGAGCCCATCCATCGGACCCATCGGACTCAGCACGCGACGCAGCACCCACATCTTCGACAGCACCGCCTTGTCGACCAGCAGCTCCTCCTTGCGCGTCCCGGACTTGGTGATGTCGAGCGCCGGGAAGGTGCGCTTGTCCGCGACCTTGCGGTCGAGCACGATTTCCGAATTGCCGGTGCCCTTGAACTCCTCGAAGATCACCTCGTCCATGCGCGA
>Ga0209415_10003415_pt1 | contig 29530 bp, 22 predicted proteins | sample PeaSoiSIISIP2007_FD_187696 | JGI IMG/M metagenome (GOLD analysis project Ga0209415, IMG submission 187696) | Peat soil microbial communities from Weissenstadt, Germany - SII-SIP-2007 (SPAdes) (version 2) | ecosystem: Environmental > Terrestrial > Soil > Wetlands > Peat | place: Germany...
GGGCACTGATCGGCTCGTCCGCCACGACCAGATCGGGGTTGAGGGCGAGCGCGCGGGCCACGCCGATGCGCTGCCGCTGCCCGCCGCTGAACTCGTGCGGGTAGCGGTCGGCGAACTCGGGGTCGAGCCCCACGGTGGCCAGCAGCTCGCGCACCCGTTCGCGCCGCTCCCGCCCCGTGCCGACGCCGAAGATGTCGAGCGGCTCGCCCACGATGCCGCCGGCCGTCATGCGCGGGTCGAGGCTCGCGTAGGGGTCCTGGAAGATCATCTGCATGCGGCGCCGGAAGCGCCGCAGTTGCCCGCTATCGAGCGCGGCCAGGTCCTGGCCGTCGAACTCGATGCGACCGGCCGTCGGCCGGTAGAGGCGCAACAGGGCCCGCCCGGTGGTGCTCTTGCCGCAGCCCGACTCCCCGACGAGGCCGAGCGTCTCGCCACGGACGAGATCAAAGGTGACGCCGTCCACCGCCCGCACATCGCCGACGTGGCGCTGCACGAAGAGCCCTTCCGTGATCGGGAAGTAGACCTTCAGGTCCTCCACCCGGAGGAGCGGCCGCGCGGTCGTGCCGTCTGCGTCCTGGCCGACGGCCGCGGGCCGCGGTGCCGGCGCCAGCCCAGGCGTGGTCACTGGACGATCTCCGCGGTCGCCAGCTCGTCGACCGCCGATCCCGGCGCCGGTGCGGCAACGAAGCCGGGGCGCGACGGCATGCCCGCCGCGGTCTCGTCGGGCGTGGGCGGGTTGAGACAGGCGATACGATGGGTGGCGCGGTCGCCGGTGAGCACGACGGGCATCCCCGGCACAAGCGATTCGAGCGGCGGGTTGGTCGTCCAGCAGGCCGCCAGGCGCCACGCGCACCGCGGTGCGAACGGGCAGCCCACCGGCGCCCGCCGCTGGTCGGGCGGCACGCCCTCGATGGGGATGAGCGGCTCGCCCTCGACCGCATCCAGGCGGGGGATCGAGTGCAGGAGGCCCACCGTGTAGGGGTGCGAGGGATGGGCGAACAGCTCGGCCGTGGTGGCGGTCTCGACGATGTAGCCGGCGTACATGACGTTGATGCGCCGGGTCATCCCGGCCACCACGCCGAGGTCATGGGTGATCAGGATCACGGCCGTCCCGGACTCCGCAGTCAACGCCCTGAGGAGCTCCAGGACCTGCGCCTGGATCGTCACGTCCAGGGCCGTGGTGGGCTCGTCCGCGATGAGCAGCCGTGGGTGGAGGGCGAGGGCCATGGCGATCATCACGCGCTGCCGCATGCCGCCGCTGAACTCGTGCGGGAAGGCCTTGAGGCGCGTCTCCGGGTGCGGGATGCCCACCATACCCAGCAGCTCGACCGCACGGGCCGTGGCCTGCTCGGCCGTCATCTGGGTGTGGGCCCGGATCGTCTCGACCATCTGCTCATGGATGGTGAGGACCGGGTTGAGGCTGGTCATGGGATCCTGGAAGATCATCGCCACCTCGCGCCCGCGCAGGTCGCGCATCTCGGCCTCCGTCAGGTCGAGCAGCTCCGTCCCGTCGAGCCGTACCCGACCGCCTTCGACGTGGCCCGCCGGCCTCGGCAGCAGTCGCATCACGGCCAGGCTGGTGACGCTCTTGCCGCAGCCCGATTCGCCGACGAGCCCGAGCGTCTCGCCATCATCGACGTGGAACGAGACGCCGTTGACGGCGTAGATCGTCCCCTCGTGCGTACGGAAGCGCACGACCAGGCCCTCGACCTCGAGCAGGGCCATCGTCAGTGCCTGAGCCGCGGGTCGAGCGCCTCACGCAGCCCGTCGCCGACGAGGTTGAAGCCGATGGCGCTGATGACGATGGCGGCCGCGGGGAAGAAGATGAGGTATGGCGCGTACTGGAGGAAGCGCGCCGAGTCGGTCAGCATCTCGCCCCACTCGGCCACCCGTGGGTCGCCCGGCCCCAGGCCCAGGAAGCCCAGGCCGGCCACGTCGATGATGGCCGTGGCGAGGGCCAGCGTGGCCTGGACGATGAGCGGGGTGACGGCGTTGGGGAGCATGTGGCGCACAAGGATGCGCAGGCGCGAGGCACCGATCGAGCGCGCCGCGATGACGTAATCCGTTTCGCGCAGGGCGAGGAGGCTGCCCCGCAGGAGGCGGGCGAAGATCGGCGTGTACGAGACGCCGACGGCAAGCATGATCTGGATGTTGCCGCGGCCCAGCCAGGCGATGATGCCGATCGCCAGCAGGATGCCGGGCACCGCCAGGAGCACGTCGACGATGCGCATGAGCAGGGCATCCACCTTGCCCCCCAGGCCGCCGGCGGACGCGCCGATGAGGATGCCGAAGAGCAGGCCGAAGAAGACCGAGATGACGCCGAGCTGGAGGCTCAGCCGGGCGCCATACAGCACCCGGGTGAACTCGTCACGCCCGAGCAGGTCGGTGCCCATGAGATGGGTCAGGGAGGGCGTCTGACGGGCGTCGGCGAGCTGGCCGATCGAGGGGTCGTAGGGCGTCAGGAACGGGGCGAGGACCGCCCCGACGACGAAGACGAGGATGCAGGTCATGCCGATCAGCGCCGGCCCGTTGCGCAGGAGGCGGCGACCCGCGTCGCGCCACAGGCCGCGGCTGGCGCGCTGGGGCACGGGACGCGTCACGGCGATCGTCGGGGCGGTCATCTCAGGTGTACCGGATGCGCGGGTTGAGGAAGGCGTAGCCGATGTCGACGATGAGGTTCACCACGAGGAAGATGACGGCGAAGATCAGCACGAGGGACTGGACCACGATGTAGTCGTGGTTCTCCACGGCGCTGACCACCCATGACCCGACGCCGTTCCAGGCGAACACGGTCTCGGTGATCACCGCGCCACCGAGGAGGCCGCCCACCTCGAGGCCGATGATCGTCATCACCGGCAGCCACGCGTTGCGCATGATGTGTCGGCTGTCGACCCGCTGCTCGGTGAGGCCCTTGGCTCGCGCCGTCCGCACGTAGTCCTCGTTGGCCACGTCGATGACGGCCGCCCGGGTGATACGCGTGATGATGGCGAACGGGATGGTGCCCAGGGCGATGGCCGGCAGGATGAGGTGGGCCACGGCATCGACGACGGCGACCGGCCGGCCAGTGAGGATTGCGTCGATGATGGCGAAGTGGGTCACCGTGGGCACGCCCAGGCGCGGGTCGGCCTGACCCACCGCCGGCAGCCAGTGCAGCTCGACGCCGAAGACGAAGACCAGGGAGTAGCCGAGGACGAAGATCGGCACCGAGATGCCGAACAGCGACACGACCGTGAGCAGGCCGTCCAGCCAGCCGTTGGGGTGACGTCCGGCGAGCCGCCCCAGGGGGATGCCCAGACCGATGGCGAAGATGAGGGCGCCCATCGTCAGCTCGACCGTCGCCGGGAACTTGGTCGCGAACTCGCTCACGACCGTGCGGCTGTCGACGAAGCTGGCGCCGAGGTCACCGTGGAGGAGGCGCCCGAGGTAGGCCAGGTACTGCACGTAGAGCGGCTGGTCGAGGCCCAGGTTGGCCCGCACCTGGGCGATGAGCTGCGGCGTCGCGTGCTGGCCCAGGATGGCCGTGGCCGGGTCGCCGGGGAGCAGGTGGAGGAACAGGAACAGCGCGATGGACAGACCGAACAGGATGGGGATCGCCCCGACGATGCGGCGCACGATGTACCGGGGCACCTAGGGTTCGATCGCCTCCGATGGCCGACGACCCCCCGGGTTGAGCCGGGGGGTCGTCTTTGGCTGCGTGCCGCGCCGGACGGCGCGCCAGCGGCCCTTACTGGCTGAGCCAGACGGTATTGAAGTACTCGACGAGGTTGCCCGCGCCAACGAAGCCATGCACCTTGGAGGTGTACGCGCCAGGAGGCGTGGAGTTGACGAGCGGGACGGTGGGCATGTCCTGCGCGAGGAGGTCCTGCGCCTGGCCCCAGTCCTGGTTGGCCTGGTCCTGCGTGGGCGCCGCCAGCGCGTTGAGCATGTCCTGGTTCATCTGGTCGTTCTTGTAACCGAACTGCGCGTTCGGCTGGCCGTTCTGGTAGCCGAAGAAGCCGGTGTAGATGAAGTCATCGGCGCCGGCCCAGTCGCAGGTCCAGCCGAAGAGGAAGAGCGGCAGCTTGCCGGTCGTGGCGTCATTGACGTACGCCGTGCCCCAGTCCTCCGTCTTCAGCGTCACGGTGAAGCCTGCCGAGGTCAGATCGGAGGCGATCGCCTGGGCGAGGTCCTTGGGATCCGGCATGTACGGCCGGACGACGTTCGACGGGTAGTACAGGACGATGGCCTTCTGGGCCGTGGTCAGGTTGGCCGCGCCGAGGTCGGATTCGGCGGTCTGCAGGCTGTACGTCGGCAGGGTCTCCGACTTGAAGCCGATCGTGGCGGGCGGCATCCAGCTCGTTGGCACCTTGTCATTGGGGCCGTAGAAGGCCTTGATGTACGACGTGGTGTTGAGGGCCGACGCGATGCCCAGGCGAACGTTCTTGTCGGCGTAGATCGTCGGCTTGGCGCCGAGGCTCTGGTTCATCCCCAGGTAGCCCAGGTTGCACGAGTCGCCGCGGTCGATGATCGTCAGGCCGGACGACTGGGCGGCGGCGACGTCCGTGGCGGCGATCGTCTCGGCAAAGTCGATGGACCCGGACTGGAGGGCCTGGAGCTTGGCCGTGGAGTCGCCCAGGGCGACGTTGAAGGTGATCTGGTCAAGGTGCGCCGCGTTGGCCGTGTCCCAGTAGTTCGGGTTCTTGACCAGCGTGATGTGGTCGCCGGGGACCCACTCCTTGAACATGAAGGGGCCGGTCCCGACCATGTTCTCCGTCGCTTGGCCGTGGGCGTACTTGTTGTTCGCCAGCGGGGTCGTATCCGCGTCCATGGTCTTGAGCGCCGTCGGGCTCTGGAGGCCGAAGACCTGGAGGGTCTGGCTCAGCAGGAAGTTCGACTGCGGGTTCTTGAGCTGGAAGACCACCGTCTGCTCATCGGGCGCCGTGATGGAGACGATGTTGCTGGCCGTGCCGAAGCCGCCGAAGACCGCGGGGTAGTAGTAGTCGTTGGTGCCGAGATCGCTCTTGGGGTCGAAGCCCTGCCAGCGCTGGTAGTTGTAGACGACGGCATCGGCGTTGAAGGGCGTGCCGTCCTGGAAGGTGACCCCGGTGCGCAGGGTGAAGGTGTAGGTCTTGCCGTCGGCGCTGACGGTCGGCATCGACGCGGCGAGCACCGGGACGACGTCGGCGATCGTGCCGGGCTTCAGCCCGACGAGGCCTTGTACGACCTGGGCTGCCACGTACAGCGAGTTGCCGTCGCTCACGAGCGAGGGGTCGGCGTAGGCCATGTCGCCATCCAGCCCCACGATCAGGGTCCCGCCCTGGACGGGTGTGCCGGCCGAGGACGTTGACGGCGCGGGCGTGGCGGTGGCGCCACTGCCCGGCGTGCTCGTCGGGGTGGCCGCGGTTGGTGTGGCGGTCCCTGACGTGCCGCACGCGCTGAGGGCAAGCCCCAGCACGGCGATCAGGGCGCCGAAGCGCTTGGTGATCATCCGTTCCTCCTCTAGAACGTCTCCCGATCGGCCGCGCCCATCCTGACCGCGGACCGAGTGCGCCACCATCGCCCTGGTGGCGTCAACGGATGGCACATCATGCCACGCGTCATGGGCGACCGCCACCCGTTCGCCGCCCGGCGGGGCGGGCGTCACACGGGCGGTGGGCCCGGCGGCTGGAGCGACGGGAAGGGAATCTCCGCCACGTCGCCGACGTCGGCCGAGACGACCGCCGGCGCCTTGGCCGCGGCGCTTGTGGCACGTTCGGACGACACCTGTTCGGCGTAGTGGCAGGCCACCCGGTGCCCCGTTGCCAGCTCACGGAACGGCGGATCCTCCGTGCTGCAGTTCTCCGGATTGCCCAGCTGCTCGCGCAGCCAGCACCGGGTGTGGAAGCGGCAGCCGGACGGCGGGGCAGCGGGGCTCGGCACGTCGCCCTTGAGGACCAGGCGCTTCTTGCGGATGCGCGGGTCCGGGTCGGGGATCGCCGAGAGAAGGGCCACCGTGTACGGGTGGCGCGGGTTGCTGAAGGTCTCGGCCGAGTCCGCGAGCTCGACGAGTTTGCCCAGGTACATCACGCCCACCCGGTCGCTGATGTACTCGATGACCGACAGGTTGTGGGCGATGAACAGGTACGTGAACCCGAAGGCCTCCCGGAGGTCCAGCAGGAGGTTGAGGATCTGCGACTGGATCGAGACGTCGAGCGCCGACACGGCCTCGTCGCAGACGATGAAGTCCGGCTCCAGCGCGAGCGCCCGGGCGATGCCGATGCGCTGCCGCTGCCCACCGCTGAACTCGTGCGGATAGCGCCGCGTGTAGTCGCGCCGCAGGCCCACCGTCTCGAGGGCGTCCTCGACCTTCTTGATGCGGACCTTGCTGTCGCTGATCCCCTGGGCGACCAGGCCCTCGCCGATGATGTCGAGCACGGGCATGCGCGGGTTCAGCGACCCGTAGGGATCCTGGAAGATGATCTGCATCCGCTTCCGGATGCGGCGCAGCTCGCGCGCGGACAGCGTGCTCATGTCGCGACCGTCGAAAACGACCTGGCCGGACGTGGGCTTCTGGAGGTAGAGCACGGTGCGGCCGAGCGTCGTCTTGCCGCAACCCGATTCGCCGACGAGGCCCAGCACCTCGCCCTTGGCGAGGTCCAGGGACACGCCGTCGACCGCCTTGACGTCGCCGACGTGGCGCCGCAGGACGCCGCCCATGATGGGGTAGTACTTGACGAGGTCCTTGATCTGGAGGAGGACCTCGCCGTTCGACCTGGAGGAAGCCGCCCCCGTCCTGGGGGCCGGACTGGCGGGCGGGGCGCTCACTGGCGGGTCACGCTCTCGACCTGCACGAAGGCCTCCGTCGGCACCGGCGGTGCCGGAGCCACGGCCGCCCGGCCGGGCCGCAGGGCCTCCGGCACGTGCAACCAGCAGGCGACCTGCTGGCTCTGGTCGGCGGGGGGTGCGGCCAGCGGCGGCTCGAACTCGTGGCACGGCTCGAACGCATACGGGCACCGCGGTTCGAAACGGCAGCCGGACGGCATGCGGAAGGGGTTGGGCACCGTGCCCTTGATCACGTTCAGCCGCTGGCCCCTGGGCACGTGTGACGGGATGGAGCGCAGCAGGCCTTCCGTGTAGGGGTGCTTGGGCCGCAGGATGACGTCCTCCACGGTGCCCGTCTCGATGATCTTGCCGGCATACATCACGGCCGCCTGCTGGACCGTCTCGGCCACGACCGCCAGGTCGTGCGTGATCAGCAGGAGGGCCGCCCCGCTCTCCTGCTGAAGGGCCTTGATGAGCTCCAGGATCTGGGCCTGGATGGTCACATCCAGCGCCGTCGTGGGTTCGTCCGCGACGACCAGCTTGGGGTCGCAGGCGAGGGCCATGGCGATCATCACGCGCTGCCGCATGCCGCCCGACATCTCGTGCGGGTACTGCCTGGCGCGCCGTTCCGGACCGGGGATGCCGACCAGGCGGAGCATCTCCACCGCCCGGTCCCAGCCCGCCTTCTGGCTGACGTGGCGGTGCTGCACGACGGCCTCGCTGATCTGGTCGCCGATCGTGAAGACCGGGTTCAGGGAGGTCATGGGCTCCTGGAAGATCATCGTGATGTCGTTGCCGCGGACCTCGCGCATCTCGGCCTCCGGGAGGCGCAGGAGGTCACGACCGTCGAACCAGATCTCGCCCGTGACGATCTCCGCCGGCGGGATGTCCAGCAGCCGCATGATGGTCAGCGACGTCACGCTCTTGCCGCAGCCCGACTCGCCGACCAGGCCCATGGTCTCGCCGCGCTTGATGGAGAAGCTCACGCCGTCCACGGCGGGGACGGTGCCGTCCATGACGTGGAAGTAGGTGCGCAGGTCGCGCACCTCCAGGAGGACGTCCGGCGGAGGCGGGACGCCCGGGCCAAGCACCCGCTCGGTCATAGCCTCGCCCGCGGATCGAGCGCGTCGCGCAGGCCGTCGCCGATGAAGTTGATCGACAGGACGGTGAGGGCGATGGCCATGCCGGGGAAGAAGGCCCACCACCAGTTGCCGAAGATGAGCGCAGTCTGGGCGTTGGAGAGCGCGTTGCCCCAGCTCGTCTGGTCCTCGCTGATGCCGAAGCCCAGGTAGCTGACGAACGCCTCCAGGACGATGTTGCTGGCCATGAGCAGGGTCATGGCCACGATGACGGGTCCGAGGGCGTTGGGCAGGATATGGCGGAACGTGATGCGCACGTTGCTCACCCCGACCGCCCGTGCCGCCTCCACGAAGTCGGCCTCCCGCAGGCTCAGGAACGATGCGCGGACGAGCCGGGCGATGAGTGGCCACGACAGCAGCCCGAAGATCAGGATGAGGGCCACGACCGAGCCCTGGCCGAAGAAGCGCGCCGCGACGAGGATGACGAAGAGGAAGGGGATGGCGAACAGCACGTCGACGAGGCGCATCAGGACGTTGTCCACGAGGCCGCCCGCGAAGCCGGACACGGCTCCCACGACGACCCCGGTGAGGCCGGCGATCGTCATCGAGAAGAAGCCGATGGCGACGGAGATGCGGGCCCCGTTGAGGACCATGGTGAACACGTCACGACCGGTGCTGTCGGTGCCGAACAGGTGCTGCAGGGAGGGGCCCGTGCCGCCGGGGACCGGCGACCCGGGGATGTCGAGCGGGTTGTAGGGCATGACGATCGGCCCCAGGATGGCGATGCCGACCATCACGCCGAAGATGCCGAGGCCCATGAGGGCCATCTTGTGGCGCTTGAAGCGGCGCCAGGCGAGCTGCCACTGGCTGAGTGACTCGAGGGCGACCTCGACATCGGCGGCGGCGGTCCCGCCCGTCGGACCGACCGCCGGCCCGGCGGAGGTCAGCTTGGGAGTGGTGGCCATGGCCCTGCCCTCAGTTGTAGCGGATGCGCGGGTCGGCGACGGCGTAGAGCACGTCGGCCACCAGGTTGGCGACGACGACGAGGACCGATCCGACGAGCACGATGCCCATCAACAGGAAGTAGTCCCGGTTGTTGACCCCCTCGTAGAAGAGGAGCCCCATGCCCGGCCACGAGAAGACCGTCTCGGTGACGATGGCGCCCGAGAAGATGGCCGCGATCTCCAGCGTGATGTTGGTCAGGATGGGCAGCAGGGCGTTGCGGAAGGCGTGGCGGAAGATCACCCGCGACGACGGCAGGCCCTTGGCCTTGGCCGTGCGCACGTAGTCCTGGTTCAGCGACTCGAGCATCGCCGAGCGGACGAAGCGGCTGTCCCCGGCGATGCTGACGGCCACCAGGGTGATCACCGGCAGCACGAGGTGGCGGCCGATGTCGAGGATGTTCGGGATCGGGTTATGGACCAGCGCGGTCCAGTAGGCATTGGTGCCGAAGGGGGCCGGTGAGGTCCGGGCGTCGACGATGCCCTGCGGCGGGAACCACCGCAGGGTCACCCCGAAGGCGAAGATCAGCATCAGCCCCAGCCAGAAGGTGGGCAGGGCGTACAGGATGTAGCTGGTGAGGGTGACCGCGTTGTCGTACAGGCTGTAGCGGCGCACCGCGGCGGTCACACCGGCGAGGATGGCGATCGAGATCCAGATGACCGTGGCGGTGCTCATCAGGATCAGCGTGGCGGGCAGGCGGCTCAGGATCAGGTCGGAGACGGGCTGGCTGTAGAAGATCGACAGCCCGAAGTCGCCATGCAGGATGCCGTTCGTGCCACCGCCCAGGAACGTGGGCAGGAAGTTGGGCAGGCCGCTCGCGGCGAACAGGCTGCCGGCATCGCAGTTCCAGACACCGACCCAGCCCAGGTATTCACGGACGACGCCGAAGACGTCGGGGTTCTGCTCCAGGCACCACCGCTTCAGCCACGCCAGGACCTGCGCGTGGGTGATGTGGGGGTTCTGGTTGAAGACGGCCTCCGGGCCGCCCGGGGCCTGGATCATCAGCCAGAAGCTGACGAGTGAGATGACGAAGATGACGGGGATGGCCTGGATCACCCGCCGGACGATGTACTTGGTCATACCGTCTGTCCTACCTGGCCTCGCTCCGCGTCACCCTGACGGTTCGAGCCGCTCGACGATCCACCCGCCTGCGAGACGGGCGGATCGCTCATCGGCGGATGTGCAACGGCGGGCGCGAGTCTCCTCGCGCCCGCCGTGCCATGACGCGTCCAGCGCGTCGCTCTTACGGGATGAGGTGGTCTGCTACCCCGTCAGGGGATGTAGTACCAGTCCTCGACGTTCCAGATCGGCCCGAAGGAGGCAGGGCTGTAGCCCGGCCAGTTGCCGACATGGACGCCGACGCCGGTCGTCTCCGCGCGGTAGTAGATCGGGATCTCCGGCGTGCCGGCGATGTAGGCGTCCTGGACGGCCTTGGCGGCAGTGGCCTGCTGCTGCAGGTCGACGGCGGTCTTGAGGGTCGCCAGGGCGGCGTCCATCGTCGGGTCGCTGAAGCGGGTGTCGTTGCTTCCGGAGTTGTCACCCAGCTCCGGCCACTGCGTGCTGGCGTAGGTGTAGAAGTAGTCGTTGTACGGGCTGCCGGAGATGACGTAGGCGAAGTCCGCCAGGTCGTAGTTACCGCGGTAGATGCTGCAGTCCGTGGTCGCGGTCGTCTTGGCCCACGTGGCGAACAGGGCGCTCGTCGCGTCAACCGTCTTGACGTAGCTCTTGATGTGGACGGCTTGCAGGTAGCCCTGGACCTTCTGCAGCTCGGTCAGCCGCGTCGGGTTGCCCGACGTGGTGCACAGCTCCAGGTTGAGGTCCTTGCCCTGGTACTGGAAGTTGCCGTCGCTGCCCAACGTCAGGCCGGCCGCGGTGAGGGCCGCCTGGGCGGCCGTCGGGTCGTAGGCCGGGCAGGTCTCGACGACGGCGTACCAGAGGCCTGGCGGGGCGGGCGAGCAGGCCGGCTGGATGGTCTGGCCGGGGAAGAGGACGTTGATCATGTCCTGCTTGTTGATGGCCATGGCCAGCGCCTTGCGCACGGCCGGATCCCACAGGTCATTGCCGCGCGTGTGGTTGGGATCGTTGTTGATGTCGAGGTGCTCGTACTGCCAGGCGGGGGTCGACTCGGCCTTGCCGACGCTCGGGTCGGCCTTGGCCACGGCCGGGTAGTCGGCCTGGGTCATGTCGAACGCGAGGTCGAGCTTGCCGGCCAGGAAGTCGGCGATCTCGCCATCCTTGGAGTCATAGAAGACGAACTTGAGACCGGCCAGGTACGGCGCATGGGCCGTGCTGACGCCACCCGCCCAGTACTGGTTGGGGGCGTAGTCGATCTCCGTCTTGCTGGCGTTGGTGATGGTGAAGGGCCCGTCCATGGGCACGCTGGCGATGGCGGAGCTGACCGGATAGAGGCTCGAGGCCTGGGCGACCGGCACCGAGGCCAGGTAGGCCGCCGGGAACGGACCGGTGGTCAGGAAGCCGAGCCAGCCCGCGTACAGGTCCTTGAAGTTGATGGTCGCCGTCAGCTTGTCGGTCGACTCGTCGATGCTGGCGATGTCCGGCCAGCCCACGGCGCACGCGTTGCACCCCGTCTGGCCCGGATCGGTGGCCCACTTCCAGGTGGCCACGTAGTCGTCCATGGTCAGCGGCGTGCCGTCCGACCACTTGAGGTTGGGCTTGAGGGTGACCTTGACGCTGAACGTCGAGCCGTTGATCACGACGCCGCCGTTGTCGGGCGTCGGCACGCTCGTCGCCAGGTCGGGGATGTACTTGCCGTCCGAGGTGATGGCGACGAAGCCGCGCATGGCTGGCTGCATCGCTTCCACGGCCGAATAGGACGTCGAGAACCACAGGTTCAGGGTGTCCTCAGCCTGCCACTCGCCCATCAGCAGGGTGCCGTTGGGGGCGGTGCTGCTGGGGACCGTCGGCTTGTAGTTCGTGCCGAAGAGCGCCGCGTCGACGGCCGACTGCGAGGCCGACGGGGACGGGGCCGCCCCGCTCGTCGTCGGCGCCGGCGTCGACGTGGCGGTGGGTGTGCCTGTGGGGGTGGATGTGGCGCTGCCTTGACAGGCGGCCGCCACGAACATGGCAGAGGCCGCTAACGCGAGCGCCCTGCGAGTCCGAAGACCCATCGGTATTCCTACCTCCTATGTCCGATGCCGACCACCGGGACGGCGGCCGGTCACCCCTCTGCTCTGCGCCCCGCTATCGCGTCCGCGCACGCGGACGCCTCCCACGCTGGGCCCGAGCGCTGGGGCATTATAGGGACGCCCCGTTGACGGGTGTCAAGGAGCGGCCAGGCGCCACGCAAGGACGTCGCGCTCGTATCCGGGAGCCGCCGGATCGACCGCGGCGCCCCCGTCGGTGACCCGCCGCGCCACGGCCGCATAGGCGGTGTCCCAGGCGATGGGCAGCACGGGCGCCAGCGCGGCGAGGTGTGCTTCCAGCTGGCCGTAGGTGGCCGCCCTGGCCGCCAGGTCCGCGGTGCGCGTGCCCTGGCCAAGGAGCTGGTCGGTGAGCGGGTCCTGCCAGCCCCCGAAGTTCGCATCACCCGGGTGGCTCACGCCCGTCGCCCGCGACCCCAGCAGCCGCCCCAGGGCGTCGTCGGGATCCAGCCCGGCAGGTTGGTCCGCGAGGTACGTATCGAAGTCGTTGGGGTACTCGAGCGCGCTGAGGATGTCGTTGCCGGAGAGCGTCGTGGACTGGACGTCCAGCCCGATGCCGCAGGCGCGCAGGCGCGCCGCGGCCGCGGTCATGAGCGCCAGCAGCGCGTCGTCGCCGGGGCGCACGGCGATCGACGACTGGAGGCGGACACCACCCCGGGCTTCGATCCCGTCGCTCCCGCGGACCCAGCCGGCCGCCGTGAGGGCCGCCTGCGCGGCGGCGGCCCCGGAGGGCCACGGCAGGTCGCCGCGGGCGGCCCACGACCCGGGCGTGAGCACGTCGGTGGCGGCGAAGGCGTGCGCGGTCGCCGTGTCGGCGGCCAGGGCGCGCGGATCCAGGCAGGCCACGAACGCCTCGCGGGCGACCGCGTCGGCGTAGGGGTGGCCCTGCCGCACGTTGAAGACGAGCAGGCGCAAGGTGTCGGACGGGCGGCCCGCGACGGTCAGCCGCGCCGAGGTCGCGAGGCCCGGGACGGCGTCCGACTGGACCTCCGGCAGCCAGTCGAGGTCCCCCGCCTGGAGGTCCGTGGCCGCGACGGAGGGGTCGCTGACGGTCACGAGCCGGATGTGCGCCGGCGCCCCCGGCCCGGGTGAGGCGCCCCAGCGCGTCAGCTCGACCGACTGGCCGGGCGTCTCCGCGGCCAGGCGGAACGGGCCGGCGCCCACGGGGTGGGCCTGCAGGTCCAGGATGGGCAGGGCGGCCGCCTGCTGGTCCATCCCGGTCGCGGTCTGGACCGTGGCCAGGGCCTCGAGTTGACCCAGCAGAGCCGTCGCGTAGGCGGACGCGTCGGGCCGGCCGTCGGAGCCGACGTAGGACGCCGGGTCGCGCATCGTCACGCCCGCGTCGCCCAGGAGGCTGTGCAGGCTGGCAGCGTAGAAGGCCGGATCGCAGTCGGCGGGCGGCGGGGTCTCGGCACATGCCGGCGCGGTCGTGGTCGTCTGGATGACGCCCAGCAGGTCCGTGACCCGTGTGGTCGTCACCGCGCCGATGCCGGCCAGGAGACGGGCCAGGCTGGCGTCCAGCGCGGCCGCGGGGAGGATCGGCAGCTGGGCCATGACGTCCGCCTCGAACGGCGCCCACGGGTGACGGAGCGTGAACACGACCATCCCGGCTGACGGCGAGGCCACCGCTGCCAGGGCCTGGCCGATCGGGTCGCACAGGGCGCCGAACGGGCAGTCCGGCATGAGGGCCAGCTGGTACGTGCGTACGACGTCCGCGGCGGCGACGGGGCTGCCGTCGCTGAACTGGCGGCCTGCCGCGAGCGTGACGCGCCACGTCAGGCCGTTGGCGCTGACGGCGGGTGCCGCCGCCGCGAGGTCCGGCTGGGGGACGAGCCGCGCGTCGAGGTGGTACAGGGCGGCCTGCATGAACCGTTGCACGAGCTGGGTCGCCACGTCGTCGGACGGGACGATGAAGCCCGTGGGGTCGGCCGGGACGCCGATGCGGAGCGTGTCCACGGCGGTCGGGTCGGAGGCCAGCGGGGACGGCGGGACGGCCGCCGTGGGCGCCGGTGACGGGCTGCCGCACGCCAGCACCAGGAGCGCGGCAAGGCCGCCGACGAGGGCGCGGCGGCGGCCACGCGTCCGAAGGGTCGCCACGAGGCGGTGAGTCTACCCCGCGACGCGCATCGGGGCGGCGACGGGGCCGGCGGCCGGGCTCAGGTGGGGCAGGGCGTCTCCACGCCGGTCATGGCCCGCCAGTGGAGGTCCGGCTGGCGTGCCGCCGTGGCCTCGTCCAGGCGTCGCACGGGCGCCGTGTGGGGGGCCGAGCGGACCAGCTCCGGGTCCTCGTGGGCCTCGGCGGCGATGGCCAGCATGGCCTCGGCGAACGCGTCCAGCGTCTCGACCGATTCGGTCTCCGTCGGCTCGATGAGCAGGCACTCTTCGACGATGTGGGGGAAGTAGATGGTCGGCGGGTGGAAGCCCTTGTCGATGAGCCGCTTGGCCACGTCCAGGGTGCGCACCCCGGTGGCCGTCTTGAGCGCCTCGCCGCTGGCCACGAACTCGTGCTTGCACGGCCGGTCGTACGGGATCTCGTAGGTGCCGCGCAGACGCGCCTTGAGGTAGTTGGCCGCCAGCACGGCGTCTTCGCTGACCTCCACGAGGCCGCTCCCGCCGTGCGCCCGCAGGTAAGCGTACGCGCGCACGAAGACACCCGCGCTGCCCTGGTACGCGCGCACCCGCCCGATCGAGGTCGGTCGCTCGCCCGCTCGTTCCAGGCGGAAGGCGCCGTCCGGGTCGCGCACGACGAGGGGGCCGGGGAGGTACGGCCGCAGCTTCTCGCCCACGCCCACCGGGCCTGCGCCGGGGCCCCCGCCGCCATGCGGCGTGGAGAACGTCTTGTGGACGTTGAAGTGCATCACGTCGAAGCCGGCTTCCCCCGGCCGGAACTTGCCCAGCACCGCGTTGAGGTTGGCGCCGTCCATGTAGGCCAGGGCCCCGACCGCGTGGACCGCCTCCAGCAGCTCGACGACGCGCGCCTCGAAGAGCCCCAGGGTGGATGGGTTGGTCAGCATCACCGCCGCCGTCTGCGGGCCGAGCGCCGCCTGCAGCGCAGCCAGGTCCACGCCGCCGTCGGCGGCCGAGGGGACGGTGACCGTGGTGAAGCCGGCCATCGACGCCGTCGCCGGGTTCGTGCCGTGCGACGAGTCGGGCACGATGACCTCGCGCCGCTCGTGATCGCCGCGCGCCTCGTGGTAGGCGCGGACCATGAGGATGCCGGTCAGCTCGCCCTGCGCCCCGGCGGCCGGCTGGAGCGTCACCGCGCGCATGCCGCTGATCTCCGCCAGCCACTGCTCCGTCTCCCACAGCAGCTCCAGCGTGCCCTGGGCCACCGCATCGGGCGCCAGCGGATGGAGGGCGGCGAAGCCGGGCAGGCGGGCGGCCCACTCGTTGAGCTTGGGGTTGTACTTCATGGTGCACGACCCGAGCGGGTAGAAGCCGGTGTCGATACCGTAGTTCAGGTGCGAGAGGTTGACGAAGTGCCGCACCACCTCCAGCTCGTTGAGCTCGGGCAGGGCCGGAGGCGTCGCGCGGCGGTGGCGGGCGGGGATGCCCGCCAGGGCATCGGCCGGCGGATGCGGGATCTTGTGGCCGCCGCGGCCCGGGCGCGACAGCTCGGCCAGGGTCGGCTGCAGGGACGGTCCGACCGCGGTGCGCGGCCCCAGGTCAGGTGCGGCGACGGGCAGCACGCCGACGGCGTCGTCGCTCATGCGCGGGCACCCTGCGGCGCGAGCTGCCCCGGACCTGCCGGCGCGGCTGCGGCCTCGGCCTCCGCATCGGCGGCCAGGATCTCGCCGAGCGCCTCGCCGAAGCGCCGGATCTCCTCGTCGGTGGTCACCTCCGTGGCACACACCAGGAGGGCCTCGCGCAGCAGCGGGTCGTCGGGGTACCACGTGCCGAGCGGCAGCCCGGCGAGGACGCCGCGCGCCAGCAACGCCTCGTGGACGCGCGCCGCATCAGGAACACTGATGGCGAACTCGTTGAGGTACGGCGCGGAATGGAGGCGCGGCGCGCCGGCTGCGGTCAGGGCGTCCTCCAGGCGGCGCGCACGCGCCGCTCCCGACGCCGCCACGTCACGCAGGCCGTGCGGCCCGATCGTCGCGAGGTAGACGGTGGCGGCCAGCGCGCACAGTGCCTGGTTGGTGCAGATGTTGCTGGCGGCGCGCTCGCGCCGGATGTCCTGCTCGCGCGCGCGGAGCGTCATGACGAAGGCGCGACGGCCCTCCGTGTCGGTCGTGGCGCCCACCAGCCGGCCCGGGATCTGGCGCACGAGCGCCTGCGTGCAGGCCAGGACGCCCAGGTAGGGCCCGCCGTACTGCGGGGGGATGCCGAGGGGCTGGCCCTCACCCGCCGCGATGTCGGCCCCGTATGCTCCCGGCGGGGCGAGGACCGCCAGGGAGACCGGTTCGACGACCGCCACCAGCAGCGCCCCCGCGGCATGCGCCAGGCGGGCCGCCTCGGCCATCGGCTCGAGGAGCCCGAACGCGTTGGGCTGGCCCATGACGACACCGCCGACGGGCCGGGCCGGGTCCGCCAGCTCGCGCTCGAGGGCGGTCAGGTCGGTCGTGCCGTCGTCCCGCGTGGGCAGCTCATCGAGCGCCAGCGCAGCCCCGCGGAAGTAGGTCCTGGTCGTCTCCACGTAGTGCCGATGGACCGCCCGGCTGACCAGCACACGCGGACGATGGGTGGCACGGACCGTCATGAGCGCCGCCTCGGCAGTCGCCGCGGCGCCGTCGTAGTGCGAGGCCGAGACGACGTCCAGGCCGGTCAGTTCGGCGAGCAGCGACTGGTACTCGTAGATGGTCTGCAGCGTGCCCTGGCTGATCTCCGGCTGGTAGGGCGTGTAGGCGGTATAGAACTCGCCGCGCAGCAGCATCTGGTCGACCACCGGCGGCAGGTAGTGGCGATAGACGCCGGCCCCCAGGAAACTGGCCAGATCGGTGCGGTTGCGGGCCGCGAGGGCCTCCAGACGCTGCGCCAGCTCGAGCTCGGGCAGCGGCCCCGGCAGGTCCAGCCCGTGCGCCCGGACCGCGGCCGGGATGTCGGCGAAGAGGGGTTCGACCGAGGTCAGGGCGAGCGCCCCGAGCATGCGTGCTCGATCGTCCCCCGTGTGCGGGCCATAGGGCATCGCGTCAGCCGGCCTTGGTCATCTCGCGGTAGGCAACGGCGTCCTTGAGGGCGTCCGCCTGGGCCGGGTCGCTGAGGCGCAGGCGGACCATCCAGCCGGCGCCGTACGGCTCGGCGTTCACCAGCTCCGGCTGGTCGGCCAGCGCCGGGTTGACCTCCAGGACCTCGCCGGCGACCGGCGCGAACAGATCGCTGACGGCCTTGACCGACTCCACGACGCCGAAGGTCCGGCCGCGCTCGAAGCGTGCTCCCACGGCCGGCAGCTCGACGAAGACCACGTCCCCCAGCTGGTCGGCGGCGTAGCCGGTGATGCCGACCACGCCGGCGTCGCCCTCCACGCGGAGCCATTCGTGGTCGTCGGTGTAGCGCAATCCGTCCGGCACGTCCACGGGCGCGACTCCTTGTCAGCGGGGGCGACTGTAGAAGGGCAGGGCCACCACCTCCGCGGCCACGCGGCCGTCGCGGATGGCGACCGCCTCCATGGTACCCACAGCCGACGCATCAGGCGGCACATAGGCCATGGCGATCGGGACGCCGAGGGTCGGCGACACCGTGCCGCTCGTCACGACCCCCGTGGGCGACGCCGCGGCGGCCGGCGCGAAGACCGGATAGCCGTGGCGAGCGACCCCGCGCTCCCGCAGCACGAGGCCGACGAGCGTCCGCGACAGGGGCCGCGCAAGTGCCGCCTCCAGGGCGCTCCGGCCGACGAAGTCGCCCGCCTTGTCCAGCCGCACGACCCGGCCGAGGCCGGCCTCGAAGGGGTTGACCGTCCAGTCGAGCTCGTTGCCGTAGAGCGGCATGCCGGCCTCCAGGCGCAGCGTGTCGCGCGCGCCGAGTCCGACCGGCACGAGCCCCGCCCCGCGACCGGCCTCCATCAGCCTGTCCCACAGCGCCGGGGCGGCATCCCAGGGCACGAACAGCTCGAAGCCGTCCTCGCCGGTGTAGCCGGTGCGGGCGACGAGGGCGTCCGTGCCCGCAGCCCGCGCCGGGGTGATGCCGTAATAGCGCAGGGCGCCCAGGTCGGCGTCGATGAGCGGCGCGACGATCCCCTGGGCGTGCGGTCCCTGGACCGCGAGCAGGGCCGTGCGGAGCGATGCGTCGTCCAGCTGTGCCTCGAAGCCGGCCAGGCGCTCTCGGACGGCGTCGGTCACGGCCTCCCGGTTGCCGGCGTTGGGCACGACCAGGAAGCGCTCCTCGGCGAGGCGGTAGACGATGAGATCGTCGATCAGGCCGCCGTCCGGGGCGCAGATGAGGGAGTACTGCGCTCGCCCGACCGCCAGCCGACCGGGGTCGGACACGAGCGCGTAGGCGAGGGCGGCCACCGCTCCGGGGCCGGCCACGAACAGCTCGCCCATGTGGGAGAGGTCGAAGAGGCCGGCCGCCTGCCGGACCGCACGGTGCTCCTCCAGGATGCCCTTGTACTGCACGGGCATCTCCCAGCCGCCGAACTCGATGAGGCGTGCGCCCGCCGCCGCGTGGCGGTCGTACAGCGAGGTCCGGCGCATCAGGCGGCCGCCATCGTGAGGGGCAACCTGCGCTCGATGGCGGGGCGGGCCCGGGCCACGATCTGCCGCTCGGTCTCGTGCCGCATCAGCGCGCCCGCCTCGTCCAGGGGGATCCAGGCCACCTCGTCGAACTCGTGATCGTGGGCGGTCATGTCGCCGCCGTCGGGCAGCATCACGAAGTAGTGCACGGTCTTGTGGATGCGGACGCGGTCCTGGATGAAGAAGTATTCGATCTCCCCGACGGGTTCGACGATGCGGACCCCCAGGCCGGTCTCCTCGCCGACCTCCCGGATGGCCGTCTGCTCGATCGTCTCGCCCGGCTCGGGCGTGCCCTTGGGCAGCGTCCACAGCTCCCGATCGCGCTCGAGACGACGCAGGCCGAGCACCAGCTCATGGCGCCCCCCGGCCACGCGGACGACGATCCCCCCGGCAGACGTGGCCTGCGCGTTGCGCAGGCGGGGCCGCGACCTCCCGATCAGCCGCGCCACGGCGCCGCGCGGTATGGCCGCGGGCGACGCGACAGCGCCACCGGGCCGGTCGCCCAGCGGACCACGGCGGTCCTGCGGAGCGGGGCCACGGCGCGTGTCGGAGGTCCAGCCACGACCATCCCATGGCGGCCGTGGAGGCGATCGACCAGCGAGGCGGTAGGCGCCAGCGGCTGGGCGCGCGCGGCCTGCAGCAAGCGTGTCAGGTCGCTCCGTTGCAACCCCAGCTGGCGCTCGCGGTGGCGCGCTGAGGGCCGGACGAATCGGGCGCTGACCCGCGCCCCTCGGATGGCGGCGACATTGCTGTGCATCGAACGCATGGTAACGCGCCGCCGCCGTGTTGCAACAGACCGGTGAGGGCCGCGCCGGTGCCCGGAGGCGCCACCCTCGGGGACTCGAGGGCCACCACATGGCGGCGTCCGCGGCGTGCGCCTGATGCGCTCCCCGCATCAGGGACGCTCAAGACGCCCCTCCAGGGCACCTGCGGCCTTCTCCGGAGGCTGCAACGGCGCTCAGGCGGGCTCCATATGCCCGGCGCTGGCCGGCCTGGCCCTCTTCGGGCGTGGCGCGGTTCCTTGGTTGCTCCTGAGGCCAACGTTGCTCGGGGGGCAAACAAGGCGCAGGCGCCCGGGCGACAAGCGCGTTGCGGTGGGTAGCCCCCGGTGCTCAGCCGCCCGAGGCGAGGGCCGCCCGCATGGTCGCGGCCTGCTCCTGGGTCAGACGGCCGTCGGCGAGGGCCATGGCCAGCTCCCGTTCGGCCGCCGCGCGGTACAGGCCAAGCGCATCCGGGGCGAGGAGCGCAAGCGCCTCCAGGTGGGCCCGAACCGTCCCCACGTCACCGCGCACGATCGGGCCGGTGAGGGCCGACCGCACACCCAGCGTCTCCGCCCCGGAGATGGCCTGCCTGACGAGCGGCAGATAGACGGCCAGCGACGCCCGTTCGTCCAGGCCCGCGCCGCGGCCCAGCGACACGATGGCATCCAGCAGCGCGATCTCCGCCCCGGCTGCCATGACCGCGGCCGCGTGATAGGCCGCCTTGGCCCCCGCCGGCACACGCACGGGATGGGCGCCGATGGCCGTGGCCAGGTCGGCGAGCAGGGCCACGAGCGGCTCGTCGCCCTCCAGCGCCACGGTCGCTCCCGGCAGCGCGGCCAGCGCCTCCTCTTCCCGGGCGAACGCGACGAGGGGATGGAACGAGGCGGCCATGGTCCCCGCCGAGAGCGCCGGCGCCAGCACCGCGGCCGGCACCAGGCCACTGGTGTGGACCAGCCCCTGCCCCGCGTACAGACGCAGCCCGGCGGCCACCGTGGCGATGGCGTCGTCGGGCACGGTCAGGAAGGCGATCTCGACGTCATCGAGGACGGGTGCCGCCTCCGGATAGGCGCGCGCGCCGGGGACCGCCGCCTGGAACCGCGCCCGCCGCCCGGCATCACGGCTGGCCACGGCCACCACAGGCCACCCGGCGGCGGCGAAGGCCCGCCCCAGGACCAGGCCCACGTGGCCGGCCCCGATGAGGCCGAGGCGCGGTGGAGCATCGGGGTCGTCGTCGCCGCGAGCGTGGAGGTGGCCGCGGCCCTCCGCGTGCGCCCGCGCGTGGACATCGGCCAGGATGCGGTCGCCGTGCTCGTGGGGGGGGAGGCCGGCCATGCGTCCATGCTGCCATGCGCGGCGTATACTCGGTTGGTCAAGCACGCTCGACCCGAGGCGGGCACACCCGTCAGGCGCCGACCCGCCCGCGCCGGTGCGCGGGATCCGAGGAGGCCCCGACGATGATGTCTTCGACCCCCACCGACCGCTTCGCGACGCGCGCCAGCCTGGCCCTCGCCGACGGATCCAGCGTGGCCTACGCGCCCCTCGTCGCGAGCGGCGCGGCCGACCTGGGCAAGCTGCCCATGACGATCAAGATCCTGCTGGAGAACCTCCTCCGCCACAGCGGGGGCGGGCTGGTCGAGCCGAGCGACGTGGCGACCCTGGCGGCCTGGCGGCCGGGAGCCGCGATGGAGGCCGAGCTGCCGTTCCTGCCCGGCCGCGTCATCCTGCAGGACTTCACGGGCGTGCCCGCCGTGGTCGACCTGGCCGCCATGCGCGACGCGATGGCGGACCTGGGCGGCGATCCCGCGCGGATCAACCCGCTCGTGCCGGCTGATCTGGTTATCGACCACTCGGTCCAGGTGGACCGCTGGGCCACGAGTGACGCGTTCCCCTTCAACGTCGAACGGGAGTACGAGCGGAACGGGGAGCGCTACCAGCTCCTGCGGTGGGCCCAGACGGCGTTCCGCGACCTGCGTGTCGTGCCTCCCGGCACGGGCATCGTGCACCAGGTCAACCTGGAATACCTGGCCACCGTGGTGGCTCGCCGCGCGGCGGCGGACGGGACGCTGCTCGCCTTCCCCGACACACTCGTCGGCACCGACTCCCATACCACGATGATCAACGGCCTGGGCGTCCTGGGCTACGGCGTGGGCGGTATCGAGGCAGAGGCCGTGCTGCTGGGGCAGCCGCTCTACCAGCCCATGCCGCGCGTGGTCGGCATGCGCCTCCACGGCGTGCTGCCCGTGGGCTCCACCGCCACCGACCTCGTGCTGGTCGTGACCGAGCGGCTGCGGGCGCACGGCGTGGTGGGCGCCTTCGTCGAGTTCGCCGGCGACGGCCTGGCCGGCCTGACGCTGGCCGACCGGGCCACGATCAGCAACATGAGCCCCGAGTTCGGGGCCACCGCGACGCTCTTCCCGGTCGACGAGGAGACGCTCACCTACCTGCGCCTCACCGGCCGCCCCGCGGACCTGCTGGATCTCGTGGAGCGCTACACGAAGGCCCAGGGCCTGTGGCGCGAACCCGGCCCCGGGCCGCGTTTCGACGAGACCCTGGAGCTGGACCTGGGCACCGTCCGGCCGGCCGTGGCCGGCCCGCGGCGGCCGCAGGACCGCGTCGACCTGGCCGATCTCAGGACCTCCTTCCGCACCTCGTTCCCCGACGGCCTGGTGGAGACGCCCGACACGCGCGCAGCCGAGGCCCGCTTCACCGACGAGGGCGGCGCCGCCGATACGCGGGGCCTGCCGCCGGACCAGGCGGCCGCCGCTGCCGATCTGCAGGGAGGGGCGACCGATCCGGCCCTCGCCATCGACCCGAGACGCTATCGCCAGGTCCCCGTCGAGGTCGGCGGGCGGCACCTGGAGCTGGGCAACGGATCGGTCGTCATCGCCGCCATCACGAGTTGCACGAACACTTCCAACCCGACGGTCATGGTCGGGGCGGGCCTGCTCGCGCGCAACGCCGTCGCCCGCGGCCTGACCGTCGCGCCGACCGTCAAGACCAGCTTCGCCCCGGGTTCGCGGGCGGTGACCGGCTACCTCGAGGCAGCCGGCCTGATGGCGCCCCTCAGGGCGCTCGGCTTCGACCTGGTCGGCTACGGCTGCACGACCTGCATCGGCAACTCCGGGCCGCTCGACGAGGCGGTCGCGCGGGCCGTGGAAGCGGAGGACCTGGTCGTGGTGGCCGTCCTCTCGGGCAACCGCAACTTCGAAGGGCGGATCCACCCGCTGGCCCGTGCCAGCTACCTCGCCAGCCCGCCGCTGGTGGTCGCCTTCGCCCTGGCAGGGCATGCCGACGTGGACCTGACGCGGGAACCCCTGGGCCACGATCGCGATGGCCGGCCGGTCTTCCTGGCCGACATCTGGCCGCGCCCCGAGGAGATCCGGGCGGTCATCGGCGAGGCCGTCTCGCCCGAGCTGTTCCGCGAGATCTACGCCAGCGTCTTCGACGGCGACGAGCGCTGGCGGGCCCTGCCCATCCCCGACGGCGACCGCTACGCCTGGGATCCGGCCTCGACCTACATCGCTCGGCCACCGTTCTTCGCCGTGCTCGAGCGCGATCCGGCGCCGCCCGGCGACGTGACGGGGGCACGGGTGCTGGCGCTGCTGGGCGACTCGGTCACGACCGACCACATCAGCCCCGCGGGCTCGATCCCGCCATGGAGCCCGGCCGGCACGTGGCTCCAGGCGCGCGGCGTGCCCCCGCTCGAGTTCAACAGCTACGGGGCCCGCCGGGGCCACCACGAGGTCATGATGCGCGGCACGTTCGGCAACATCCGCCTGCGCAACGCCCTGGCCGACGGCAAGGAAGGCCCGTACACGACGCACCAGCCCTCGGGCGACCCGATGTTCCTCTACGACGCGGCGATGCGCTACCAGGGTGAGGGCGTCCCGCTGCTGGTCGTGGCCGGTCGCGAGTACGGCTCTGGATCGTCGCGTGACTGGGCCGCCAAGGGCACGGTCCTGCTGGGCGTGCGCGTCGTGCTGGCCCAGAGCTACGAACGGATCCACCGCTCCAACCTCGTGGGCATGGGTGTCCTGCCCCTCGAGTTCCTGCTCGGCGAGAGCGCCACTTCGCACGGGCTGACGGGCCACGAGCGCTACGACGTGGTGGGCCTCGCGGATGGTCTGCGGCCACACCAGCAGGTGACGGTCCAGGTCACCCAGGCCGACGGCGCGAGCCGCACGTTCGCCGCCGTGGCCCGCCTGGACGGGGCCATCGACGTGGACTACTACCGCCAGGGCGGCATCCTGCCGGCCGTCCTGCGCCGCCTCGCCGCCGAGGCGTGACCCGGGCTCATAGCGGGCCGGCGGCCCGCCGATGACCCCGCTGCGCTCGGCCCTGCTGTGGGCGTCCCGCAACCGCTGGCTGCGGGCGAGCGTGCCGCGCTGGCCGTTCGTGCGGCGGGCCACGCGGCGCTTCATGCCCGGCGAGGACCTGGCTGTGGCGCTGGCCGCGGCCGATCGCCTGCGGGCCGACGGCGTCGGCGTCTGGCTGACCCACCTGGGCGAGAACCTGACCTCGCTGGCGGAGGCGCAGGCGGTCACCGACCACTACGTCGACGCCCTCCGCCAGGTCGCCCAGGCGGGCCTGCGGGCCGAGATCTCGGTCAAGCCGACCCAGCTCGGGCTGGACCTGGACGCGGCCGTGACCCTGGCCCACGCCCGCCGCCTCGCGGCAAGCCAGGCCGAGGCCGGCGGGATGCTGTGGCTGGATATGGAGGACCACACGTACGTCGACGGCACCCTGGCCCTCGTGCGCACCCTGCGGGACGACGGCGCCGTCGTCGGCGTGTGCCTCCAGGCGTACCTGCGCCGGACCGCCGCGGACCTCGAGGCCCTGGCGGGGAGCGGCATCGGCGTGCGCCTGGTGAAGGGCGCCTACGCCGAGCCGGCGGCCGTGGCGTTCCCGGCCAAGCGCGACGTGGACCTCAACTTCCTGGCCCTGGCGGCCCGCATGCTCGAGCTGAGCCGCGGGCGGAACGGCCCGCGGACGGCCTTCGCCACGCACGATATCGGCCTGCTGGAGCGGATCGCGGCGCTGGCCGACGGGGCCGGCATCAGCCGCGCGAGCTACGAGATCGGCATGCTGTACGGCATCCGGTCGGCCGAGCTGCGCCGCTTCGCCCGGGCGGGCCACGAGGTGCGCTGCCTCATCGCCTACGGCACGGCCTGGTACCCGTGGTACATGCGGCGGCTGGCCGAACGGCCCGCCAACGTCCTCTTCGTGCTGCGCCAGCTGGTGCCCGGGCGGCGCTGACGGGGCGGGTCAGGCCGGCCGGCGGCCTCAGGGCGCGGGCGGGAAGGTGACGCTGGCCAGGAAGGGCTGGATCTCGGTCGTCAGGAACGTGGCCAGGGAAACGCCCCCAAAGGTCTCGAGGACGAAGACGACGCGGGCCGTCCCGACGTCTTCCACGATGAGCCGTAGCTTCTCCTTGGTCCGCAGCAGGAAGGGGTCATCCGTCGTCCCGCTGATCGGTGTCTGGAAGAGGGTCGCGTTGGCCTTGCCCACCGTGATGTCCACCTGCGACGCGGGCAGACCGCCGACGAGGACCGCGGTCCTGCCCGCGACGGTGATGCCCGGCACCGTTCCCAGGTACGTCAGGAAGGCGGCCGCGGTGGTGCCGGACGCACCGCTCTCGCCCTTCGGGCCGTCCAGGGGCCCGCTGACGATGACCAGGCTCTGGGTCGGCTCGTCCACCGGCCCGCGCACCAGCTGGATGGCCCGCTCGACGTAGGCCTCGTTGTCCCAGCCGTCATCGAGGAGCGTGAAGCCGATCGGCGGCTGGAACGCCTGGGCCAGGTACTGGCCCGGCTGGAGCGCGCAGTCGACGCCGGTGTTGGCGCACAGGTCGTCGGGCAGGGCCGTGGCCAGCGTGGCGACCGGCGTGGCGGTGGCCGGCGCGGCCGTGGGCGTGGCGCTCGCGGCGGCAGCACATCCGCCGGCCGCCAGCGCGGCGGCAAGCACGAGAGCGAGCGGCGCGGCGGCGCGTGGTCCAAGGCGTCCTGCCACGCGCGCATGGTACGGGGTCGTGGCCCCGCGGGGTGGGTCAGGCGGCGGAGTCCGGGACGGCCGGTGTGGGGGCCTTGGCCGCGCCGTCGGCGCCGGGGAAGAAGAAGCCCAGGTCGATGTCGGCCTCCACCCGGTCCACGACGTAGCGATTGACCCAGCCGTACGGCACCGCGTCCTCGGCGCCGGGCTGACCGGCCAGGCCGATACGGACGTCGCGCAGCAGCACGAAGGTGCCCTGCGGCCGGGCCAGCGCCCGACCCGGATCGAAGCCCGGCATCGTCGGCATCGCCCCCTCGATGTGCCACGGGCCGGCCGTGAGCACGAGATCGTGCCACGCGAGGTGGCCGGGGATGGCCGTCTCCGGCGCTGCGACCGCGAGGCAGAGGTCGTCCACGGCGAGGGCCACGCCCCCGACGTCCTGCGCCACCCCGGCGTCCAGGCGCACCAGCCGGCCGCTCACGAGATGCAGCGTCGTCTCGCCCTCGAGGGCGTCGCTGAGCCGCCCCGCGGCGTCGACCGCCGCGTGGAGGACCCCGGTCATCGTGTAGCCGTCGAGGCCGATGCTCATGCCGCGTCCACCCCTGTGGTCGGCCGAGCATGGCACGACGGCACGCTCCCCGCCAGCCGGGCTTTGGGTACCGGGTCGGGTAGCGCTTCGTACCGGGTCGATCAGGCGGGACGCACGCGCAGGCCGCCGTCACCGTCCCGGCGCACGCGCAACCGGAGCCCGTACGCGTCGCTCAGGATGGCGTCGGTCAGGACGTCCGCCCGTCGCCCCTGGGCGGTCACGCGCGCCCGGGCCAGCACGAGCGCGTGGTCGAAGCCGGCCGGGATCTCCTCGAGGTGGTGGACCACCAGCACGATGCCGGCGGGCCGTGTCTCACGGGCGAGGGAGCCGAGCGCCGCCAGCAGCTCCACCCGGGCGCCCAGGTCCAGGCCGGCGAACGGCTCGTCGAGCAGCAGCAGATCGGGGTCCGGCAGCAACGCGCGGGCCAGCTGCACGCGCTGCTGCTCGCCGGAGGAGAGGCTGCCCATCGTGCGATCCGCCAGGCCGCCGGCCCCGAAGCGCTCGAGCAGGGTGCGGGCGGTGTCTCGCGCGCGGTCGTCCCGGCCTCGCGTCCAGAACGGGTCGAGGGCTCCCGCCGCGGCGGTGGCCACCACGTCGAGCGCCCGCAGGTCATCGCGCACCAGGCCACGCAGGGCCGCGCTCATGTAGCCGATGCGCGACCGGAGGGCGCGGATGTCCGTCTCGCCCAGGACCTCCCCCAGCAGCTCGACCCGGCCCCGCGTGGGGTAGAGGTAGCCGGCGGCCACCCGCACGAGGGTGGTCTTGCCGGCGCCGTTGGGTCCGACCACGACCCATCGCTCACCGGCGCGGACGGTCCAGTCCACGCCCTCGAGCAGCACCGCCCCGCGCGTGCTGACCCCCGCGGCCTGGAAGCGGATCACCGCCCGATCATAGGTGGGCGCGGCGGGGTGCCACGGGGTGCGACGCGCCGCGAGTCGCGCGCAACGCGCCACCGCGCGCCGCGTGGGACGATGTAGCGGCCATGGTCATGCTGGAAGCGGCCCGTCCGCGGGTCGGAGCAGGACTCCCATCCCTGCGCCTCGCACAAGTGGTGCCGCCCCTCGAGGCCGTGCCGCCGGGCGGCTACGGCGGGACCGAGCGCGTCGTCGACGAGCTGCTCCACGAGCTGGAGCGGCGCGGTCACGAGGTGACGCTCTTCGCCAGCGGCGACTCGACCGCGACCGCGCGGCTGGTCCCGACCGTCGAGCGAGCCCTGCGTCCGCTGGGCCGCGTCGAGGATGGCCCCGCGTACATGATCGCCACGCTCGACGCCGTCCTGCGGCGGGCGGCGACGTACGACCTTATCCACGCCCACCTCGAGTTCCCCGGCCTCGTCCTGGCCCGAGCCCTGGCCGTGCCGGTCGTCAACACGTTCCACGGCCGCCTGGACCAGCCGTGGGCAGCGGGCCTCCTGGCGGACGCGCCCGGTGGGCTGGTGGCCGTCAGCCGCGCCCAGGCGTCGTCACGGCCGGAGGTGGCCTGGGACGTGGTCCACAACGGCCTCACGCTGACCGGAGCGCCGTTCGGGCCCCGGCCAGGGGACGCGCTCTGCTTCGTCGGCCGGATGGCCCCGGAGAAGGGGCCAGCGGAGGCCGTCCGCATCGCCCGCGCGGTCGGCCGGCCGCTGCGCGTGGCCTCCAAGGCGCCCTCCACGCCGGAGGAGGCGGCCTACTACGAGGAGGTCTTCCTGCCCGAGGCGCGCCGGGCGGACGTGGAGCTGCTCGGCGAGTTGAACGGCGCGGAGCGCGACCAGCTCTTCGCCGGCAGCTTCGCCACCCTCATGCCGGGCGACTGGCCCGAGCCGTTCGGCCTGGTGGCGATCGAGTCGCTGGCGTGCGGCACGCCGGTCGTGGCGCGGCGCGTCGGCGGCCTGCCGGAGATCGTCCGCGACCGCCTTGACGGCGTCCTCGGCGACGACCTTGGCGAGCTCGCGCGGCGTCTCCCGGAGGTGGCGTCCATGGACCGGCGAGCCATCCGTTCGTCGGTCCTGGATCGCTTCTCGCCCCAGCGCATGGCCGACGGGTACGAGGCCGTGTACGCCGCCCGCCTGGGGCTGGTGCCGGCGCGCTAGACGCGGATCATCACCTCGAGGCGCCCCGACTTGCGCAGGACCTCCGCGCTCGTGGCCCCACGCCAGCGATGGAACAGGAGATCGACGCTGGCCGTGCCCACGCGGAGGTTGGTCACGGTCAGCTTGCCCAGCCAGGTCGGCAGGTGCGGCCGGAGCAGCTCGAGCGTTCCGTCGGCGGCACTGGCGCGCATGCCCAGCATCGTGCGCATCAGCTGGAGCGGGGCGGCCGCCGACCAGGCCTGCGGCGAGCACGCCACCGGGTACGGCACGGGGACGTCGACCTCACGTCGGGCGAAGCCGCAGAACAGCTCGGGCATGCGCCCTTCGGGGAAATGGCGGGCGGCCTCGAAGAGGCGTGAGGCCAGATCGCCCGCCTCGACGTCGAACCCGTAGCGCTTCATGCCCGTCACGATGAGGGCGTTGTCGTGGGGCCAGACGGACCCCGTGTGGTAGCCCAGCGGGTTGTAGCCGGGCTGGCCCGCGGCGTACGTCCGGATGCCCCAGCCCGAGTCGCTGTCGTCGCGGGTCAGCCGGTCGACCACGGCGCGCGCCCGGTTCGGCGCGACGATGCCGCCCCAGAGGGCCTGGCCGATGTTGGAGGTGATCGCGTCGGCCGGTCGCTTGTCCCGGCCGAGCGCCATCGCGTAGTAGCCCTCGTCCTCGATCCAGAACGCCGCGTCGAACCGGGCCCGGAGGTCGGCCGCCTCTCGCCCCAGGCGCGCCGCCAGCTCCCCGTCCCCGCGCCGCCGGGCGAGGTCGGCCATCTGCAGCTTGGCTTCATGGACGTAGCCCTGCACCTCCGCCAGGGCGATGGGCGCCTCCACCGGGTGGCCGGCCCGGTCGCGCACCGAGTCGCTGGAATCCTTCCAGCCCTGGTTCAGGAGGCCCAGCGGCGCGCGGCGCTGGTACTCCACGAAGCCGTCACCGTCAAGGTCACCGTACCGGTCGATCCAGTCGAGGGCGGCCAGCGCATGCGGCCACAGGCGGTCCACGAGGGCCATGTCGCCGGTCCAGGCGAACGTCTCACCCAGGAGGATCAGCCACAGCGGGGTGGCATCCACGGAACCGTAGTACCGGCCGAACGGCAGCTCACCCGTGTGGGCCATCTCGCCGGTCCGCAGCTCATGCAGCATCTTGCCCGGGTTCGCATCGCAGGTGGGGTCATCGGCGGTCGCCTGCCTGGCGGCCAGGACCTCCAGGGTGCTCACCGCCAGGGCCGGTCGCATGGCGATGGCCTCGTAGGCGGCGATGAGGGCGTCGCGGCCGAAGAGCGTGGTGAACCAGGGCACGCCGGCGGCCAGGTAGTGCTCGCCGGGACCCGGGCCGTCGTCAAGCAGCAGACGCCGAGCGTTCTTCAGGCGTCGCGCAGGGTCCGGCGCGTCGGCCACGCCCTCGCCGAGCACGACGATGTCGAAACCACCACCCTGG
>Ga0209415_10003416_pt1 | contig 29526 bp, 24 predicted proteins | sample PeaSoiSIISIP2007_FD_187696 | JGI IMG/M metagenome (GOLD analysis project Ga0209415, IMG submission 187696) | Peat soil microbial communities from Weissenstadt, Germany - SII-SIP-2007 (SPAdes) (version 2) | ecosystem: Environmental > Terrestrial > Soil > Wetlands > Peat | place: Germany...
GCATGGCGGGATCGTGGTCAACTGCAACGCCCTCCAGCCCCCCGGCGGCGAGCGGAACGGCCAGGCGCCCGGTTCCGGCTGCCAGCTCGAGGACTGGGCCGCCAACGCGAGCGGCCAGCGCACGGTAAAGGTCGAGATCGTCCGATTCACCGCCCAGGTCCAGGTCGTACCAGCGGGCAAGCGCGTCGCCCGCACTCACCTGTCTGCTTCCCGGAACTCGCGCCAAGCTCGCTCGACAAGGTCGGGGTCCGCCAGCAGTTCGTAGGCGACCTGCGCGGCAACGGTGGCCGCGATCATCGTCACCTCGTCGGCGCGGGGCGTGCGCGCCGCGTCGCGGAACTCGATCGAGTGTCCCGGAACGCCCGGATCGCAGATCGCGAGCGAAGGATGGATGGCTGGCAGAACGAGGCTGACGTTGCCCATGTCCGAGCTGCCCATGTTCGGCGTCGGCGGGCCCTCGCGCATGCCGTACGGCTCGAGGTTAGCCAGGTACCGCTCACCCAGCACCCGGTTATGCCGCATGCTGTCCGAGTGGCCCGAGAACGCCACCTCCACGGCACACCCGGTGGCGAGCCCGGCGGCCTCGCAAAGCTCGCGGAACCGGGGCAGCAGTGTCTCGAAGTAACCCTGGTCGGCCGCGCGGACCATGAACCGGGCGACGCCGCGGTCCGGGATGATGTTCGCCGCCGACCCGCCTTCCAGGATGATCCCGTGGACGCGGGCATCCGGGCGCAGCTGCTGACGCCACAGACCGACCGAGTTGAACAGCAGGACGAGTGCGTCGAGAGCGTTCCGACCCTCCCACGGCTCCGACGCCGCGTGGGAAGCCCGGCCCAGGAACGTCACGTCCACGTCCTCGCTGGCGAGCAGCCGCGCCTCGATCAGCGTCAGGTCGCTCGGGTGGAACAGCAGGGCCGCGTCGATGCCGTCGAACAGGCCGTCGTCGAGCATGCATTGCTTGCCCGACCCGCGCTCCTCCGCCGGCGTGCCGAGGAATACGACCTGTCCGGCGACCTCGTCCGCCACGGCCGCGAGGCCGATCGCAGCCCCGACGCCGCTGGCTGCCATGGTGTTGTGGCCGCACGCGTGGCCGATGCCCGGCAGCGCATCGTACTCGGCGAGGATGGCCACGCGGCTACCGGTGCCCTGCCCGCCGCAGCTCAGGACGCCGCGGACCGCCGTTTCCAGACGGCCGGCCGGGCGCTGCACGATGTAACCGCGCCGCGCGATCGCCTCGGCCACCCAGGTCGCGGCCCTGCGCTCCTCGAAGGCGGGCTCGGGATTGGCGTGGATGCGATGCGACAGGTCCAGGATCTCGTCGCGCGCTCCTTCGACTGCGGAGGCGATGCGCGATTTCGCTTCGACGTGCGGGTCTGCCGGGCGGACGGCCGTGAGATGCACGAACCAACCTCCACTTTCTGGTGCTGCAGATCGTAGTCCGGCAACACCGGCGCGACCGGCTGCTACTGACGCCGCGCCGGCTGGATCTCAGCGCTGAGTGCCCAGGCTGACCTCGACGAAGATCACCATCACGATCACGAACAGCGCGACCGGCGTGCTGAACGCGTGCTGGGTCCGGAGAGCCACGAGCAGCGCCACGACGACACCCGCCCAGGCGCCGCGCCGCGCCGCTCGCGTCCAGTCGCCCTTGTAGGCGATGCGCCGGTGCCTGCTGAAGACCGCCAGCCAGGCGAGCGGGACGGCAGTCATGCCGGATGCCAGGCCGATCAGCAGCGCGCCGGCGAGCTGCACCTCGACCCGGCCGGTCGGGGAGACCTGGGTCAGGAGCGCGGCAACCGCCAGCCAGCACACGCTCGCGGCGACGATCAGCACGATGGCGGCGATGCGGTCGCGGTGTTGCACGGCGCTCCTGTCGATGTCCGGACAGCCGCCGGCAGCGTATCGGCTCCCGGGCGCGTGGAGTCTACCGGTGGCGCCACACCTGCGAGCGCCACGCCGGGAGCCTGCGCGGATCACGCCAGGGGGCCGCACTGACCGGGCCGAGCCGACCGACCGGGAGCCGCGCCTCTGGGCCGAGCGGCCCGACCGGCGCCGGCCCGAGGCCAGCCGGGGCGTGTCCCCGCGGCCGGCGGGACGTCACGAGGCGCTCGACGGGCAGATCTGCCGATACGAGCAGAAGCGGCATGAGACGGCGTCTGGGCGCGCGGTGAACTCCCCGGCCCTGATGCCGGCGGCGGCTTCGCCCACCCTTCGCGAGGCCCTCGCGAGGCGCGCCTGGTCAGGCTGGACGCTGCCCACGAGACCGGAGTCGAGGAAGGCGAGCTCGGTCGCGGCGGGGAGCTCCCCTTCCCGGGCCCGCCAGGCCATCGCGTACAGCGCAAGCTGCAGCGATTCCCGCGCACGCTCCCGTGCGCGCCGCAGGTCCCGCACGTCGCTCGACTTGAAGTCCGTGATGACCACGCCCCGCGGCCCCTCGTCGATCCGGTCGAACCGGCCCTGTAGCCGGATGCCGTCGAGAGAGACGGAGAATGGCTCCTCGACCGCCAGGGGACGCCGATCCGACCGCAGCGCGCCCTCCCTGAAGCGCACGAGCGCGGCCCGGCCAGCAGCCGCCCGGGCCTCCTCGTGTTCCCTCGAGAGGAAGCCCAACCCGGTCCAGGCCCGGGCGAAGACGTCGAGCATGCCCTCCTCCGACAGGGGACGCCCCTGGATCTGGCTCCGACCGAACGCGGCGACCGCCTCGTGCAGTGCCACTCCGTACGTGATCGCGTGGTGCGGGGGCGCGGGTAGCCGGAGCAGGTGGCGGTACCGGTAGCGAGCCGGGCACGAGAGGTAGCCGTCGACCTGCGCGAAGCTGAAGATCGCCGGCACTTGCGAGGTACGGACCCCGGCGACCTGCACGTCTCCGGGCGCATAGCGCTCCAGCGCGACGGGGTCGGCAAACGTGGGCAGCGGCGCGGCGACCGCCGCCGGTGGGACGTCCAGCGCCTCCGCGACGAACGGCGAGAGGCGGCGCAGCCGCCTGCCCCCCGTGTCGAACGCGCTCGTCAGGATCAGTTCGTCCCGAGCGCGCGTCAGCGCCACGTAGCAGAGGCGACGCTCTTCCGCGAGGCCGTCGCCCGCTTCAAGCCCGGCCGACGCGTCCAGCTCGTCGGGCAGCGAGAGCGCCTCACGCCGGTTGCGCATGGGAAACCGTCCATCCGCCAGCCCGGCCACGAAGACCACCCGGAACTCGAGCCCTTTCGCCTTGTGGACCGTCAGGACGGACACGGCGTCGCGATCGTCGTCCGAGGACGCGGGCGGATCGTCACCTGCGTCGACCAGCGTCTGCAGGTGCGGCGCGACGAACGGAACCCTCGGGTCCGGAAGCAGCTCCGACTGGCGGCGGACGATCTCGAAGAAGCGGGCGATATCGGCGACCCTCTCGTCGGCACCTGGCACGTCCGCCGCAAGGGCGGCGAGGGTCCCGCTCCGCCGCAGGAAATCGTAGAGGACCTCACCGGCCGGCCGCTCGTGGGAGAGCTCGATCGCGGCACCAACATCCGCCACGATGCGCTCCACGGCCGCCCTCGTCTCCGCCGAGACGGCGGCGGGACGTCCACTCGCGGTGTCCTCGAAGACGCCCCAGAGCGACCGGTGGGCACGACGGGCAGCCTCCAGCAGGCCGGTCAGGTCCGCGCCACCCAGGCCGTACGGTTGGGCGGTAGCCAGCGCATACAGGTCCACCGTCGAGTCTGGATTGGCCGTCGCCCGCAGGAACGCCAGCAGCCGGCGAACAGCAGGCGTCGCGTAGAGGCCCGACGCGCCGCTGAACCGCCACGGCACCTCCTGCAGGTTCAGCGCCCGCAGGATGGGCTCCGCGTCCGCGTTCGCCCGGACCAGCACCGCGATCTCGCGGCGAGCGATTCCGGTCCGGATGCGCTGCGCGACCTCCGCCGCCACGAAATCCGCCTCGTCCGAAGCCGTGGCGAACGAGCGATGGAGAACTGGCAGCGGCCGGCGCGCGCGACGCACGGCCACGAGCCGTTTGTCGATCCCCTCACGGATCTCCAGGCGGGTCGGGTCGTTGTGCCGGATCAGACGGCGCGCGGCCTCCAGGATGGGTGCGCGCGAGCGGTGGTTGCGGCGCAGCACGACCACCCGGGCGGCGAACCGCTCGCGGAACTCGAGGATGTTGCGGACGGCGGCGCCGCGAAACGCGTAGATCGCCTGGTCATCGTCTCCGACCACGGTCAGGTTGCCGCGCGGCCCGACCAGCTGCTCGAGCAACTTGAGCTGGGCCCGGTTTGTGTCCTGGAACTCGTCGACCAGCACATAGCGGAACTGCCGACGCAGGCGCTCGCGTACCGCGGGGTGCTCGCGGAGCAGCCGCAGGGCCACGTACACCTGGTCGCCGAAGTCGAGATACCCGGCCCCGGAGAGCAGTTCCTGGTAGCGAGCGTACGCGCGAGCCACCTCAAGGTGCCCGTTCGCCTCCTCGAGTACCGCGAGCGGGTCCGTCCCAGCCTCCCGTGCCGGGTCCCAGCCCCGCGTCGCGACATCGCTCGAACGCTCGACCTCCGACGCGGCCGACTCGACGAGCCCCTGCGCATGGGCCAGGAAGGCCTGCGCACCGATGTCCTCGTCCTTGGCCCGGCTGAAAATGCCGACCAGGGCGACCAGGAAGCGGGTTGGGTCACCGAGCGGCCGATAGCGATCCAGCCCCAGCTCGAACAGGCGCTCTCGGAGAAAGATCACCGCCTCCGGGCGCGTCAGCACGCGCGGGTCCGAGGGAAGTCCGAGCTCGAACGCGAAGTCCCGGATCAGCCGGTCGCCGAAGGCGTGGAACGTGTGGACGGCCGTGTCCACGTATCCATACGGGACGAGCTCGTCAACGCGCGCCTGCATCTCGTTGGCGGCGCGGTCCGTGAACGTGAGCGCGAGGATCTCCGACGGGCGTGCCCGCCGCGTGGCGATCAGCCACGCGATGCGACGCGTGATGACGCGCGTCTTGCCGGTCCCAGCGCCCGCCACCACCAGGAGCGGCCCGTCTCCATGCGTCACGGCCACCCGCTGCGCGCGATCCAGGTCCCGGAGGAGTGGGTCAAGCACGGAGTCTCGTGGAGCGCCCGCCCCGGCGACGACCGGCACCGGGGAGGCGCGCACGGAGGTCGGCAGGTCGATCACGCGTGCAGCGTTCCACGTGGCCGTGCCACCTTGCGCGTCACGGCGCGTCGGGGCGTGATGCTATCCTAAGCCTCCGGGTGCCTTCCGCCCGTTCCGTCGATCGCACGCACGAGGTCCCTGCGCCAGATGAGCAAGCGTCCGCGCGCCTCGCGGTCCAACAAGCGCCCGCGACCTCGGTCGACGCCCTCCGCGCGGCCGACGGCACCGCTCCGGCAGGCCCCGGCCGTGGCCACCGCCGAGGCGGCACCCGCTCCTGCGGCGGCCGGACCGCGGCCTGCGCCCGCGCGAACCCAGCCGCGGACCGCGCCCCGGCCGAGCGGTCTCCTCGCCCAGAAGGCCGTGAACGAGTACGTCTACGTCGCCCGAGACCTGCGGCGCATTGCCGTCTTCGCCGTGTCCGTCGCGGCCGTCCTCCTGCTCGTCTGGGTCCTCGTCGACCTGCTGGGCGTGATCAGGGTCTGACTGCCGCTCCCCTGGCGGCTGCCGCTACCCTGCGGGCATGCATCCCGGAATCCCTCGCGGGTCGAGCCCCCCGCGGAGCAGCCGTACTCGGCGCACCCACCGGGACACGGCCCGCGTCCTGGTGGTCGTGGCGCTCGCGGCCACGGTCGTCGCCTGCGGGGCGGATTCGGAGGCGTCACGATCACCCGGGCCGTCCTCTCGGTCCGCCGCCCCGGGTTCCGAGCCGAGCGTGCTCGGCTCGGAACGCCCCGTGCCGTCGCTCGGCGCCCCTGGTGGCGCCGCGTCGTCCTCCGCCGACCTCCTGACGACCGGCGTCCGCGGCCGGCTCGCGGCCGAGCTGCTCCGGCTCCGCGCCGCGCACCACCTGCCCGGCGTGCAGGCCGTGGTGCGCCTCGGAGACGGCGAGTCGTGGAGCGCGCACGCCGGGTTCGCTGACGTGGCCACGCGCAGCGCCGTGTCCCCGACAACGCTCTTCGACACCGGCAGCATCACGAAGACGTTCGTTGCCGCGCTCACCCTGCAGCTGGTCGGCGAAGGCGTGCTCGGCCTCGATGACCCGGTCGCGCGCTGGCTGCCCGCGTTCGCGCCCGGGCGCGGCGTCACCATCCGCGATCTGCTCGACCACACCAGCGGCATCGGGGAGCCGTTCAACAATCGGGCGCTGCTCGCCAGCCTGGCGGCAGACCGCGGCCGCACCTGGACGCCCGCCGCGGTCCTGCGCTACGCGAGCCCGCCGGTGTTCGCGCCCGGGCACGGCTGGCTGTACTCCAACGCGAACTACCTGATCCTGGGCGAGGTCCTCCAGGTCGCCACCGGTCAGCAGGTCGCGACCATGCTCCAGCGGCGGTTCTTCGGCCCGCTCGGCCTGACGCATACCTTCCTCCAGGGGCAGGCGCCGGCACCGGGGCCCGATCCGGTGGCCCACGGCTACGAAGCCGTAAACGACGCGACCTGGACGGCGACCGACGTCACCGGCCGATCGCGCTACCTCCCGTTCACGTCCCTGGCAACGGCGCTCGGGACCGCCGGGGGGCTGGTGTCCACCGCCGATGACCTGTCACGCTGGGCCGACGCTCTCTACGGCGGGCATGTCCTTTCGCCGTCCGGGCTGGTCCAGATGCTCGACTTCGGACTGACGAGCCCACTCCGGCCGCGCTGGCCGTACGGACTCGGGGTGCAGCGCGTGACGCTGGACGGACAGACGTCGTGGGGTCACTCCGGGCTGCTGTCGGGCTATCACGGCGCGATGCGCTACTTCCCTTCCACCGGCGCGGTCATCGTGGTGCTCGTCAACGCCGACGCCACCGACCCCGACACGCTGGTATCGGGCCTGCTCGAGGCCCTCGGGACGCTCCCGCCCACCGCTCTACGGGGTAGCGACCTCGCGGTGTCTCGATGATGTTGCCGCCGGTTCGCCCCGACCGTCCTGGCTCCGCCCGCCGGGGCGGCGCCCGCCCCACTCGTTTCGGCCGTGCCTGCTCGCTCGCGCTGGTACTCGCGCTGGCGCTGGTGGGCGCCATCGCGCTGCCCGCGACTCCGGCCGCCGCCCGGTTCCCCGGTGCTCTCCTCGCGCCGCCGGCGGCAGGCGGCAGGCCGGCCGTCACGACACCCGGGCCCGTCTTCACCCAGGCGGTCACGACCAGGCTCGCCCGGACGCTCGCCGATCTGCGGGCCTCCAACCACCTGCCCGGGCTGCAGGCGGCGATCCGGTTCCCCAACGGGTCCGCCTGGATGGGCCATGCCGGGTTCGCGGACGTGGCGACCCGCGGACCGATGGGCAACCTGACCCTGCTCGAGGCGGGAAGCATCACGAAGACGTTCGTCGCCGCACTTGCCCTGCAGTTGTCGAGCCAGGGCGTCATCAACCTGGATGACCCACTCAGCCGCTGGATCCCCGGCCTCGAGTACGACCCCGGGATCACCCTTCGCGAGCTGCTCGATCACACGAGCGGCGTGGACGACGCGTTCAACCACGCCGCGCTGCTGCATGCCCTCGACGCGCACCGCCGGGCCGTGTGGACCCCCGGGGAGGTGCTGGCGTACGTACGCGCGCCGTACTTCCCGCCGGGACAAGGCTGGGCGTACTCCAACTCGAATTACCTGCTTCTCGGCGAGGTGATCGAGCGCGCCACGGGCCGGACGCTGGCATCTCTTCTCCGCGAACGCTTCTTCGTGCCGCTGCGCCTGACCCACACCTTCTTCCAGAGCGAGGAACCGCTCGTCGGCGCGCCGGCACATGGATACACCTACACGAGCTTCCGGACGTGGGCGCTGAAGGACCTGTCCGACGGCACCGCGCACCTCCCCTTCACGTCGCTCGCCACGTCCATCGGCGCCGCCGGCGCCATCGTCACCACGTCCGACGACCTGGCACGCTGGGCTCTCTACCTGTATCGGGGCAGGGTGCTCCCGCCGTCCCAGCTCTCGCAGATGCTCGACTTCGGCCTGACCAGCGCCTTTCACCCGACCCTGCCCTACGGCCTCGGCGTCCAGCGCCGGAGCCTGGACGGCAAGGGGTCCTGGGGGCACGCGGGATCGCTGTCGGGGTTCCATGCCGCCATGCGCTACTTCCCGAGCGCCGATGGTGTCTCGATCGTGGTCATGACGAACTCCGACCATGTCGATCCTGACGTCCTGGTGAAGGCCCTCCTGGACGCCCTCTTCCCATCCGCGACCTGACGGTGCCGCCCCGCGAGACGCAGGCGCCCACGGCCATGCCGGAGGGTGCGGCAGCCGGGGCTCCAGGCCTCGAGCTACGGCGCGATCCGCGCCAGTCGGTTGGCCGCGAGCGTGCCCTCGACGATCCACACGTTCCCCGATGCGTCGACGGCGGGCCACCAGGGGCCACTGTCGCTCGTCGGCATCTCGATCAAGGTGACGGTCCCTGTCACCGGATCGTAGCGCGCGATCCCGGATCCGAGCTGCCCGACCCAGACGCGCCCGGCGGCGTCCAGCGCGAGCCCGTACCCGGCCGCGCCGGTGCCCAGGTCGACGGAGGTCGGAGAGCCCACCAGGGGGTCGAGGCGCCCCAGGCGTCCGTCGAGCGTGGTGAACCACACGACCCCGGCCCGGTCCACGGCGATGCCGACTGGCTCGCCCTGCGTGGCGCTGTTGCGGTACTCGCGAAACGACCCGGATGCGGGATCCAGGACCCCCACCGCGCGGCCGTCCATCTCCGTGAACCAGATGCGTCCGTCGGGCGCGGCCGCGATCCAGTAGGGCACCGGGTTCGACGTGGGGATGACGTACTCGCGGACGGCGCCCGACGCAGGATCGATCTGTGCGATCCTGCCGCTCGCCTGCTCGGTGACCCAGAGCCGGCCGGCGGGGTCGACGGCAATGCCGACCGGTCCCCCGTCCGGCGTCGGCAGCTGCACCTCGCGCGTCTCGCCCGTGCGGGGGTCGAGCATGCCGACCTGGTCGGTCGACTCCTCGTCCCACCACACGCGCCCGTCCGGCGTGACGGCGAGGCCCATGACCGAACGGATCGGGGAGCCCAGCGTCAGCTCGCGGACGATCCCCGACGCCGGGTCGAGCGCCGCGATCTTGTTGCCGTCCATCTCGCCGACCCAGATCCACCCGTCGGGGGCAACGGCGGGGATCATCGGGCCGCTCTCGGGCGTGGGGATCACGTACTCGCGGATGCTCGCGGTGCCGCTGGTCACCGCCGGCGCCGACGTGCCCCACGCCTGCCCGGCACCCGCAGAACTGGCTGCGCCGGCGCCGCGGAGCGCGGTCGCGACGAGCAGCCCGGCCGCGCACACGGCCACGGCAGCACTCGCGGCCGCCGCCCGCCGGCGTGCCGACCGTCGAGCCAGTCGGGCGACGATCGCGGCCAGGACGGTGAGGGCGACGAACCCCGCGGAGACGACGGCGGCAAGCGGGGCTGCCACTGACGGTCAGGATGCAGGTGGCGGGATCGTGCGGCCCAGCAGGTGGCCGAGATCGCCGAGTGCCTGCGGCACGGTCCACGCGCCCGAGGGATGCTGCAGTTGCTGGAGCCCCTGCGCGTCCAGCAGGGAGGTGAGCGTTGCATCGAGCCGCCCACCGACGTCGGGCTGACCGGCCATCGCGATGCGCTCGTGCCCGGCCGTGTCGAGGAAGAAGATCGCGTCGCTGTGCCCAATGTCGTAGGTCTCGGGCTGGCCGGTCCACCAGTCGATGGGCGCCGGCGAGGCGACGGACTCGCGCTCGTAGCTCACACCCAGGAACCGCCAGAGGGTCGCGAGGTCGGCCGGCGTGCCCGTCAGGAGGGTCCAGTCGGCGCCCGTGAGCCTGGCGTACGCGCGCAGCCGCCCCGGGCTGTCCCGTTCCGGATCGACCGTGATCTCCACGAACACGACCCGGTCCGACAGACCGGCGGCCGCGACGGCCTGCCGCATCTCGAGAAATGCGCCAGTCGTGATTGGACACGTTTCATGACACAGGGTCAGGAAGGGCGCCATCACGACGTAGCGTCCGTCCAGGGCGGCCAGCGACGTCGGCCTTCCCTGTTCGTCGACAAGCGGAACCGCGGGCAGGGCCTGGTCGGCCTGGACGCCCGTGACCCGCGGGGGTGCCGACTGCGTGAGGACCCAGCCGAGCGAGACGGCCGCGAGCACGACGGCGGCGGCGGCGATCGCGGTGAGAGCCAGGGTCCGCCGGGACCGGTGGAACTGCCGAAGCGAAATCACTGGTCAACTCCTTGGATCTGCGCTGGGTCGCCTGTTTCCGGTCGATTCGGTCCCGCACCCGCCTCCCGACGCCGCTGCTCCCGGTCGAGCCGGGCGTCGACCAGCACTCCCTCCGCCTCCTCCGCGCGCATCCAGTCGGCGAAGACGAGGCCGCCCCACAGGAGGAACGAGGCGCCACCACCGACCCACATGATGGCCCCGGCCGCCTGCTGGTCGGCCAGTGGCGTGATGTAGCCCAGGTGGAGGCCTGCGTAGTGAGCGTAGAGGGGGGCCGATGCGCCCATGATCGCGACGCCGAGGAAGGTGCCCTGCACCATCTGGAGCAGCATCACCACGAGGCGGACCGGGTAGGGCAGCCGCCACGGACTCGGATCGCGCCCCACCATCGGCCACCAGAAGAGAAGCGCCACGGTCAGGAAGACAGCGTGCTCCAGGTAATGGACCACGTTGTTCTCGAGCGACAGCTCGTAGACGGCGGAGAAGTGGGAAACCCAGAGTGCACCGGCGAAGAGCACGAAGCCGACCAGCGGATGGCTCAGCACCACGATCGCCCGGCTGCGGAGCGCGGGCAGCAGCAAGCGCGTGCGGACCGGGGGTGAGACGGCGCGCAGGGCCACGGTGATAGGCGTCCCAAGCGTGAGCAGCGGCGCCGCCAGCATCATCAGCAGCAGGTGCTGGACCATGTGGTCGCTGAAGAGGGTGGCGTCATAGTGCCCCACGATGCCGTCCAGCGCGACCTCGATGGTGGCCAGGCCGGCGAGGAATGCCGCGACGCGCCGGGCCGGCACGCGGTTGGCCGGATGGCGGCGGTTGATGCCTCGCACGGCCCCGAGATACAGCAGGGCGAGAGCCAGCAGCGGGAGCTGGACGGTGGGCTCGAACGACCAGTCCTGCCACACGTCGGCCGGGCCGGGCGCGCCCACCACCAGGGCGAACTCGCCGAAGCCTGTCACGAGCGCCAGCCGCAGCGATTGCGCCTCCGCGTACGTCGTCAGCGGCTGCCAGGTGCCGCCGGCAAACCGCTCGACCCGGGCATCGGCGGCGCCAGCCGGCTCCCGCAGGATCACGGTCACTCGTGCGCTGGACGGTGCCGACAGCGGCGTTGCGCCGTCGGCGGTGACCGCGATCGCGTAGACGTTCCCGACCACCTGTCCGTTCGCCGGCAGCGTGCCCGGCACCGCGACGGCACGAATCGAGACGCGAACCTCGGCGGCGCCCGGGGGAAGTTCGAGCGCGCCCGGGGCGGCGAACACCTGCGCCTGGGGCGGCTGCTCAATGGTGGCGACCGCGAACCCGGGGCTGCGCCCCGCCACGACGGCGACGACCTCAGCGGCCTGTCCGGGTTGCCCGTGCTCGCCCGGCGAGGGCGTCAGGTACCGGTAGGCGTCGTTCGCCACCACGCCGTCGTACAGCGGCGGTCCCGCCAGGGGCCCGCCGAGCTGCGCCCAGGCCGCCAGGAGCAGGCCGGCGACGATCGCCCCCGCCGCCAGCCACGTCTCTCTCGAGGCGCGCGCATGCTGGTCGCGGGTGCGGCGTGCCCAGGGTGCGCGTCGCCGGGGCGTCACAGGAACCACGCCGCCAGATCCGCGGCGACGTGCGCGACGGCCGGCGCACCCGGCCCGCCGCCGAGCACTCGAAGGCCTCCCAGGACGAGCCCGACCCCGAGATCGAGCGGGAACGCCGGCAGGCCGTAGGTCGGCACGTGCATCAGCGCGAAGGCGACGCTGGTCACCCCGACGGCCACGGGCAGTCCCCAGGCTCCCTCGCAGGCATCGAAGAGAACGCCGCGCAGCAGGATCTCCTCGCTCGCCGCCGCGAGCGCGGTGGCCGTCGCCCATGCCCAGAACGGAGCAGGGACAGCCAGCGGCACCGCCGGTCCCTGGAGGCGCGCCACCCAGGAGAGCCCGACCAGCGCCGCCGCCCCGGCCAGGCCGATCACGACGGGCCGGATCGCCCCGCCAGGGGCAGGGCGCCACCCTGCCGCGACGCTTATGGCGAAGAGTGCCACCCCGAACGCGATGCCGACGGCCACCGCATCCATCGACGTGTCGACGAGCGCGGCGCGGAGCCAGACGACGCCGGCCAGGGCGGCCCCGATGACCATCGCCCGGCCGGCGGGCGTCGATCGTCGGGCCAGGGCCGAGCTGGTCGACACGTGGATCACAGCGTCACTCCTGCGAGCGTGACGGCGCAGGCAAGGCCCACGTGTGACGATCGGGCGAACCGCGGTTCGGTCATCACTTCACCGTGAAGATGACGCTCTCGGACCAGACGCGGGGGTCGAAGGGCACATGGTCGGACGCCACGAACTCGGCACGCAGGACATGCGTGCCGGGCGGAACCGGCAGATCCTGCTGCAGGCTGTACTGCATGTATACCAGCGTGTTGTCGAGGTAGAGGTGGACGTGGCCCTCGTCAGGACGGATGTGAGTCGTCGTCGCGGCAACCACCCGCGCATGTGCCAGGCTGACCACGACGTGCACCGTCGGCCCGGTCACCTGCTCCCCGTTGGCCGGTTGCACGATCGTCAGAACGGCCGGCGACGACGGGCGGGGGACGCTGCCGGCAGAGCTGGCCGCCGGCGCCACGGCGTCGCTCGAGGCGCCGCAGGCCGAGAGGCCGGCCGCCAGCAGCCCCGCGAGGGCAAGGTGACGGACGGCGGGCAGCCAGCGCACGACCATCTCACGCTCCCGGCGTGATGTCGAGCTGCGCGCGCAACGACGTGCCATCTGGCGCGGTAGCGGTGATCGTGAAGGTCTGCGGAACAGCCCCCACCTCGAGGCTCGCCACCCGGTGACCGGGCCCCAGGAAACGCAGCAGGAGCGGCTGCGGAGCGCCTCCGCGGGACGCGACCGTGGCGGCCATGTTGGTGACCGCGAGACCGTTTCCCTGCTGATCGAAGAACGTGACGTGGAAGTCGTTGTGCCCGGGGGTGCCCGGGTCGAGGTAGACCTGCACGGTGTCCCCTCCCGCGAGATGCACGGTGTAGAGGGTCGGTCCGCCCGGCGCGCGGCTGATGTCGATCGGCTGCGGCGGCGCGGCAATGGTGACCTGCAGCGGCACCTCGACGGACTCTAACCCCCGCTCGACCAGCGCGCTGATGTTCCATGGTCCGGCGATCGAGAGGTTCGCCCCGCTGCCGGCATACCTCCCTGGGCCGGTCGCGGGCAGGTCGAGGTCGGATGCGCCCACGTCGGCACGACCGGCCGGCTGGAACGTCAGGGTCACGCGATCGGCCGCCACCGGCGCCCCGCTGTCGTAGTCCGCGAGGCCCACCGTGAACCGGTTGAAGCCCGCCACCCCCGGCGAGATCTCGAGCCGCAGCCTGACGGTCGTGGCGTAGTCCGCGCCGCTCAGGACGAGGGAGGCCGGTGGAGCCGCTGCTTCGGCGGCCGCGGCCCGGGCGGGGGGCTCCAGGCTGCCGAGCTGGGACGCGGCGAGCAGGAGCGCGGCGCCAAGCAGCAGCTCCCCGCTGCCCACCCGGCGGACGCCTCGCAGGTCGGCGCGCGGCACGTTGCGGAAGTGGTTGATCGCGCCGAGCAGCGCGACGACCGCCAGCAGCGCGCTCTTCAGCAGCACCACCTGGCCATACCCGGTGTCCACGAGCGCCTGGATGGTGCCGACCTCGACGAGGGCACGCGCGAGGCCGGTAAGGCCAACCGTCGCCAGTCCGAGCGTGGCCCAGGCCGCGAACCGCCGGGCAGCCTGCGCCCTGGCCTCGGTCACCGCGCCACGGAGCTGCGCCAGGAGCGCCGCCAGCCCACCGAGCCAGACTGCGGCCAGCGAAATGTGCAGCCACTGGATCACGACGCTCGGCAGCGGAACGGGGTCTCCGCCGGCATGGCTGGTGGCGGCGTCCGCGAGGACCGCGGCGGCAGCGAGGACGGCGACGAGCCCGAGGCCCGCGCGACGCCAGCGCGAGGTCCGTGCGAGCACCGCCAACGGGAAGGCGGCGAGCAGCAGCGGTATCGCGCGGGCGATGGCGCTTCGCTCGAGCGACGTGCCGACAAGGCCGCCGAGGCCGACCCCGGCATCCGACGCCTGGCAGAGCACGAGCGCCGCGGTACCCACGCAGGCGAGCAGCCAGCCAACCCCGACGAGACGGAGGCTCGGGCCGGGCGGCTCGCGCAGGATGACAGCCCCGGCGAAGGCCGTGCCCAGGAGGACCACCAGCCCGAGGTACAGCAGCCAGTGGGCGAGTACGGTGCCGGTCGAGGCTCCCTGCACCGATGCGGCGGGGGTCGACCCGGCCGCCGCCGCACTCGCCACGGCCGCGCTCGTCACCCCGATCCCGAACGCGAACGAGCCGCCCACGACGTGGCCGTCCACCGCCGACACCGTGCGCCAGGCGACGGTGTAGACCCCGGGTGACAGCCGCCCGATCGGCACCCGGAGCGTCTCGGGATCGGCGGTCGGCTGGAACTGCCCGAGGGCGTGGTTCGCGCCAGTCGCGTCGAGCACGCTGACCCGGGAGAGGGTCGGGTCTGGCGCCTCGGTGAACGTCATCGTGATAACGTCGGGCGCCGTCTCCAGGACCGAGTTCGCCGCCGGGTCGGAGGACTTCAGGAGCGCGTGCGCCACCGCGGGCAACGGCAGGGCGGCCAGCACCCCGACCGCCACGATCGCGGCCAGGGTGCCTGCGGCGACGCGCGCGCGGGTCACGCGGAGGCCGGACGACGAGCGACCCGGAGGGCCACGCCGAGCGCGATCAGCCCGACGAGCACCCCGAGGGCGCCCACCGACGTCCCGACCAGCAGCGCCGTTGACGCGTCGTGTCGTGCGTCCGTTGCCGTCTGCTCGGCGGCGCTGGCCGCGGTGGCGGCGCCGCCGACCCGGACCGTGAGCCGGTCGGAGAGGGTCGATAGCTCGGTCTGGGACGGCAGCTTGACGGGGAATTGGGCCGCGGTTGCGTCCTCCACGGCGTTGAAGGTCTGGTCCGAGCTGGTGTACGTCTCGTTGACGACCTGGCCGTGGATCGCGCCGGTCAGGTGGAACGTGTAGTCGCCGGGTAGGGTCGGGATGAGCCAGGCGAGGTACTCACCCGGCCGACCCAGCCCGGTGTCGGGATCCAGACTCGGGTCGAGGGGCAGCGCCGCCGTCGACTGGCCGGCGGCCGACACCACCACCTGCAGGTCGCGAGAGGCGAGATCGGCCACCGGGTTCCCTGACTTGTCCTTGATGATCACCTGGACGGCGTTCTGCACGCCCACGTACGTGGGTTCCTGCCACCAGCCCATGGCCACGCTGTACTGCCCGACTTGCTGCACCACGTGCGCCTCGGCCATGGCGCTGACCCCGAGCGCAAGGCACGCAGCGGCCGCAGCGGCCGTGCCGAACCGAACCCATATCCGCATTGAACGAAGCCCTCATTCCATCCGCCTGGCGGGCGGCAGCGGTACACGGAACCCGCGCGCAGATGCGGCTGGCCCGTCGTCACACGGCCGGCCAGGATGGCCGACCCCAGGGAATCATGCGACGAGCGGGGGCGCCCGTCCTGCCGACCGCCGTGGCCAGGCCTTGATGTCTCGGACGTACCTGGACGAGAACCGGGCCCGGTCACCCCGAGGCGCCGCCCGGCGGCTCGCCGTTGCCTCCCGTGCGGCGATCCGTCCTCCGCTCCCGGCGGCGCTCCATCAGCTCCCCGAGCTGCCGCTCGAACCCCTGGTCCGAGGGCTCGTAGTAGCGCGTGCCGGCAAGCCTGTCGGGGAGGTACTGCTGCTCGACGTCGGCGCCGGGATAGTCGTGCGGATACCGGTACCCGACCCCGATTCCGTGCTGCCGCATCCGCGCGACCGGCGCGTTCCGCAGGTGCAGGGGCACCGGCAGCGGTGCGAGCGCCTCCGCGTCGGCTCGCGCAGCGAAGTAGGCGCGACCGGCTCGGTTCGACTTCGGCGCCGCCGCCAGAAACGCAGTCGCCTGCGCCAGCGCGTACTGCGCCTCCGGAAGCCCGACGTACTCGAGCGCCTGCGACGCCGCAACCGCAAGCTGGAGCCCACGCGGGTCGGCATTGCCGACATCCTCGCTCGCCAGGATGACGAGGCGCCGGGCGATGAACCGCGGGTCCTCCCCCGCCACGATCAGCTCGGCGAGCCAGTAGAGCGCAGCGTCCACGTCGTTGCCCCGCACGCTCTTGATGAGGGCGCTGACCGTGTCGTAGTGGCGATCGCCGACGAGGTCGTACGCCGCCGCGCGCTGCTGGGAGGCGGCCTCGAGATCCTCGCGCCGCGGCGCGACCCTTCCGTCCGTGTCCCGCACGGCCCCGGCCTCCGCGAGCGACGCCGTCGCCTCCAGGAGGTTGAGTGCCTGCCTGGCGTCGCCAGCCGACATCTGCACCAGCAGTCCCAGCACGGCGTCCGACAGCACCACCCGGCCCGCCAGCCCTCGCTCGTCGGAGAGCGCCGCGCCCACCACGCGCCGGATCGCTTCGTCGTCGAGCGGCTCGAGGCGGAACACCCGCATGCGGCTGAGCAGCGGCGGGTTCACCGAGAGGTACGCGTTCTCCGTCGTCGCGCCGACAAGAGTGATGGTGCCGTCCTCCACGTGGGGCAGGAGCGCGTCCTGCTGGGCACGGTTGAACCGGTGGATCTCGTCGATGAAAAGGACCGTGGGTGCGGTGGCCCCGCCCGCCTCCCTGCGCTCGCGCGCCTGAGCGACGGCCGCGCGGACGTCGGCGACACCGCTCATCACGGCCGACAGCGTCCGGAAGTTCGCGCCGGCGGCGGATGCGAGCAGGCGGGCGAGCGTGGTCTTGCCGCTGCCGGGCGGGCCCCACAGGATCATGCTGGGCAGCGCGCCTTGCGCGGCGAAACGGCGGAACGGCCCGTGAGCGCCCACGAGGTGGTCCTGCCCGACGAACTCGTCGAGGGTCCGCGGTCGCATCCTGGCGGCGAGCGGCTGATGGGCGTCCGGGCGGCGGAGCTCCGCGACGGCCGGGTCCATGGCCTCTCCGGCGGCATCGGAACCGGGCGCGAACAACGGTGAGGACGGCCCGGGCGCCGGGCGGCGGCGAGGCACGCGTGAAGTCTAGCCCGCGGCTGCGATGGACGCGTTCCGTCGAGAGCCTCTACGATCGGCCCACGGCCCGCTCGGGGAGCTGCCCGCACGAGCGCGTCGCTGAAGCCTGGAGCGAACCGTGGCGAACCTGCAAACCCACCTGCGCGTGCCGGGGCCAACCCCCCTCCCCGATCCGGTGAGATCGGCCGGTTCGTGGCAGATGGTCAACCATCGCGGACCGGAGTTCGCGGCGCTGATGGGCCGTGTCGTGCCCGGCCTGCAGCGCGGATTCCGAACCGTCAACGACGTCGTCCTTCTCGGTGCGTCGGGAACGGGCGGACTCGAGGCGGCGGTCGTGAACCATCTCTCTCCCGGCGACCCGGTCCTCGCGGTGAGCGTGGGCGCCTTCGGCGAGCGCTTTGCCAAGATCGCGACCCGTTACGGAGCGGACGTCACGCTGCTCGCGATCGAGTGGGGGCGGGCGGCCGAGCCCGCGGCAGTCCGCGACGCCATCGACGGCATGCGCCGGGGTGGCCGCGAGCCGGCGGCCGTGCTGTTGACACACAACGAGACCTCGACCGGCGTCACGAACCCCATCGCGGCGCTGGCCGGCGAGGTCCGGGATGTCGCCCCCGGAGCGCTGCTGCTGGTCGACGCGATCAGCGGCCTCGGGGCGGTCCCCTTCGAGACAGACGAATGGGGACTGGACGTGGTGGTCACGGGCTCGCAGAAGAGCTGGATGGTGCCGCCCGGCCTGTCGATGCTGGCGCTCTCGCCACGCGCGTGGGAGGCGGCCGATCGTGCCACCATGCCGCGCTTCTACTTCGACCTCAAGGCGCACCGGGACGCGGCGGCGAAGGGCTCGACGCCCTGGACGCCGCCGGTCAGCGTCTGCTTCCAGCTCGACGTGGCGCTCGGCCTGATCGAGTCCGAGGGGTACCCGGCCATCTTCGCGCGCCACGCCGCCTGCGCGGCGGCAACGCGCGCAGGGCTCGCAGCCCTGGGATTCCGGCTGTTCGCCGACCCTGCCCATGCCTCGGACACCGTGACCGCGGCGGTCGTTCCCGACAGCCTCGACTGGAAGGCGTTCAGCGCTGAACTGCGGCGGCGTGGCCTGACCCTGGCCGGTGGCCAGGGCAAGCTCACCGGCCTGGTGTTCCGGGTGGGGCACCTCGGCCACGTGAGCGTCGACGACATCCTCGCCGCCATTGACATCCTCGAGGAAGCGCTCGTCGCCGCGGGCCGTCCGGTCGACCGGGGGGCCGGGCTGGTCGCAGCCGTGAGGGCGGCCGACGCGGTGAGCCGCCCGCGGCCGGCCCCGGCCGGAACGCCGGCATGAGGATCCTCGTCGCGGAGGCCCTCGCCGAGGAAGGCGTCGCGCTCCTGCGGGCGCAGCACCAGGTGGACGTCCGCACCGGGCTCAGCCGGCAGGAGTTCCTGGCCGCCCTGCCGGGCTACGACGCGCTGCTGGTCCGCAGCCAGGTCAGCGTGGACGCCGAAGCGATTGCCGCGGGGTCGCGCCTGGTGGTTGTCGGCCGGGCGGGCGTCGGCGTCGACAACGTCGACCTCGATGCGGCCACACGAGCGGGCATCGTCGTCGTCAACGCGCCGACCGGCAACACCGTCGCGGCGGCCGAGCACACCATTGCCCTGATGTTCGCCCTCGCACGCCACGTGCCCGCCGCGGATGCGTCGGTCCGGCGCGGCGAGTGGAAACGGAGCGCGTTCACGGGCGTGGAGTTGCGCGGCAGGACGCTCGGGATCGTCGGACTTGGCAAGATCGGCATGGCCATCGCCGATCGTGCCCGGGGACTGCAGATGGACGTCATCGGCCACGACCCATTCGTGTCGCACGACGCCGCTGCGAACCACGGCATCGCCCTCCGCTCGCTCGACGACGTGGTCGCCGGCGCCGACGTCCTGACGCTGCATGTGCCGGTGACACGCGCCACGCGCGGTCTGATCGGAGCGGCACAGCTCGCGCGGATGAAGCCGACGGCCTTCCTCCTGAACGTCTCGCGCGGATCCATCGTTGACGAGGCGGCGCTCGCCGAAGCCCTGCTGGCAGGGCGACTCGCCGGCGCCGGGCTCGACGTGTACGCGACCGAACCTCCCACGTCCTCACCGATCCTCGCCGCCCCCAACACCGTCCTGACGCCGCACCTCGGCGCGTCAACGGCGGAGGCCCAGGTCAGAGTGGCGGTCGAGGCGGTCGAGCAGGTGCTCGACGTGCTCGGTGGGCGGCCCGCGATGTACGCCGTCAACGCGCCGCTCGTGACGCCCGAGACGGCCCGGGCCCTTGCGCCGTTCCTGCCGCTCGCCGAAACCCTCGGGCAGCTGTACGCGCAGCTCGCGCCGGGACCTGCCGACGCGCTCACGCTCGAGGTCGCGGGGGAACTGGCCGGACATGAAACCGGGCCGCTGGCCGCGGCGACCCTGTGCGGCCTCCTGCAGGGCGGCGCGACGGAGCGCGTCAACCAGGTCAACGCGCCCGGCATCGCCCGTGCGCGCGGCATCGCGCTGATCGAGAGGAAACTGGCCGACGCCGGTCCGTTCGCCTCCCTCGTCACCCTCTCCGGGGCCACCACGGTCGGCGGTACGGTCGCCGGCGGCGAGCAGCGAATCGTGCGGCTGGGCGACGATCTCGTTGACATGGCGCCGGCGCAGCACATGCTGGTGACCAGTCACCGCGACCGCCCCGGCACGATGGGCCGCGTCGGCCTGATCCTCGGCGAGCACGACGTGAACATCAGCGCCATGCACCTGGCGCGGAGCGCACCCCGCGGCAAGGCGAAGATGGTGCTGGCGCTCGACGAGCCAGTGCCCGATGAAGCCATCGCGGCGATCCGGGCCGACCCGGAGGTGCTCGACCTGTGGCTGATCCGGCTGTCGCTCCCGTGACCGGCGCGGCGACGGCCCGGTCGACCGGCGTCGCGGCGATCCTCCCGGCCGAACTCGACGCCACCATCGTCCTGGTCCGTCATGCGGAATCGACGTGGGTCGCGGAGCACAGGGTCCAGGGGCGCGCCAACCCGCCGCTGTCCGCACGTGGCCACCGGCAGGCCGCCCTCCTGGCGGCCCGTCTCGCCAGCCCGCTTGCCCCGCCGCCGCTCCCCGTTCCGTCCGGCAGTGTCCTCGGCTGCTGGTATTCCACCCTCGACCGAGCCGCCTCGACGGCAGCCGCGATCGGCGCCGCCGGCGGCCCCGGTCTCGAGCTGCACCCGGAGGAGCGGCTGCGCGAGATCGGCCAGGGCGAATGGGAGGGGCTGACCGGCCACGACGTCCGCGCCCGGTTCCGGGACGTCCGCGACGGCTGGCTGCGCGACCCGGTGCACGTCCATGCCCCGGGAGGCGAGTCGCTTCCGGAGGCGGCCCGGCGGGCGGCCTCGTTCGCCGGCGAGCTGGCCGCGCTGCTTGCCGATGCGAAACCGCAGGGAGGGAGCGCTCCTCCGGCGGGCCCCGTCACCGGGGCGCCCGCATCTCCATGGGCGATCGTCGTGTCGCACGAAGGGCTGCTGAGGGTGCTCCTCCTCTCGCTGCTCGGCCTGTCGCTGGATGCCTTCTGGCGGTTCCCGCTGGGCCTCTGCGGGATCTCGATCGTGGAGGTCCACATGGGGCGCCCGTTCCTGCGGGCGCACAACCTGCTCGGCCATCTCGGGCCGATCGGGGCCGACGCCCCGATCGCCGCGGGCGCCGACCGCGAGGGATCCCTGTAGCGATCAGCGCCGGCCGCGTCGATAGCGCAGCGCCAGCCCGAGGAGTCGCAGCCTGAGCCGGCCGTAGGCTCGCCGGAGCGCCGTCCGTCGTTCCGGAGCCAGCGCTCGGCGCGCGTAGATGGCTTCCACGCGAGCGCGCGCCACGATCTCCAGGTCCGGCCTGGCGGCCGGGAGCACGTCGCCCAGCATCGAAGCGTACTCGTACACCGTCTGCGCCGGCTGCGGCGCGTACCCGAACCGGGCGGCGATGCGAGCCACGCCGCTGTAGGCGCCGGACGGGCTCGGTGCGGGGCCCCAGCGGAACCGCGCCCAGGCGACGAGCACGAGCGCGAAGCCGATCAGCGCCAGGCCCGCGACCACCGAGAGTGGGTCCTGCGCCGGTCCGCCCGACCCAGCCCCGCCCTGGTTCTCGCCGACCTGCGGCCGGCGCGGGTTGCCGCCGTTGGCGCCGGTGTCGGGCACGAAACTCGCCGTGTGCGGCGCGGGCGTCGACCCCGGTTTCGCGCTCGGCGTCGCCACCGGTGGCCCGGCGGGCAGGTCCGTCGGCCGCTGGCCGTTCGAGGCGTTGCCGGGCGTGGGGTCGAAGCGGACCCAGCCGTAATGCGGGAAGTAGACCTCGACCCACGCGTGTGCCGCGCTCGCGTCGACCTCGAACTCGCCATTCGCGGTCCGATGCCCGGGCAGGTACCCCAGGACGTAGCGCGCCGGGATCTCCTGCGTCCGCAGCATCATCACGAGGGTGGTGGCGAAATACTCGCAATACCCGCGCTTGCTCACCAGCAGGCAGTCCGGCACCGGCGTCCCCGGCGCGCACGCACCCTCGACGTCCGTGTCATAGACGAACTGACCGCCGCTGTAGAGCCAGTCCTGCAGCGCCTTGGCCTCGTGATATGGGTCGCGCTCGGATGCAGGGAGCGTGGCGACGATGGCGTCGGCCTGCTGCTTCACGATCGACCCGATGCTCCCGGGCTCGATCGCGATGAACTGTTTGGCCCACGCCGGATAGACGGTTCCCGACGCCGCCAGCTCGTTCGCAGTGATTTCCTGCGGGGCGTCGGTACGCACCAGGGCCGTCACCCGATACGAGCCGCCCTGCGGCAGCGCCGACGTGAGCGAGATGCCGTGGACGGGCCCGCCGGTGCCTGCGGTGTCGGTCTGCGCCGGCAGGGACACGCTGAACGGCGTCTCGGGCGAGATCACGGTCGTGTCGCCCGTGTTAACAGGCCACACGGTCACGTTCACCGAGTGATAGGCCTTTCCCGGCTCGACCTGGTCGCTGCTGCCCGCGAGTACGGGCTGGCCCGCGGCGACGGCATCGCTCGTGACGCGGTTGCTCTGTTTCCACGTGCGTCCGTCGAACTCGTCGTAGGTGGCGCCCTGCAGGTAGTACCCGTTCCGGTCGCTCGTCGTGACCCGATAAACCAGCGTCGGCGAGGCCTGCCAGAACCCCTGGATCGTCTGCGACGCGCCGAAGAAGGTGGACGGCCCGCGTACGGGCGCCACGACCCCGCTCGCGAAGCGATCGAACTGTTCCGCCCACTGGTACACCTGGTCGGCGCCGGGCGTGAGGTACTGCTGCAGCGGAGCCGAGCTGGCCTCGGACGTCAGCACCACGGCGCCGAGCAGCGCGATCACGATGAACGTGACGCCGTTCCGCAGGTAGAGCGAGAATGCGGTGGAGACATCGCCGAGGCGGGTCTTCGACCACAGCGTGCTCTGCTCGGCCAGGCTCAGTCGCACGAGGAGGAGCAGAGCCGCCGCCGCGTACACGATCAGGAACGGGTACTGCCCGCGCTGCGTCGTCAGCGACATGCTGGCGAGCAGGAGCAGGCCCAGGAAGAGCACCGCACTCATCGGGCGGTGGTGGCGATACACGGCGTACGCTGCGAACTGTCCGCTGGCCCAACCCACGCCGGCCACGACCAGGAGGAAGGCGGACGTCTGCCCGGACCGGACTTGCTGGACGAAGACGTCGTGCACGAACACCTGCACCGAGGCGACCAGGTTTGCCAGGCGGTACGGATCGGCGGCCGGGATGGTGACGCCGTGCACCGCGGGGATCGTGCTGGCGACGACGTAGATGGCGAAGGCCGCTCCGAGGAGCGCGCCCACCGTGTGCGCGAGCAGCACGTTCCATCGCAGCTTGGCCCCAGCGAGGCCCCACGCCGCGCCGAGCACGAGCGCCGACGGCAGGAACCAGGTCTGGCTCTGCGCGGTGGCCGACGCTGTGCCGGCCCAGTGCACCGCGTCCACGGCGATGCCGAGGTCGAGCAGCATCGCGAGCAGCGCGAGCACGCTCAGCCAACCCTCCGCCGGGCGGGTCGGCAACGAGCGCTCAGCGTCGCGAGCCGCTGCCGTCACCCGGCTCTCCGCACGCCCGCCGCGCCCGGCGCCACCAGCAGCTCGCCGAGACGCGTGCGGGGCACGATCCCGTGCACCTGCAGGTCGTACTCGGCAAGGCCGTGCCGCAGCGCGCGCAGGTCATTCGCCCGCTCGGCGGGCGCGTCCGCGTTCACGACGGCGCCTGCGCGTCCGTCGGAGGTCGCGGCATAGGCGATCGGATCCAGGTGGCACACGGCGATTCCGACGCCGCGCGGCCTGAGCGAGGCGAGAGGCCGGATCCAGGCCCGGTCCAGCGACGGCGTGATCACCAGGGCCGTCATGCCGCGGCGGAGACGGCCCAGGCCCTGGACCAGCACCTCGACAAGCGGAACCGCGCCGTTGGCCTGGGCAGCGGCCAGTAGCTGCATCAGCTTCTGGTGTTGCCGGGGACCGCGGTCGGCAGGGAGGATCGGCAGCTGGCGTCCGGACGAGGTGAGACCTACGGCACGGTTCTCGGACAGCGCCTTCGCTCCGATGGCGGCCGCCACGCGGACCGACGCCTCCAGCGTGGACTCGTCGCCGCGGCCCGTGTGGACCGTCGGGTCGAGGTCGAGAAAGATCCACACGTCGGCCGCCTGCTCGAGGTCGAACTCGCGAACGTACAGCTCCTGTTGCCTCGCCGTGGTCGGCCAGTGGATGCGGTTGTACGCGTCGCCCGGCACGTACTGCCGGACGGACGTCACCAGCGGCGTGGTCTGGAACGTGCGCTCCTGGCTCGCGTGCGTGCCGTCGAGCGAGGTGGCAGGCACGCGCCAGAACGGCAGCGGCTCCACCCGCGGGTACACGACGAGCGTGGCCCCCCGGCCGACGCCGGCAGACGCCTCGAACAGGCCGAACGGGTCGCTCGTGCGGATCTCCAGCGGGTCGATCCGGAAGTGTCCGCGCCTGGTGAGCGGTACACGCGTGAGCCAGGTTCGCTGGCCGCGCGGGGCGAGCGCCAGCGCTCGCCCCGGCAGCGGGACCGGCAGCGTGGACGGCTGCGCCACTTCGAGCCACGGCTTGGGCAACCGGCTCGCGTTCCGCAGCGTGTACGTCACGCGCAGCTGCTCCCCCACCGAGCCGTGCAGCTGGCCGAGCGCGTATCCCGCCTCGAGATCGGCCAGGCCCAGCCGTGTCACCACGTAGGCCCCCCCGCCGACGAGCATCAGCAGGTACACCAGGAAGAACAGGAAGTCGGCGCCGGTCGAGAACGCGGCGACCACGAGGACGGTGGCGAGGACGAGGAGTTGCAGCCGGGCGATCATCGCGCCCCCGCGCCCACCTATGCGGGCCGGACGCGCGGGCGCGCGGCCGCCCCGACCTCCACGGGTGTCATCTCCAGCACGTCTCGGATGACCTGGCGGCCGTCGACGTCCCGCAGCGTCGCCGCGGTCTTCACGATGATCCGGTGCGCCAGCGCCGGCTCCGCGACCGCTTTCACGTCGTCGGGGATCGCGTAGTCGCGACCCTCGAGCGCCGCCATCGCCTGCGCCCCGTGGTACAGCGCGAGCGAGCCGCGGGGGGACGCACCGAGCTGCACGTCCGGGTGCGTGCGGGTCGCCGCGGTGATCCGCACGAGGTAGTCGGCCACGACGGGGTCCACGTAGACTTCGCGGACCGCGGCCTGCATGGCCAGCAACTCCTCGACTGAGACGACCTCGCCGATCTGACCCAGCGGATGGACCCGCTTCTGCTGGTCGAGTACCACGATCTCCTCCGCGGGAGTCGGGTAGCCGAGCCGGAGGCGCAGCATGAAGCGATCGAGCTGCGCCTCGGGCAGCGCGAACGTGCCTTCGTACTCGATCGGGTTCTGCGTGGCGAGCACCAGGAACGGGCTCGGCATGGGGTGCGTCCGGCCGTCGATGGTGGCCTGCCGCTCCTCCATGCATTCGAGCAGCGCGGACTGTGTCTTGGGCGTGGCCCGGTTGATCTCGTCCGCGAGCACAACCTGGGCCATGATCGGCCCGGGCCGGAATTCGAACTCCTGCGTCCGCTGGTTGTAGATCGAAAGTCCGGTCACGTCCGACGGCAGGAGGTCGGGCGTGAACTGGATGCGCCGGAATGAGCAGCCCAGGCTGCGCGCGACCGCCTTCGCAAGCACCGTCTTGCCGGTTCCGGGGACGTCCTCGATCAGGATGTGCCCCTGGCAGACGAGCGCCACGAGCGCCAGGCGGACGACTTCGTGCTTGCCCACGATGACGTGTTCGACGTTGGCGACCACGCGGTCCCCGAGCGTCTGCACGTCCGCCATTCGCCGCTCCCTCTCGTGACGTGGCGGGAGGCGCCCGCGTGCCGTTCGGCCGCCTGCCGCCCGAGTGTGGCTGCCGACGGCCGGGCTGCCCGGCCGTCGGCCCATGGTACGCCACGAGCCCGTTCGCAGTTCCCGGGTCGGCGGCGCAACGGAGCGCCGGTGCGGTCTGTCTCCCTCCACGACCGCCGGTCAGCCCCGGCGCAGCGTCAGCAGACCGACCCAGATGGTCATCAGGCCGCCGAGGACGCCGAAAGCCCCCATCACGAGCTCCCCGGACACCCAGGAGGCAAGACCCATGGCGAAGAACCCCGCCGCGATGGCGAGCGCCACGAGCAGCAGCAGGACGCGCTCGAGCAGGGGCCGGGGACGCCGAAGGTCCGTCATGGAGCAGGCACCGGAGGGAGGGCGAGGTAGTCCGCCATGACCTGGCTCGCCAGCGGCGCGGCCTCGGTCGCACCGGAGCCAGCTCGCTCGAGCAGCACGGCCACGGCGATCTTCGCGCCCTGTACGGGCGCGAACCCCACGAACCACGAGTGCGGTTCGCCCGATCCCCCGAGCTGGGCCGTGCCGGTCTTCCCCGCGGTCGGCACGCCGGGAACCTTGCCGAGGCCGGCGAACGGGATACCCCACACTCCCGACACGGCCTGTTCCATGGCGTTCGCGATCGTCGAAGCGGTTGCCGGGTCGATCACGGTCCGCCACGACACCGGCAGGATCGAGTGCATGGTGCCGTCCGAGTCACGCGTCCCGATCACCAGCTGCGGCTGCATCAGCACGCCCCCGTCGGCGATCGTCGATGCCACGAGCGCCATCTGGAGCGGCGTCACGAGCACCTCAGCCTGTCCATAGGCGGCATTCGCGAGCTCGACGCGGTCCTTGAACCCGCCGAGAGGCCCGCCGCCCGAGGTGACCTGGCTGGCCGCCGTCGGAAGGGCGAACGGAAGCGCAGCGCCGAAACCAAGACGCGCCGCCCACTCGACCATCGCGGGACCTCCCACCGCCAGCCCGACGTGGGCGAAGTAGATGTTGCAGGACACCTCCAGGGCCTGCGTGTAGTCGAGGGCGAGGTTGCCCGTGAACGGGTGGTGCCCGTCAACCACCCGGTACCCATCGACCAGGAAGCCGGTCATTTCCTCCGCCGGCTGGTCCGGGTACGTGGTCTCGGCCGTGATGGTCCCCGAGCCCAGTCCGGCGATCGACGTCACCAGCTTGAAGACCGAGCCGGGGACGTACAGCCCCTGCGTCGCCCGATCCAGCAGCGGCGAGGCCGGGTCGCTGGTGAGACGCTGGAAGGCCCCGGCTGCCGTGGCGGGGTTCGCGATCGAGTTCGGATCGAACCCGGGCGTGCTCACCAGCGCCAGGATCCGCCCAGTCGAAGGGTCCATGGCCACGACCGCCCCGCGTCGGTTGCCCATCAGTCGCTCGACGTCCCGCTGCAGGCGCATGTCGATTCCCAGGATCACGTCCTGTGGCTGGTACAGCTCGAACCGCAGCTTGCGCAGCAGCAGGTCGGACTCCGACTGGCCGGTCAACCCGGTCAGGACGCCATCCTCGGCCGACTCGATCCCCGCGGTGCCGAACCTCGAGCTGCGATACCCGAGCAGGGGGCCCAGCGAAGGATCGGTGAGGTATTCACGCAGCACGCTCCCGTCGGCCAGTCGCACGGACTTCGCCAAGACCGTCCCGCGGGCGTCCAGGATGCGGCCCGGAAGCACGGACTGCTGCGCAGCCAGGACCATGGGGTTGCCGGGGTCGACGGTCAGCGCATCCGCGCGCACGACCTGCCAGTACGTCAGGGTCGCGGCGAGCAGCACGTAGACAAGGCCGATTGCGACCGTCGCGTGCAGCACCGAACGGCCGATGCGCGGGGCAACCAGGTCTCCCGGGCCAGACACGCGCCGGCCCGGGCGGACGACGCGTCCGCTCCCTCCGCTACCCCGGTTGCAGGCCACGGGAGGATTCACGGCTGCCCCGCTCTGGCCCAGCGGAACGCCCGGCGCCGTGCCGACGGAGGTGGTGGCGGCTCCACGCCGCGATCGCTCAGCGCCAGGAGCAGCCCGACGACCAGTGCGTTCGCGACCAGCGAGCTGCCGCCGTAGCTCACGAACGGCAGCGTGATCCCGGTGAGCGGCACGAGCTTGATGTTCCCGCCGACGATGATCGCGGCCTGAACGACCACCACGAGGGTCAGTCCCGCGGCGAGCAGCGCCCGGAAGTCGTCCTGCGCCGTGGCGGCGATGCGCAGCCCTCGCTCCGCGATGACCACGTAGCACGTCAGCACCGCAAGCGCCCCCACCAGACCGAGCTCCTCGGCGATCGCTGAGAACACGAAGTCGCTCTCGATGACAGGAATCGCGGGCGCCGATCCGACGGTCGGGAGCCCGGCGCCCAGTCCGGTGCCGAGGATCCCGCCGCTGCCGAGTGCGTACAGCGCGCGGAGCGTCTGGAACCCGGCACCCTGGGGATCCGCCCAGGGGTTCAGCCATACGTCGACGCGCAGACGGACGACCGGGTACAGCTCGTAGAGAACGGCGCTACCCGCCAGGAAGAGCGCCAGCCCGAGAACGACGTAGCTCACGCGCGCGGTGGCGATATAGAGGAGGAAGAGGAAGACCAGGTAGTAAAGCAGCGCCGAACCCAGGTCGTGCTGGAAGGAAACCACGCCGAGGGCGATGCCGAGCATGATCCCCATCGGCACCAGGTACGGCAGCGGCGGCAGCCGGAAGGGACCGACATCGGTGCTCGCCCCCGCGAGCAGCTCACGGTTGTCGGCAAGGTATCCGGCCAGAAACACGACCAGGATCACCTTCACCAGCTCGGACGGTTGCCCGCAGACCGGCCCCACGCACAGGTCGAGCTGGGCGCCATTGACGTCGCGCCCGAAGACGAACACGGCCAGCAGCAGGGCGATGGCCGCCGCCGCCCAGGTGTACTTGTAGAGCCGAAGCCAGTTGTCGCTGCGAACCACGATCCCGAGGCCACCCATCAGCATGAGCGCCACCAGCAGCCAGCCCAGCTGCAGCGGCGCCAGGCCGAACGTCTGCCCGGCGTATCGCTGCACCACGAGGTCCTGTGGGAGCCGTTCCATGACCAGCAGCGAGATGCCGCCCAGCAGCGCCACCGTGGGCAACAGCACCTGGTCCATGCGACGGCCCGCCAGGACGAAGGCGAGGTGCACGCCGAAGAGCGCCACCAGGTACACGCCGAGCAGCCGCAGGTCGCCGAGGGCAAGGTGGCCCGCGAGCGTGGACGCCAGAGACGCCCGGCCGGCCAGCAGCACGACCGACACCAGGACCAGCAGGCCGAGCTCGCGGCGCCGCAGCCGGGGACGCACACGGAGGCCGAGCTGACGCGCCGTGACGATGGGGACCGTGCTCACGCTGACCTCACCCCGTGCGAGGCGGTCGAGGGCGATCCAGCCGCACCCGGAGCTGGCCCACCTGGAGCTCGTCGCCGAACCCGAGGGGCGCCACGCCGACGACGGCAGCGCCGTTCGCGTACGTCCCGTTCGTGCTGCCGCGATCCTCCAGGTACCAGCTGCTGCCACGGAACGTGAGTACCGCGTGGTCGGCCGACGCGAACGGGTCGTCCACCGAGATCGTGTTGTTCACGTCCCGACCGATCGTCGTGACGGCGTCGAGCGGGAACGAGGCGCCGACCGGTGGCCCGCCCTCGAACGAGGCGACGACGACCAGGCGGCCCAGCTCGCCCGGCGTGGATGCGGACGCCGAGCGGAGATCGCGCAGCATCGTGCGCGACACGGCGAGCAGGAACAGGTACAGGCCGGCAAGAAACGCGATCCGCAGCAGCCACAGGCTCACCGCGAAGGCGTCGATCCCCCCGGAGACGTTCATCTGCCCTGGGCAATCGTGACCGTCGAGTCACCCAGCCGGAGCACGTCGCCAGGGCCGAGCGCGACCTCGCGCACGCGCCCCGCGTTGAC
>Ga0209415_10003417_pt1 | contig 29523 bp, 24 predicted proteins | sample PeaSoiSIISIP2007_FD_187696 | JGI IMG/M metagenome (GOLD analysis project Ga0209415, IMG submission 187696) | Peat soil microbial communities from Weissenstadt, Germany - SII-SIP-2007 (SPAdes) (version 2) | ecosystem: Environmental > Terrestrial > Soil > Wetlands > Peat | place: Germany...
GGCCGGCGAAGGTTTTACTGATTTACACTTCGGTCCCAAAGAGGTTGTAAAGATGGCCGATGATCGCGGGCTTGAAGAGCTGGCGGCGCGAAAAAGCAGATATGGCCGAAAAAGGTTTACGCGTGATGCGAAAGAAACCACGAACATTATGGGGCGATTTCTGCCGCGATCGGCGGTAAATAAGGTGCTTTCTTTGGCTTTGCCAGGTGGCTCCAGACCTCGTACCGAAGAAAGTCTCATAGTATCATTAGCATGAATCAACCAAATTACATTAAGGTGACAAAATGAAGATACTTCTTGCTGTTCCCTGGGACGAGGAATTCGGAGGTGTTGCGACTGTTGTTGGCAATCTTGCTAACTATCTTCAAAGCCAAGGGCATACGGTTATATTTCTTCATCCATCTGCGACAAACTTTCTTCAGAAGAAGACTACGAAATGGGGTTTTCCCGGTTACGCATTGAACTTAAGAAAACCCTTTAACATTGATCATCCGGTCCGTAGTATATTAGCATTTATAGCTTTCTTCCCAATTACAGTAGGTCAACTCATGTACCTCATTCGCAGACATCGGATTAGTATCGTTAATATTCACTTTCCTTCTGATTATTATATTTATTTTGCGCTTTGTCGGTGGATACACTTATGCAAATTGGTAATTTCGGTCCACGGAGCGGATTTGTTTCCTACAGGACAGAGGTTGTCTAAATATGCCAATGCCTTAAAATTTCTTCTATTCTCAGCACACGCAATTGTCGCACCATCACAAGCGTTTCTTGGTGATGTTCTATCTTTATTTCCGAATCTCGCAAAGAAGTCAACTTTTATACATAATGGTATTGATGTACTTAAAATAAGACAAATAGATAAACAACAAACCTCTGATAATTCCAATAGATACATATTGTGCATTGCGACACACAATGAAAAGAAAGCAATAGATGTACTTATTAGGGCGTTTGCACTTTTGAAGGATAAGGATGAAAGGCTCAAATTAATCGTTGTTGGTGATGGACCTTTGCGTAATCAACATGAGGAGTTATCTAAATCACTTGCGATTAAAGATCGGATTGAGTTCGTAGGATGGAAAAATACTGCTGATGTATCAATGTATTTAAACGGATGTGAGATCTTTGTACTTCCTTCAAGGTCGGAACCTTTCGGTATCGTGATTATAGAGGCTATGGCATGTCAGAAGCCGGTTGTTGCTTCGGCAGTTGGTGGCATCCCAGAAATCATCGAAAATGGAAAAAGCGGTGTTTTGGTTGAACCGGATAATCCCGATGCCTTGTTCAACGCGCTTCTGACAGTACTCAAGGATTATAATCTTCGGAGCTCGATCTCCATCAATGGATATAAAAGAGTTGTTGAATGCTTTCGATATGAACACACAGGAGCCAAATATGTAGGTTTGTTTTCTGATTTATTAACCGGCAATCGCAGCCACTATTAGACGAGAAGGCAGTGAACTCAGGTATTCATAAAGTCGAATAAATTCTACATCTGCATCTAACTGTTTAAAGCTCATATCAGGTAACATCAGTAAATCGTTGTCATCCGCAGGCTTATGATATGCTCATTGAGATAATATTCTGGATATCTGTTGTTTTTGTTTTTTACGCATATTTTGGGTATCCGATCATTCTTGCGAGCATATCCACATTTAAAAATCATCCCATAAAAAAGGAGAATATAAGACCCAGTGTTTCAATCATTATTGCGGTCTATAATGAAGAAAAGCGAATTAAAGGTAAAATTGAAAACACTCTGATACAGGAATATCCACGAGACAGATACGAAGTCATAGTGGCCTCGGATTGTTCTAGTGATAAGACGGATGAGATCGTTCAATCATACGGTTGCAACGGGGTCAAACTCGTTCGGACACCGGAAAGAACGGGTAAAGAGACTGCTCAAAAGCATGCTATCGACATTGCCCGAGGGGATATTCTGGTCTTTTCCGACGTTGCTACGGTCCTTCAACCCGACGCCGTATCCCGCATCGTAAAAAACTTTAACGACGAGACCGTTGGTTGCGTCAGCAGCATTGACAGATTCATGGACACAGAGGGGCGAATCAGCGGTGAGGGGACATATGTAAAGTATGAAATGCTTCTTCGTGCTCTTGAGGCAAAAGTGAATACCCTTGTCGGTCTCAGTGGCTCTTTCTTTGCAGCGCGTAAAGAAGTCTGCTTCAATTGGGCGACGGACCTACCAAGCGATTTTAACACGGTGATCAATTCTGTAAAAGCAGGCCTGCGAGGGGTCCTAGATCATGAGTCGGCGGGATATTATGCGAATATCATGGATGAAAAAAATGAATTCACCCGCAAAGTTAGGACTGTCCTAAGGGGGATCTCCGTTCTCATGAAAAATCTGGAGTTGCTCAATTGCTTCAGATATGGCCTTTTTTCCTGGCAGTTATTCAGCCATAAATTATGCCGATGGCTCGTCCCTTTTGCCCTGGTGGGCGGTCTGTTTAGTAATCTGATCTTGATCGCTCATTCGAGAATGTATCTGTGCATTTTCATCTGTCAGTGCATGTTTTATGCTCTGGCAATTACGGGGATACGGACAACCCTTCTCTCGAACTTTAAAACACTGAAAATCCCCACTTTCTTTGTGGTGGTAAACCTCTCAATAGTGAATGCATGGTATCGATATCTGCGGGGCGAACGCATAGTGAGCTGGGAACCGTCTAAACGATGATGCGTAACATGATAGGACAAAGAATAAAGTCAACGATACGACATATTGTTGCGTCAATATATCACTTCACCGGCTACTCCCTGGCACAGCTCGAAGGTAGGGTGATCATACTCATGTACCACAGGGTTGTGACTGAAAAAGAGCTTATGCATAACTATATCCAGCCGGGGATGTATGTTCGAAACGATGTATTTGAAATGCAGATTAAGTTCTTAATGAAATATTTTCAAATATTATCTTTTCAAGAGCTGCTTGACCTCTGGAAGGAAGGAAAGTGGGACAAACGAAAGCGCCACTGTGTCATCACTTTTGATGATGGCTGGCTGGACAATTACCAATATGCATACCCAGTCCTTAAAAAGAATAATATTCCCGCAACGATCTTTCTGCCAACGGACCTGATAGAAACGAATGAATGGTTTTGGCCTGAGAAAATGATTTTTATATTGCGGCATTTCTACGAACGAAACGTGACACAGGAGCAAGTACTGTCTATGAAATCGATCCTGGAAAAAAATCCCCTGCTGGCAAATAATAACGGCAGATTCCTGGAGGACAAGATCGATTTAGCGATTGAAATATGCAAGGCATTGCCTGACGACGAGGTTCAGAGGTTCATTGCCGACATGATGGCGGCGGCAAGAATGAAATTGCCCGAAGAGCGCCTCCTCATGAACTGGCCAGAAATTAAGGAGATGTCGCAATACGGAATGTCCTTCGGATCGCATGCATGCTCGCACAAAATTCTGACGCGGCTGTCCGATCATGAGGTAAAGAAAGAAATAGAAGGCTCGATCGCTGCTCTTCGGGCACGGAGTGTAAATCATGTACCGGTTTTTTGCTATCCCAATGGCAATTACACGAGAGAAATAGCAGGTCGGCTAAAGTCTGCCGGCTATGAGGCAGCAGTAAGCACGGTCCTTGGAATTGAAGATTGCACGCCATCGAGCCTTTTCAGTCTTAAAAGGATAGGCATTCACAACGATATAAGTAAAACGGTCCCGCTGCTTTCGTATCGTCTATCGGGAATCTGATTATTTTAGAAAAGCATTTAGATAGGGATCAAGTCTGATTTACGCGGATCATGATGTTCTTAAAAGCTTTTAACCAGCAGTTGTTAATTGAATCAATCATGCTGAGCGCAGAGGTTATTTGTTCGTGAAAAAACTTCGTTTAATGCAAATTACCCACGACCTCGGCATAGGGGGACTTCCACAGGTTGTCGTCAATCTTTGCAGGGCAGCCGATAAAAACCTGTTTGACATATCTGTACTATGCCTTCGCAACCTTGGAGAATTCGCCACGGAGATCGAGAACATGGGCATACCTGTATTCCTTCTGCCCCAGAAAAAGAATGGCACCGATTATTTTGCTTTTGTAAAAGTAGCCAGGATCTTAAAACAGGAAAAGATCGATATTATACACACACACAATACACAGCCTTTTATCGATGGGAGCATCGGTGCATTAATGTCCGGAGTCAAAACGATCGTCCACACAGAACACGGGAGAACATTCCCGGACAAGAAAAGATACATGTTTGCCGAATGGCTGATGTCCCATTTTGCCTACAAAGTAGTGGGTGTGTCGGAACATACCTCACAAAACCTGATCAAACATGAACGGATGTCTCCCCGAAAAGTCGTCTCCATTATTAATGGCGTTTCCGGAGCGCACTTTGATATGGTCATTGACAAAGGGAAAAAAAGAGAAGAGCTTGGGTTAAAAAACGATGGGCCTGTTCTGGGTGTCGGTGCGCGCCTTGTCAAATTGAAAGGTATAAGCTATCTGCTGCAGGCAATGCCGGCAATAATTGAAAAATTTCCGTCAATCACCCTCGTCCTCGCGGGGGGAGGAGAATATGAAAACACACTGAGAAAGGAAGCCGACTTCCTAGGGATCCATAAGAACGTCCTGTTCGCGGGCCCGAGACTTGACTTTCCCGAATTATTGAAACTCTTCGATCTCTTTATTCTGCCGTCCTTGTCGGAAGGTCTCCCCATGGCATTACTTGAAGCCATGGCCGCGGGATGTCCCATTATTGCAACAAATGTCGGGGGCATACCCATGGCGATCCAACACGGAGAGAATGGATCATTGATCGAACCGGGGAACTCCGATATCCTTTCATCAGAAATAATAAAATTGCTTAAGGATAATGAACTGAGAAATCGCTATGTGAAGAAGGGCAGGGAAGTATTTAAAAAGAACTTCAGCGTAGAGGTTATGATGGAGAAATACCAGAGTCTGTATCTGAAAGAGATTGCCAAGAGTTAGATGAAGTGAATTGGTTCTTGATTGCTAAACCCTTATCGGTTGACATAAGCATATTGTTTTCAGATTTTGCAATAATATTAGCACACGTGAATGGCAAATCCTTATGAAAGTTAAACGTTAGGGCAACAAAATGTCTTCAGTACACTCACAGGAGCAGTAAAAGAACTATGACTCTCGTAAAAAAAGCCTTCAAGGGAGCTATGTGGCTTGGCTTCTTTAGAGCCATAAGCCAGACAGTTTCCTGGATTGCCACTATCGCCGTCGCTCGCATGTTGGTGCCGCAAGATTATGGACTAATGGAAATGGCTACGGTATTGACGGGATATGTTGCTCTTTTCAGCGAATTGGGACTGGGCTCCGCCGTCGTCCAGCGGGGACAGGTATCAGATGAAGAACTGTCAAGTTTATTTTGGTTTTTGGTTTGTTGGGGATTTATTCTCTCATTTACCTGTATAATTCTGTCTTATCTTACAGTTGCCATTTTTCATGAAGGAAGGATATTAAGAGTAACTCAAGCGGTGTCGATTCTGTATATCATAGGAGCCTTTCTCATAGTTCCGCTGAATATATTAAACAGGGGGCTCAGATACAGGGCAATAGGGTCCATCGATGCCTTCTCTGTGATTGTCTCCTGTTTGGTGATGGTGCTCGTAGCCAAGAATGGCGGCGGGGTCTGGACCTTTATCGTCGGCACTATAACAAGGGAGTTTGTAAGAGCCATCTTGGTTTATATAATTGTGAAATGGAGACCAAAACTGCACTTTGATTTTAAAGAAATAAAGCCTTATTTAAAGTTCGGGTTGAACTTAGCCGGAGCGAACTCTTTAGGATATATAACCACGAAGTCTGATAGATTTTTTGGAGGGAGGGCCTTAGGCGCCAATGCTCTTGGATACTATTCGCTCTCTCTTGAGTTGGCCTCTATCCCTACTGACAAGTTGATTGCCATAATAAACTATGTCTCCTTTCCTGTATTTTCGCGATATCAAAACATGCGCAGCGAGTTTAACCGTTTTTATTTAAATCTCGTGCACATGATTGCCTTAATTACATTTCCGCTTTATGTCGGTGGGATTCTTGTTGCAGACCAGTTAATTCCGCTGCTGCTTGGTCCCAAATGGAGTCCTCTAATAGTTCCTTTTAAATTGCTCTGTATTGCTCAATCGATCATTGCTTTTACGACACCGAATTCATACGCGAATAACGCTCAAGGACGTCCCCACTGGACTTTATTTATAAGCATTATCTGTGCTTTGCTTTTACCGATTTCCTTTTATATAGCCTCAAAGTATGGTCTCAATGCCCTGGTCATTCCGTGGATTAGTGTTTATCCGGTACTTAGATTAGGATTTACGTGGGTTACGTTAAAAGAGCTAGGTATATCTAAATATGATTATCTCAAGAGCTTTAAACATCCTGTTTTCGCCACATCAATCATGATAACAGCTATCCTTATTATACAGCTAGTCTTTTTAAAAGGTTTACCTTCACTGTCTCTTGGTCTGACACACCATCTGATAATAACAATAACAATGGGTGTACTCTCTTATTCAGGTTATGTTCTTATTTTTCAACGTCCTCTTTTAAAGAGTATCTTAAGCTTAAGAAAGGGATGATAAGGTAATGTACAGAATTTTGTATCTTTCTCCTCGTCCTAGCCCTCCCCCAAAAAAACCAGAAGAAAACATGTTTTATCACTTGTCTCGCTATTTTGCCGGAGATTTATTAGCGCCCATTTGGTCGGATAAAAACGCCGAAAGCATCAAACAAGTAAAAGAGATTAATTTGGGGATGGGTAATTTTCAGTATCATGTTACCTATCGCTCAAAATTGCCGAAGCCACTTAAAATCTTCTCGGATATCTCTTTTTATTTCTTAAAGGGTCTTTATCTCCATTACTTTAAGGGGAAATATGAAGTAATCATCGCTTATGGTCCCTTTAAAACAGGTCTTGCAGGTTATTTGCTCAAAAAATTTACAGGAGCTAAATTAATAATAGATGTGCCAGGAAATCCACGGAAAGCATTCTCGTTCGAGTCGGGAGTTATGGATAGAATCGGTAGGTTAAAAATTAAAGTCGGCGATCTATTAGTACAATTTGTTATTAATGGCGCTGATCATGTGAAATTGTTGTATCCAAGTCAACTTGATGGATATAAATGTCCGGGGAAAAATCAAATAAGTGTTTTCCATGATCTTGTTCCTATAAGCAGTTTTAAAAAAAATGAAATATCAGATAAATACATCCTATTTCTTGGGTACCCGTTTTTTTTAAAGGGTGTAGATATATTGATTAAAGCATTTCAATTAATTTCTCATGAATTTCCGGATTACAGGCTAAAGATAGTTGGTTTCTGTCCTGATAAGACCTATTTTCAAAAGTTGGCAGAAGGTAATAACAGGATAGAAATATGCAATCCAGTTTTTTATGATGAGGCTATGCTACTAATGTCAAGATGCTCTTTATTCATATTACCGTCAAGAACAGAAGCGATGGGAAAGGTATTGTTTGAAGCGATGGCCTTTAAAAAACCGATTATTGCGTCAAATGTGGATGGTATTCCTTACTATATAAAAAATGATCTTAATGGTCTACTCTTTGAAGTAGAAAACGTGAATGACCTGGTAGAAAAGATGAGAAAGATACTCAGCAATCCTGATTATGCAGCTACTCTAGCAAAGAATGGCCTCGAATTTGTACAGACGCACTTTTCGGAAAAGCGATTCGTCGAATGCTTCAAAGAGATGGTCGAAAAGGTCTTAGAACGGTCTTAATAAAAGAATTGTATAGCTGTTGAATACTTAAGTGAGGAGACCGTGATGAAAAAAAAATCAAAGATTTTTGCTGCTGCCATTAGCATAGTGTGGCTTGCTAACGTTGTTTTTGCCCTGTTTATCGCGGCGTCTCAAGATAAACCAAAAGATTATAGTCTTAATGAGAAACAGAAGATCCTCATATTTGCTGCACATCAAGATGATTGCGTCATCGAAGGGGGAGGGTTGGCCGCCCAGGATATCAAGTTAGGTGGCGAATTGGAAATAGTGTATTTGACCCAACCAACTGGCAAGGACATCGCCCGTATTAGAAAAAAAGAGGCTTACACAGCTTGGGGACTTTTAAATTCGAACAAGATCAAGCTAACTTTCTTGGATTATTATTCCGATGAAGAATGGACTGAAGAAAAAAAGGCATCTGCAAGAAATTCCATCATTTCGACCATTGAGCGCATCAGTCCTAATTTGGTAATTATCCCCTTGAAAGAAGGCGGGCATCACGAACATGACCTATTAAATACTTTAGTCCTTGAAGCAGTGGCTCATTTCCCGAATATCAGAGTCCTTCAAGCGGCTGAGTATAATCCATATTATATAATGTGGAATACACCGGTAAAGACACTTTGGCTCCTTGCCCGATTAGATCCGTTAATGCCTTATAATGAGCCGAATTACGGTCTCATCCCCAAGAACCAGTTGAGGCTTTGGATGACGCCAGATGAGCTTGGCATGAAAATTAAAATGCTGGCGGCATTTAAATCTCAGGCGGGCGTAATTAGTGAGAGACAATTCGGTTATCCTGATTTGTTTGAGAATACTTTTTCGTTACCAGCTGGTGGTTTGCACATAATGAAGAAATATTTATCGCCATGGACCCTTTTAACGCTTTTCCTAACCTTTATTATGCTATGGAGTTGGGGGCTAGTGGTTGGATTTAAATATAAGAGGAGCATAAAATATCTAATACTTGGCGTTGCTATTTATGTAGGTTTTGTTATTATAATAAAAGGACCACTATTTATCATAAAGGAACTGCTTTTGCCCATTTGTTTTACATTAGGGATGATCTCAGCGCAATATTTTATATTTCACAATAGAACTTCTAAAAAGGTTGCGGTCAAGGCTTAAGGTAGATTGAAATCATGGCAAGAGAAAACAATTTTGCAATAGGAAAAGTAATGACATCGAATGATAACGCACTTTATGATCGTCCGTTTTATTTAATTCTTTTATTTATTTTTTTCGATTATGTACGCCCTCAAACCTTTATACCCAGTATTAGCGTCCTTATGATTGGCTTGGTCCTACAGCTTTTGCTATTGTTTTACCTCATTTTAAGAAGTAACATTGTAAAGTTAAGGAATGTTCAGTCAAGATATTTCATTGCCCTTATCATACTGATGACGATACAAGTGCCAATCGCAAAGAATAATTATTATGCATTTGAAACATGGAAATCTATTGTTTTATATTTCATCGTTTATTTGAGTATTGTAAGTTTTGTTGATTCATATACAAAAATAGAAAAAATGATACATGTATGGATAATCATCAATTTATTTTGTGCAGTCTATGGTTTATTGCATGGAGGCAAAATTTCCGGTTCATCGATACTTGGAGATGAAAATGATTTTGCCTTGGTCATGGATATGACCATACCATTAGCTTTTTTTATGGCTTTAAAATCGAATTCAATGAAGAACAGACTCTTTTATATAAGCGCTATTTGTTTATTTGTTATGGCATGTATCGTTTCCTTTTCTCGCGGCGGATTTATCGGGCTTTCGGTAGCTGCTGTTTATTGTTGGTACCACACACAAAGAAAAATATTAGCTGCCGTACTGATTGGGATGCTGATTGGTATTATGTATTTAAGTGCTCCTCAAGGATACAGCGATAGAATACAATCCATAACAAGTGAAGGCGTTGACAAGGGCACAGGAGAGAGCAGATGGTATTCTTGGAAACTAGCGTGGCGTATGTTTCTTGATCATCCGATTATTGGGGTCGGACCGGGCAACTACCCTGCTTCCGCTGAAGATTACCAGACAGAAGATGAAATATTACACAGAAATTCATATAGAAGAGACATGTTTGGTCGCGTGGCTCATTCATTGCATGCTACAATACTCTCAGAATTGGGAGCAATAGGTGTTTTCTTATTCTACGGAATGGCATATGTTTCTTACAGAGATTTGAAAAAGCTCCGACAAAAAAAAGTAATTCGATCTGGATTAGATGCAAAATTAATAAACTTCCGATATCTCAATCTTGGTGCTAATGGTGCATTCACTACGCTCTTAATCACTGCTTCATTTATTTCGGTATTTGACTATCCTCATTTTTGGATTTTGGTTGGACTTTCTACGGCAATAATAAATGCAAATAATTCTGCGCTAGATCTGGATAAAAAGAGTGTTCTCAAGGCTGCCAGAAGTAACGCTTTATAAATACGAAGACGTATTTTTTCTTTACATAGTCTGTCGATATGGCCTGATCTCCTAATAGAAGGTTCAAAGAGGAGAATACATGCCAGAAAGTCTTTATACCATACTGAACTGACCATCATGAGAATACTTTGGATTTCACATATCTTACCCTATCCGCCAAAGGGGGGCGTTACACAGAGGAGCTATCATCTGATACGAGAAGTTGCTGAAGAGCATCAGGTCTTTTTGTTTGCCTTGAATCAAAAAGCATGGCTACCAACGGTAGAAGGCGTCGAAAGGGCGAGAAGGGAATTTCAGCAGTTTTGCAAGTCAGTCGAGATTTTTGACATACTTTCGGACGGCTCAAAATGGGCGCGGTACAGCCTAGCCATGGCAAGTTTGTTGAGCAAAAATTGTTATACGGCAAACTGGACATATTCTAAAGCCATGCATGAAAGAATCAGGGTATTCCTGGCCGATCATCAGATCGATGTCATTCATTGCGACACAATAGGTTTAGCAGAATATGTAAAAGATATTACGGAAATTCCGATGGTATTGAACCATCATAACATTGAATCCCACATGATGTTGAGGCGTTGCGAAAATGAGACTCATTTCTTAAAAAAAATCTATTTTTTCATTGAAGGTAAAAAGCTAGTTAACTATGAAAAAAAGATGTGCCCATTGTTTAATTCGAATCTTGTCGTTTCAGAATTGGATAAAGATCGTTTATTATCGTTCATACCAAACCTGAACGTCGACATAATACCCAACGGAGTTGATGTAATTTTTTTTAAAGCGACAAATTCCAACATTAAAAAGCACAATATCGTATTCGCTGCGAGGCTGAATGCATATACAAACGAAGATGCGATTGTCTGGTTTTTGAAAGAAATGTGGCCTCTTTTAAAGGAACGAGTATCAGATGTTTCATTAACCATAGCCGGAAGAAATCCGACTTTGCGCATAAAAAAAGAAATTGGCTTAGATCCTGCAGTTAAACTGACGGGTTACGTTGACGATATAAAACCATTCATTGAGCAGGCTGAAGTTTATGTTTGCCCCATGAGAGATGGCGGAGGGACGAAACTAAAATTGCTGGACGCGATGGCTATGGGCAAAGCCATTGTAACTACCTCCGTGGGTGCTGAAGGTCTGAAATTAAAAGACGGAGAACATGTGTTGTTTGCAAATGACTCAAGTTCTTTCGTCTCTCACATAGTTGAGATATTCGAAAATTCAGGCCTAAGACTACAACTGAGCAATAAATCGAGGGATCTGGTCACAAAGACTTATTCGTGGGAAATTATAGGTAATAAGCTTAATAATACCTACCAGACGATATGCCAGAAGAACGCTTATGATGCGCCATGCCGAAAACCGACGGAAGAAATTGATCCTGAAATGTGATTGTAATCACAGCTTAATTTAAATAGAGTTACTATAATATCCTCAAGAATGATAGTTATAGGAGGAATTTATGAAGAATCTAGGATTAAATCGGTTTATATTGATTACTTCGTTCTTGCTTTTTATTTTAGCCGCTCGCTTTGCCAGTGCTGCTACGTATTATGTCTCGCAAAATGGTTCGGCATCGTGGTCTAGTTGTACGGTATCAAGTACTCCCTGTGCGGCGTCAACTGCCCTTGCAAACGCCGCCGCAGGCGATACAGTGCTCTTCTTGGCTGGAACGTATAGTGTTCCAAGTTCCAGTGGATGGAGCGTCCCTGGATTTTCTCCTGCACATTCAGGTACAAGCGGGAGTCCAATTACCTTTAAAGCTAATCCTGGGGACACTGTAACACTGGCTAATACCACCACCAATAATGCTGTAGGATCGAATGGTTCAAACTACATTGTCTGGGACGGGTTTACTGTTGATTGTTCCGGTATGGCATCTACCGCCTTGGGTGGGGGAGCAATCATTAATGCAGCCAGTAATGTAACTTTGCAGAATAATACTTTTATCGGGCACACTGGCAGCGTGAACGATAATCACGCACTCATAAGGCTTCAAAGCTCAACATATACTTTGATCCAAAATAATACCATTAAAAATCAACTTAGCTCTGTTCCAAACGTAGACGCTGCAGGAATACAAAATTTCTTTTCTACTTATACTACAGTACAAAATAATCTGGTATACAATTGTGGAGTGGCTTTTGACGAGAAAGATGCCGGGCAAAACGAGGTTTATAGATACAATCTAGTGCATGACTGTGGGAACGGTTTTCATGGTCCGGGAAATTCATCGAGTGATATCATAAACATCTATCAGAATATTTTTTATAATCTCACGGGCACTCTTCTTGACATAGAACAAGACTGGCCTGGTAGCCATTTCACAAATAACACAGTTTACAATACTACAAACGGTATCGGTTTTTGGTCAATAGTCACATCAGCAACCGCTCTCACTGTTTATAACAATATTTTCTATGCCACTGGTACTGGTAGCAATTATGTAGTAAGTTATCATGGGAATGGTTTGGCTTATGATAATTACAATGATTATTATGGTAATGGGAGTAGTGTTATTTTTCAGAATAATTATAGCAATGATTCTCTTTCCACTTGGCAGGGGTTGGGACACGATACCAATAGTATAACAAGCAGTCCTAATTTTGTGAGTACATCAATCCCTGATTTTCACCTTCAGGCTGGAAGCCCCGCAATAACTTCTGGGCGAGGCGGCAGTTATCCTTCGGCTATGGGGGCTTATATTACGGGTAGTGAAATCATTGGACTGACCTCATCGACGTCCTCAACAGGTTCGGCGGCGAAGCCAGACCCCCCCACTGGTTTTATGGCTCTATAGGAGCGTACGGGTTTATTAGGTTTGAAGTCTCGATACAGATATCAGGGACGAAATAGGGGTAAAAAATGAGATTGAAAATGGTTAGTATTTTGGCAGTTGCTTTTTATTCAGCCATAACACTGTTTTCTGTCTCCTTTGCGGCTGAGTGCCAAAATTGGCAGACTATTCATCCTGATTGGATATTCTGCGATGACTTTGAGAGTTCAGACCCATTGGTAGAATCGGGAAGATGGTATAGTTATGATAGCGCATCGGGCAATTTCTCGCTCACGCCTGGTATCGGATATAACGGTTCACAAGGTATGAAAGCTGTATGGACCACGGGGGCGGTAAATGAAGGGAGTCTGCAACTTTTCTTCGGCAGAAACCCTATAAGCAACAACGGTATTTATACGACCCAAGATTTTCGGGAAATTTATTATAGAATGTATGTGAAATTACAGAGCGGCTGGACAGGTAATCCCTATAAATTGTCAAGAGCAATTGTCTTTTCCGCATCTGACTGGTCAGAAGCCGCAATCGCCCATTTGTGGGGGGATTCAACGACGCACCTCTTGATCGATCCTGCCAGTTGTGTGACTGGTTCAACTGTTAATTGTGTTGGATATAACGATATGACTCATCTAAAGTGGTTGGGAGCTCAGAGTGGGACCACACCGCTCTTCGACGGGCAGGCAGTACATGATAATACGTGGTATTGTATTGAAGCTCATGTTAAATTAAATGATCCGGGCCAGTCAAACGGCATACAAGAGTTCTGGATAAATGGGAATCTGGAAACTAGTAAAACAGGGTTAAATTTTGTTGGAAGTTATACATCTTATGGAATTAACGCTATCTTCCTTGAAAATTATTGGAATACCGGTGCCACGCAAAACGAAGATAGATACTTTGACAACATTGTTGTATCTACACAGCAAATTGGATGTGCAGAGGATTCAAATGTGATTGCTGCTCCCAATCCGCCACAAAATCTCACAATACATTAATACTACTGACAATCAGATACAATGTCATGTGGACAGATAGTTATGTTTCGCTGCCTCATCTCAATTCTCAGATTTCAAGAATTCCGTTTTTAATAAAAAAACTCTATAATGAATATCATAGTTCTCGACGGCAACCAGCGTTCTGCACTGGCGGTAACAAGATCTCTGGGAAAGAGAGGCTTGACCATTACCGTGGGAGCTGAAACAACGCCCTCGCTTGCGGGCTGCTCAAAGTATTGCAAGCACTCCTTTTCCTATCCATCGCCATATCAAAAACCGGACGATTTTTTTCATTCAATATGCGATCATATAAGCAATCATCATGAATTGGTCATGATTCCCATGGCCGATGTAACAATCAGCGAGCTGTTAGAAAAAAGAGATAGAATTCATAACAACGTGAAAATCCCATTCGCTGAGTATGCTCAGTACAAGGCAGCTTCGGACAAGGTAAATGTTTTCAATCTGGCCCGAGAGTTTGACATTCCGGCTCCAAAGACATTGTTTTCTTCAGAGTGTAAAAATAGAGAAGACATCGTAGCAAAATCAAGGAAAATAGGATTCCCTCTGGTTGTAAAACCCGGTCATTCACGGATCAGGACGGAAGCAGGATGGAAGAACACCTCGGTTTGCTATGCGAATAATGTAGACGAACTCATCACCCTGCTAGCTATAGAGCCTTTTAAAAGTCATCCCTTTATCATCCAGGAACGAATAGAGGGACCCGGGATAGGTATTTTCCTTCTCATGCATGAGGGCGCCGTGCTTGCAAAATTTGCCCACCGCAGGACCAGAGAGAAACCGCCTTCTGGAGGCGTGAGCGTTTTATGCGAAAGTATAATGCCGCCCCCTGATGCGTATAAGAACGCTGAGAGATTGCTTAAGAAACTTAACTGGTATGGCATTGCAATGGTGGAGTTTAAATGGGATAGAAGGGAAAACGTGCCAAAACTTATGGAAATAAATGCACGCTTTTGGGGCTCCCTCGAGCTGGCAATTGCCGCTGGAGTAGATTTCCCCTTTCTTCTCTATTGTCTCGCCACGGGACAAAAGATCGACCCTCCACATGATTATAAAATTGGAGTAAAGTCGAGATGGGAACTGGGTGACTTAGACCACCTGCTGATACGCATGAAGAAAAAAAATAAAGATCTCGCCTTGCCGATTGACGCGCCTTCGAGATTTGGTGTCCTCAAGGACTTTATACTGGATTCTTTCAAGCCTTCCATCAGGAATGAGGTCCTGCAACTCGATGATCCAAGGCCTTTTTTATTTGAACTGCAACAATATATAAAGGAACTTTTTTAATGCTTAGTGTATGTCACATCATCTCTGGTGATCTTTGGGCCGGTGCCGAGGTGATGACGTATAATCTTTTAAAGGGGTTGCGCATATATTCCGACCTCAAGTGCTCGGCAATTCTTCTGAACGAAGGTAAGCTAACCGACTTGATCAGGGAGCTGAACATCCCTGTCTACGTTTTCGAAGAAAACAAGATGACGTTCCCTCAAATACTTCTCGGTATGCAGAAGGTATTTAAACATCAGTCTCCGCATGTTGTGCATTCTCACCGGTATAAAGAAAACATGTTAGCTTATCTTGCCTCTAAAACAAAAAAAAATATCAAGTTAATCGCGACTCAACACGGCATGCCGGAGCATGATATGAAAAAGAGTGGTATAAAACAAAGAATAGTAACAAGCCTCAATTTTGCAATATTATCGAAAGCTTTTCATAGAGTAATTGCGGTTTCGAAAGACATCCAAAATATTTTTGTGGAACAATATAGATTCCCAAAGAATAAAGTTGCGGTTGTTCACAATGGCATCATGATCCCCGAATATCTTCTTGCAAAACAAGAAAGAAAAGCATTCGTCATCGGCTCTGCCGGAAGGCTATCCCCTGTAAAAGATTATCCTTTTATGGTGGAAGTTGCAAAGGAAATCCTAAAAGAAACGAAGGAAATTCGTTTTGATCTGGCCGGCGATGGACCGGAGTTGAATAAAATCCAACTCCATATTCAAAAGTATAACCTAGAGAAGTTTTTTTTTCTTCGAGGCCCTGTGAGTGACATGGACGCTTTCTATCAAGGGCTTGACCTGTATTTAAATACTTCCGTCCATGAAGGCATTCCGATGAGCGTTCTTGAGGCTATGGTCCGTGGAATACCAGTGATAGCGCCGAAAGTCGGAGGCTTTGAAGAAATAATAGAAGATGGCATTCAGGGATTCATTGTAGAAAACAGGGAACCAAAAGATTTTGCCGAACGGTGTATTGCCGTATATAAAAATAACTCAATGAGAAGGCAGATGGGATCGGCTGCACGCGAAAAAATTGTGCAGAACCTGTCGATGCAGAATATGGCTGAGCAGTATCACGAAATATATGTCAATGTGTAATAAAGTTCTTCAAGAGAGATGGTAATGGGGAAGAAAAAAAATAATAATAAATTAAAGAAAATCAAATGGGCATTGAGGAACCTTTATTGGAGTGTCTATGGCGCCACAGTAAAAAATCCGAGCATGCCGCGCGATCCCAAATCCCTCTTGTTTGTCTGTAAGGGGAACATTTGCCGGAGTCCCTTTGCGGAGCGACTCGCAGCGAGAATGGCAAGCAAGAACGGGTATGGCAGGTTAACCTTTATTTCAGCGGGTCTAGAAACCTCACAACCATTGACTCCTCCTGGAAATGCTATCCTGAGTGCCACAAGCTTTGGAGTGCATCTCGATGATCATAAATCAAGACAGATCACTGATAAGATGATAAATTTAGCCGACATGATTCTGGTCATGGAACCATGGCACCTGAAAACTTTAAAAAAATCATATCCTCACGTTCTGAATAAAATATTCTTGCTTTCACTTTTTGAAAAAGAAAACACAACGACGAATAAAAGCTATTATCGTTACAACATACCTGATCCGTATGGGCAACATCTCGATCAGTTTCAGATCTGTTACAGCAGGATCGAAAATTGTATATCAGGGCTTTTTATAAGAATCTCAGCATGATTCATGGCGCCATCGGAAAATAATTATTTGAAAAGCAGCAACGTGACTTACTAGCGAGGCATTTCGAGATTGAACTCGTGTTATATGATACAACAGGCAACTCATAATTGATCGCTGTAATGTTACTATCTGGACTGGCAAGAATTTGAGCATGCTGTTCAATCAATTCGTTTTTGCGTCTTATTTTGGGAACGGTCATCCGGCTGATCAGACATTCTGGGTTGATAATCTGACGGCTGATACCTCAAGGCCAGCGGGTACTGCGCCCCCGCCTTCTCCACCCGCTAACCTGACAGTTTATACTATAAAAATAATCGACACATCAAAATATCCTCCATTACTCACCTTCTACTCCGTTGGGGAAAGGACAAATCTAGAGTGATGAATAATTTGTATCCATATCCATTGCTGCGGTAATCCTGCTAACGTCCTCTGATCATTATTGACAACCCCTTTTCGTGCATAACGAAGAACGCTATTCCGCTCGTTCAATTAAAAAAACTATGACCTTACCTGCCTTGAATCTAGTCGTAACAATTGATACGGAAGAAGATAATTGGGGGCACGAGCATTCTGAATTTACTGTCGAGAATATTAGAATGATCCCTCGCCTCCAGGACCTTTTCGATAGATACAGAATTAAACCAACATATCTTATAACTTATCAGGTTGCTTCCTGTAAATGGGCGGTAAATATTCTTGCTGAAATGATGTCTCGGAACAAGTGCGAACTAGGATCACACTTGCATCCATGGAATACGCCACCGTTGACAGAAGTTATCAATGAAAGAAACAGCATGCTGAAAAATTTGCCTTATGAATTACAGTCTGCAAAATTAAGGGTTCTCACTGACAAAATCGAAAGCGTGTTTGGCATGAGACCGCGCTCCTTCAGGGCGGGCCGTTGGGGATTGGGTTGTGAGACCGTAAAAGTACTTATTGAGAATGGCTATGTGGCCGACAGCAGCGTTACCCCCACAATATCCTGGGCAAGCTACGGAGATGGACCTGAATTCGCGGATGTAAAGATAAAACCATATTGTCTACCAACAGATGGCAGCGCAGGGACCGCCGGCAGTAGCTCTATCGTAGAGGTCCCGGCAACCATAGGGTTTAACAGGTGGCCATTTGAATTCTGGCAAAAGGTTTACATGAAACTGCACGATGAGAGGTTGGGGTTTCTCCATCTTGCCGGTGTCGCCCATCGCCTTGGCCTGCTCCGAAAGATCTGGTTTTCCCCGGAAGAGAGTTCGGCCAGGGACATGATCACTCTGGCAAGGGTGATGGTCGCCAACGGCGCACAAATACTTAACTGCAGTTTCCATAGTAACTCATTACTGCCGGGAAAGAGTCCCTTTGTGAGAAACGCCAAAGAACTCGAAGATTTTTATCGGAAAATCGAGAAGATCTTTCAGTATCTCTCAATGCACACCCACCTGCGTTCCATGACCTTGTCAGACGTCAGCAGATTATTCAATGAGAGCGAACTGCACCGGGATTAGAACGGACCTACTCCTCCCCAGAAAGATACTTCAGCTGCTTCCAGTCTTATACGTTAACGAAGTAACTTCTGATACGACCACCCTGTGCCAGTAATGCCGATCATTCCGCCAGAAAGAATAACCTTGAAGATCATACGTAACAAGTATACCTTTTCCTTGATTATTATCGGCATCATCGCATTCCTCGGGTTAATACTGTTATTGGGGATAAAAAGTTTTCCTGGCCATGAGGAGCTGAAACGTGTATTACTGGACAGGCTCGTTGTTGTAAACGCACTGAAGGAAGATAGGGCCTGGGGAAAAACAAGGCCCGGCACAGTCCTCTATGTTTTGGGCGGGACCCAAACCAGCCTGATATACAAATTTAAAATCGCCGCCTACCTTTATCACCGGAAACTGTGCGACAAAATAATATTGCTTAGCGTGCCCGGCATTACCGAATACGATCCTCAGCTCAACAGGAACCTCACGAATGACGAATGGGCGATTCAATGGTTGACCGATCTAGGGATCCCGCAGAGAAGCATAGAACCGGTTGCCATGAATAGAGGCTTCTTGGGGACGTTAACTGAAGCAAAGGGTATGCGGGCGGTCGCGTCTGAAAGAAACTATGCCTATATAATTCTGGTGACATCATCATATCATACAGGCAGGACCTTGATGACGTTTTCAAGAGTATTTAAAGACCGGGGGGTGGGTCTCTCGATCTACGGTGCGGCTGAACCCGTCCTTCTCCGTGATATGCTCTATGAATACTTAAAACTTATACTTTACAAAAGCATTGTTCTTCCGCTTTACTCCCAACGTTATTGCCAAGGAAATATGAGCACGGATGAGATACTGATGTTCGCATAATGCGATCTTTAGTAGAAATGCAAGGATGACGCTGAGGTGAACCATGAAGACAGGTCCTGATGACGTGACTGCGGGCAATTTTGTTGGGTATTTAAACGTGATCCTGTGCTTATACGGTACAACTTAATATCTTCTCAGTAACACATTATTTACGACAACTAGAAAAAAAATATGACGAACTGGTCGCCATTGATCAAAGTTGATGAGCTGTCAAGGCAATCTTAGAATTTAAGACAGGTAAACACTATATGAATATGTTGTGTGGCGTTCAGCGTCAGGAAAGACCCTCTCCTCTTCAAGAGGGGGGATAGGGCGAGCGGGGTATCAAGCAGACTGTAACGATTATTTAAGAGTTTGTGTTAGATCGTTTTCATGACCTCCTGCGAATCGCTACTTTCCTGCCCAGATGTATCTACGTCCGTTACAGTGAAATAATATGTCCCTGATGCAAGGGTTAGGGTATACGTTGTTGTATACGGAGCCGTTAGATTTGGTGTGACATCTATATGTTGCGTGAAATTGCCGGATGATGTTCCATAATAGAGCTTGTATGTCGTAATATCAGTCGCCGGGTTCAAAGATGTTCCATCTGTTCTTGCGGTAGGCGCATTCCAAGTTAATGTTACTGTCCCTCTCGTGGTTCCACCGGCACCACCTGAACCACCGTTGTTAGATGGAATACTCGCGCTGGTGCTTCCCGCTCCGCATCCCGCAAACACTATAAATGAAGATAATATAAAAAATATAGTGAATGATTTTTTGAATGACATTGTATAATTCTCCTTCCGATAAAAAGGCTACCAGGAAATATTCTCTGTGGCCTGCCGGACATAGAATAATGATGATCCATTTGTCCCAGGCCCCGCGTCGCAGGGTTTTCCCTGGTTTGCTCTGAGCAGAGAAGCGCAATAAAAAATACGTTAGTTTAATGTACTGGCCAATGACTACTAAAAAGCTAATACAAATTATAGGGGAGAAGCGTCAAAAATAATGTGATTAGAATCACAGTCTGAATACAAATTTAATACAAATTGGGAATCATAAATATCCCAAAGTGGTAACGTAATTTCAGTTGGTTATTTTCACTGGTCTCTATTTCGTCATAGTCGATGTGCATAAGAGCCTATGAAATGCGTGTTTTCGCGAACAGCGTCCAACTTAAGATCTGTAGAATCGTATAAAGGCTGCCACCTAACTTTAGATGCTTTTTCACGATAGTTACAAATACATAAATGGAGATGGCAAATTTTATTCACCAATAGGACATACTTCCGCATCAATGCGGAAAGAGCTGGCCTATGAATATAGTGAGAACCGTTTTTATTCAGCTGCCGGATGAGTATATCGCGATCCAGCTTAGGTTAGCAAGTAAAAAGTTCGCTGAGAAGTTCGTTGAGTTTATTTACAACTTTTGGGAAACTGAACGAAAAATTACTCCGATATGGAAGATAAAAACATAGCGGCCGCGGTTTTCTCGGACACTGTTTAATTTAAAAACATATGTCGATCAAGGAGGCCGTTAAATGGAAAATGATTTTAAACCTCCTGCTTCAGCCGAAGGTGTACACTGTGTGTCAATCGCGGGCGGGAAGTCGCCTCCAGAGTATAATCGGCGAATAGAATGAGGCTCTCTTACGGGAATCGGCATCGGCCAACTGCAGTTGAACGGCGTGATGGAGCGAATTCATCAAACACTTATAAGAGAATGCAGTAGCCCGAAAACACCACCCTGCCCTCCCAAAGCGATGATGTCCTATTCTGCCAAAGCAAAAATGTCCTATTTTAAGCTATACTGCCCGCCAGTATTGGGAGGGCATGATGGCAGAAGAGGACAGGATCACGATGAGCCAAAAGGAGTCGAATCGGTTATTTGTTATCCGCCAGGCAATAGGTAAAGCGATAAACCAGGAGCAGGCAGCAGCATTATTGAAGTTATCAGACGACAGGTAAGGAGAATTGTCAGGGACGTTGAGCATGAGGGCAACGGTGGCATTTGTCACAAGTCCCGAGGGAAAAGAGCCCACAACCGCATTGCGGATAAGGTAAAGGACAAAGCTACGACACTGTGCCGGGATACGTATAAGGACTTAGGTCCCACCCATGCCAGTGAAAAGCTGTTGACGGTTCACAACATCAAGGTAAGTGACGAGACGCTGCGGGGCTGGTTCCAACAGGAGCATATTCCGTACAAGAGCCGCAAGAAGAGACCGCACCGTCAGTGGCGGAAGCGCAAGGCCTATCGTGGTGAGATGGTCCAAATGGACGGATCCCATCACGACTGGTTCGAAGGGCGCGGTCCTGTGTGTGTGCTCATGGGTTACGTTGATGATGCTACTGGCCGTGTGTATGCCCGTTTTTATGAGTATGAGGGGACACTGCCAGCCATGGATGGTATTAAAAGGTATATCAGGCTCTACGGGCTTCCCCAGAGCGTCTATCTGGACAGGCATTCTACGTATAAGTCCCTGGCCAAGCAGACTATCGAGGAGGAGCTCAACGATATCCGGCCGATGAGCCATTTCGAGAAGAGCTTGGCCTGGCTGAGTTAGGTTTTGAGGTCATCCATGCCTACTCACCTCAGGCTAAGGGCCGCATTGAACGCCAATTCGGGACCTTTCAAGATCGTGTCGTGAAAGAGATGCGTCTTGCCGGGGTAACGAACATAGCGGAGGGCAATACGTTTTTAGATAGCTATTTGCCCGAATACAACAGAATGTTTGCGAAAGAAGCCGCAGAGCAGACAAACTATCACCGGCCGATCGTGAATAAGAGGGCGCTTGACTCGATTCTCTCAATTAAGACCGAGCGGGCATTACGGAATGATTTTACCGTTGCCCACAACAAGATACTCTACCAAATCAAGAGCAACATCCGGGCAAAGAAGGTCACTGTAGAGGAAAGAACTGATGGCAGCATGCACCTCCTCCATAACGGCCTTCGGCTAAAGTTTAAGGAGATCCAAGTTCGACCGCTGAAAGAAGAGCCGCCAGTAAAGAAACCGAGGCTCATCAGAGCGCATAAGCAGCCAGCAACTCATCCGTGGAAGTCTCCAGCAAGGGCAATGATCAAAGCGCGAATGCAGCGTCAGACAGCATCACAAAACCGGACATTTTAGCTTTGGTAAGAACCGGACATTTTGGCTTTGGGTTGACACCCGAAAACACCACCCTTGACTATACCATAAGACTTGTGGCAGAATATAAAAATCCATTACAACACGGCTGGCTCGCAAGCACCATCAACTACATCACGATGGCAGCCAAAATGATTTATCATAAAATTGTGTACAAGAAATGCGGGCGATTATATTCCAGCATAAAAGTGGTTTAAAACCTTTTGCAATTACCAAACAAAATTAGAAAGGATGATATCATTGACATGATACTTCAGGATAAAATTAAAAAAAGAGAAGCTACAGTAGGTATTATTGGCCTCGGTTATGTCGGGCTGCCCTTGGTTATGCAGTTTGTAAGAGCCGGATTTGAAACTATTGGTTTCGATATAGACGAAGATAAAATCAAATACTTACACCAGGGAAAGACCTATATTAAACATATCCCTGACAAAGAAGTGAAAATGCTTAAGAACAATAAAGGTTTTAAAGCTACCACTAATTTTTCAATGCTAAGGGACACGGATTGTGTCATCATTTGCGTTCCAACACCATTGGGGAAGCATCATGAGCCCGATCTCTCCTTTGTACTGGATACAACAAAAGCGGTTGCCAAACACCTTCACAGAGGACAGCTTATTGTACTTGAATCAACTACTTACCCGGGCACGACTGACACGGATATGCGGGAAGTTCTCGAAGCAACTGGCCTGAGAGCAGGTCGAGATTTTTATCTCGCTTTTTCACCAGAGCGGGAGGATCCAAACAACAAACAATACACAACAAGCATGATACCAAAGATCGTGGGTGGCTATACTAAAGATTGTCTCAAGGTCGCTGACGCACTCTATAGCGCTATTGTTAAACAAACTATACCTGTTTCATCTACCAGGGTTGCGGAGGCTGCAAAACTCCTCGAGAATATTTATAGAGCCATCAACATTGCAATGGTAAACGAGATGAAGATATTATTTGACAAGATGGGCATTGATGTCTTTGAAGTGATCGATGCGGCCAAGACAAAACCCTTTGGATTTCAGGCATTCTATCCCGGTCCTGGCTTGGGCGGACATTGTATTCCCATTGATCCCTTTTATCTCACATGGAAGGCTAGGGAGTACGATTTCCACACCAAGTTCATTGAACTAGCTGGGGAAATTAATACCTCTATGCCCGATTACGTCGTAGCTAAGGTCATTGGCGCACTCAATGCGAAAAAGAAGATCCTCTCGTCGTCAAAAATTCTTGTCTTAGGCCTTGCCTACAAAAAAGACATAGACGATACAAGAGAATCACCATCATTGAAGATTATTGAGCTTCTAACAGATAAGGGTGCCAACGTTGATTATAATGATCCTTACATCCCGAAGACGAAAAAGATGCGAAAGTACAATCTGATGAAACGCTCAGTGCCAGTGACGGAAAAAACGCTTAAAAACTACGACTGTGTGGTGATCGCTACGGATCACTCGTGTTATGATTATGAACTCATCCTTAAACATTCTTTACTAGTCGTGGACACCAGGAATGCAATGAAGGGTCTCAAAAGCAAAGGTAAAATAGTGAAGGCTTAGAAGACATGAGAGAGCATTAATGTCCCAACGTTGAATTCGCGAAGCACTGTAACATGCAGAAAATTATGCACTTTCATTCAATAATGCAACTTATCGATTTGAAATTTAATTCTCCAACAGGCCATACTGCCGCAGTGATGCGGGAGAAGATGGCCTATGAAAATCGGGAGAACCGTTTTTACTCAAACTGCTGGCTTTATACCCAGCTACAAATTTCGCCAATGCGTAGTACGTTACAACGACAATTATAAAGTAAAGACGTTTGCCGGCAGAGATCAGTTCCTCTATATGGCCTTCGCCCAACCGACCTACCGGGAATGCCTCAGGGACATCAAGGCCTGCTTGCGTGTGGTGAAGGCCAAACTTTATCACATGGGCATCCGAGGCAAGGCCTCCAGAAACACACTGGCTCACGTAAAGTTACGCGTTCGTAGGGTATATTTACTGTAACTAACTTAAGCAAATAGTGTTAAGATATAATTTTTAGCTTTGAAACAACTGATTATAAATTAGTAATAGCAGATCGTTCAATTATCGTGATATTATTGTGATATATATGCGCAAATTGACAAATTCTAAAGTCATAGCCAGTAGAACGATCAAGGTAGAAGATAAGACAAATGCTCTTAAGAAAATTGATCTTTTTTCTTCCATGTCGCCTAGCGAACTGCAGGAAATACGAAATAAAATTATCATCAAGAGTTTCTCCAAAAATCAAATAATCCTTCGTGAAGAACAAACGAGTCAATTTATGTACATGATCCTCGAAGGAGAGGTAAGGGTGGTACAAACAACGGACGAAGGCAAAGAAATTATCGTGACGGTGCATCAGTCGGGTGATTTCTTTGGAGAGCTTTCTTTGATTGATGGTAAAACCGCACCTGCCGCAGTATATGCTGCAAAGAATTGTGTGACCGCTATAATATCAAAAGAAGATTTTTTTTCCTTGTTACTAAGCCAGAATAAAGTACTTGAAAGACTTCTTAAGATCCTTTGTTCGCGGCTGCGTGACGCCATGAAAAAAATTCAAATATTAAATTTTAACAATGCTTCTCAACGTATAAAGATGTTGTTCCTTATGCTTGCAGAATCTTATGGGGAAAAAGTTAGCGAAGGTACGGTTTTAAAGTTAAAGCTTATTCATCAGAATATCGCTGCTATGACTGGACTCTCGCGCGAAACAGTTACAAGGATATTAGATAAATGGCAGAAAAGCGGCGAAGTAAAGATGCTCAAGAATAAATACATTCTTCTTAAGCCTGAGTTTGATTCGATTCAGCTTTAGCTACAAACACTCCTCTGGATATTTGCAAGAAAACGATCTGTTATTTTCCAAGAGCATAATCGTACACGCTTCTAGCTTATCATGTAACGTATTTGCAATTATTATTCATGCAAAATTGTAAAAAATATTTACATTCGAAAAGCCATGAATATATTTTAATACATATTGCTGGGTTTTATATACGGCTGGCGTTCTATTTAGTTTTTTTCAAAGACGGGGAATTTTTGAGGATTTTGCCTGTCAGTGCAGTCAGGAGGTTCGTTTTGGCCCGACTGGCTGTTTCGCTAGTAAGTATTTCGTTAAAAGAAACGAATAAACGGCGGAGCTTTTCACGGCTGTAATTTTCTGAATAAAGGATACTTATAAACTGCGAAATTATTTCACTCAAAAAGGTCGCAGTGCTGTAGTCATGCTGGCTAAAAGGTTCAGACGTCTTTTTGTTATTCAGGTTGAGTACGCCTATTACCCGATCCCCGATCTTGAGCGGCAGCGAAAGCAGTGATTTGGTCGTATACTGCGATATGCTAACTTTCGAGAATCGCTCATCCCTTTCAATGTCCTCGATAAACAATGGTTTCCCCTCGAGTGCCACCCATCCTGCAATCTTATCGCCTAATTTTATCCGCGTTCTCTTGATAATGTCATCATCCAGGCCAATTGCGCTCTTTACAGTAAGCTCACTGGAGAGTTCGTCAGCGAGCATGACAGAACAGATATCTAAATCGAGCAGTTCTGATATGAACTCGACAAACGAGTCCATGCTCTGCCCGACGTAGGTATCGATTGTCTGTTTGATGCTTTTCGGAATAGACAGGATTATCCGGCAAGCGTCGTCAACGTTTTCAGCGGAAAATTTCCATCTATGTGTTTCGACGATATTTTTGGCAAGGTAAAGCTTCATTCGATCTTCTGAGTGGTCCATCTCGAAAACAAAACGGGCATCATTGAGGATAGAAAGCGCATAATCCGGAAGCGGTCTGGACAGAACAAGAACAATGTTGACATTTACATTGCTGGTTTCACTGGCAGTAATCTTAATACCGTCGCCACGCTCGAGATAATAACAGAGCCCATCGATCAGGTTGGCAAAAAGCTGGCTGACCTTGATTTTGTCGCCTACAACGTCCAAGCGGTTATCTTCGGATTCAAACACCAAGCGGACTCCTTTGCGCGACAGAACGGCTGAGAGCGACTTTGAGCTTTGAAGTTCTCTAAATATATCACGGAGATTCAAAACAGCTTTTTTGATGATCATCGTTTCATCTTCAAGTCTGATAAAGCACAAAAGGTTTTCTACAATAGAAACCAACTTGTCGATTTCCGATGAAATGATCCCCTGAAATTCCTTTTGTTCCTTTTCCCCGATATTTTCCGTCTGTTCTAAAAAATAGATTGCACCCTTCAGTGAGTTCAAGGGTGTGCGCAGTTCATGAGAAACCCGGGTGAGAAATCCAGTTTTCAGGATATCGGTTTCCACCAGTTTTTTGTTGATGTCTTCCAGCTCCGCCGCCTTTGCTTTCAGCTCTGTCATGAGTAAGGCGTTTTCAAGGAAAATAGCAGAATGGTTTGTCAGTGTTTTTAACAACTCGAATTCATCAATCGTAAAGGGCGTTCGGTCCTTCTTGTCATTTATATTAAGCAGACCGAGTAACTTGTTCTTGCTGATTATAGGGCAGGAAATAAAAGATTTCGTCTTGTAGCGGTCTGGTCGATGACTTTTGAAGTCGTCATCACGGTCGATGTCCTCTATCAACACTGGTTGGCCGTTTTTGGCAATTACGCCGGCGATCTCGTCCCCGAACTTTACCCTGCGGCCTTCTATGACGTTCGCATCGAGACCCCGCGCTGCTAAAATCGTGAGTTCCTCTCGATCGGTCAGTAACATGAGAGAGCCTCTTTCGGCATGAGAGTAACTAATTGCCGCGTCGAGAAGAGTATTCGAGATCGTGTTTATATTGTCGGTAAGGACAATGGCATTGGATAGTTCCTGGAGAACAAAAAATTTCTTTTTATAAAGATCAATTTTATCCATTTCTTACGGCTCCAGCGCTTACTGACTACGCCATGCTTTCAGGACCGAACAAATACACAAAAAATGTAGACAAGCTGATGACTTGACTGTTGTCGCACCGGTTTGGCCGGTTGCCGTGATTCTCATGTTGCAGTAAGTGTCTATAATAAAAGATGTTGAGAGCTCTTATCGAGAAGGTGACATCATAAACAATATCAGGATCATCGATCTCAATTATCAATCGCTACATTTCCTTCAGTCGCTTATAAAATGTCTTCCGCGAAATTCCGAGCTGCTTTGCCGCTTGAGATTTATTTCCATTGCAACGATGTAATGCTTCATTAATAGCTATTTGCTCCAAGTCTTTGAGCGATTTTATCGGGTGTTCATTTACCGTATCCTTAGTGGGGATGGGGAAATCCCGGGGAAGCTCCTTGAGCGTGATTTTCAGGCCTTCTGCAAGAACAACGGCGCGTTCAATAACATTTTTTAGCTGCCGAACATTTCCGGGCCAGTTATATTTTAAAAAAACTTCCATGACTTCATCGGATAGAATTAAGGGTCTATTTTCCCGTACTGCAAAAATGTTCAAAAATTCCGTTGCAAAGATAGGTATATCCTGCTTTCTGTCCCGAAGGGGTGGCACATCTATCTGTATTACGTTGATCCTGTAATACAGATCCTCTCTGAAGCGGCCTGACTCGACTTCTTTTTTAAGATCTCGATTTGTCGAGGAAAGCAGTCGGAAGTTTACTTTGATTTTTTTGTTTGTTCCCAAGCGCTCTACTTCGCGCTCTTGCAACACACGAAGCAATTTCGCCTGAACCGAAAGATCGATTTCGCCGATTTCGTCAAGGAATATCGTCCCATTCGCCGCCATCTCAAATTTACCTGCCTTAGTCGACGTGGCGCCCGTAAATGCCCCTTTCTCGTAACCGAAAAGCTCTGATTCCATGAGTTCTTTCGGAATGGCCGCGCAATTAACAGCAATGAAGGGTTTGTTATAGCGTTTACCACCGTAGTGGAGATTGCAAGCCACGATTTCCTTGCCGGTACCGGTCTCTCCTTGGATAAGAACACTGCTATCGGAGTCTTTGGCTGAGGCAACGGTTTTAAGAACTCCTGCCATCGGAGCGGATTTTCCGATAAGAGGGTATACGTTGTTTTCGGCGACTGCGCGTTTTTTCAAGTTTTCGAATTCTTTTTTTACGTCATGCTGCTCCAATGCACGAGTCAGGACATCTTTTAGTTTGGTATAATCAGGCGGTTTTATGAAATAATAGAACGCTCCGCTCCTCATGGCATTTACAGCGGAATCAACTGTGCCATAGGCAGTCAGAAATACAACAGGAACGTCGGGGTTATTCTCGGATACGTACTGAAAAAGTTCAAAGCCGTCTTTACCAGGCATCTTCAAGTCAGTGATGATTGCATCGATGCTCTCTCTTCGGACTATGCCAACGGCGGTGTCTACATCCGTCGATTCGAGAATACGATAGCCCACTTCCCGCAAAATTGCGGAGAGAACTTTAACGGCATTGGGTTCGTCATCTACGATCAATATTGTCTTACTGTTTATCATTGCGATTTCTTGACGTCTTGCTGACGAGGAATGAATAGAGTTATTGTCGTTCCTTCATTTTTCTTGCTGTCTATCTCAAGGTGACCACCGTAATGCTTCAGAATTTCGTAGGTGATGGAGAGCCCGAATCCCCTCCCATTTCTGTTGCTGCTCGGAATAATGTCATCGAGATTCTGAGCCTCCATCCCGGGACCACTGTCGGAGATTGCGATGGTGACAAAAGGATGGCTGGAGCGCATCGCAGTGTCTGTTTTAATGCCCAGCTTTCCGCCGCCCTGCATTGCTTCGATCGCATTGTTCATGACGTTAAGGATTGCCTGCTCAATATGAAAGGAATTCATGGTGATGGGGGGAATTTCGCCGAACTCGAACCGCGATTGGATATTGCGCGTATAAATCTGGAGAGAGGTGAAGATTTCTATTTTTTTCAATAACGCATTGATGTCTGTTGCGCGCTGCTCTGTTTCCGAAACCGACGAACTCAGAAAATTCGTGATAAAATTTTCAAGACGAGTTATCTCATCTTCCATGATCTTGGTGAATTCAGTAAGCGGCTCCTCGGAATGATATTTCTCCCGCAGGTAAACAACAGC